>Ga0116173_1002037_pt1 | contig 15994 bp, 10 predicted proteins | sample AD_UKC085_MetaG_FD_89800 | JGI IMG/M metagenome (GOLD analysis project Ga0116173, IMG submission 89800) | Active sludge microbial communities of municipal wastewater-treating anaerobic digesters from USA - AD_UKC085_MetaG | ecosystem: Engineered > Bioreactor > Anaerobic > Digestate | place: USA...
GTGAAAATCCTCACCCGCATCAAGTTCTTCGCGAGCGTACTCGGATAAAGCTTCATTCCCCGCGTAAACAAGCTGAGGCCGGATGAGCCTGGGAAGGCTTTGGTAGACAATGCGCAGGTTATCCAAAGCAGCCCGCACCGGCCGGAACGCGCCCTCATTTACACCTCCGGAAGCCACAAACAGGTCCGCGTTCGCGTTAATCAGCTTCTCCAACTGGGCGGTAGCATTCAGATCGTCCTGCAGGTCAATTTCCAGCACCACATCGGTGTAGAACAAGCTGACCAGCCTGCGAAGCGCGGCGAGAGAGTAGGTGTCAGAAACGCCAATCAAAACCGTTCGGATAGCTTTCCCCGCGGATAAACTGAGCCCACAGGCCTCAACGCCTTCCTCGCCGCGGATAAGCTTGTGCTTAAGGTCAAGCAAGCGCAAGCCTGCCTTTTCCTGCAACTGCTCGAGCGCGAGGTTTACCCCAGTACGGATATCCTGCCCCACCGCCGCGCTTGTTTCGCTGGCGGCGCTGCAGACAAGCGCGAAGCCGTCCTCACGCGGCTCAAAAAGCCACGCGCGCGTGTTTTGCGATCCGATATCCACGCTCAAGTATCTGCGGTTTTCCATTCCTTAGTTTTCCTCTATCCAGCCAAAAGGGCGACAATAAATTCTTTCAGCCAGACTATCCGCGCGATAAGCGCGGTCAGTGCCGCGCTGTAAAACCCAACGAAGAGCATCCCAAAACTGATACCCAGAAACACCTGCCCCACGCCAGAAATACCTTCCACCAAGAGCGGACGCTGCGCGTCGGCACTTCTTCTGCTAAGGCGGTGATGAAAATAGAACAATACCGAAATCACGCCAAATAGGATGAAAAACGCTTCCACAATTCCACCCCAATCCGCGACCGCGTTTTCGCGCAGCAGGTCCGGGCTGAAGCGGTTAACGATTGCAAGCAACTGCGGCGCGAGGGTCCCGCGGGAAATACCCGCAACGCCTATTGCCGCCGCTGTACCAGCAAGAAATGCCAAAGGCAGGGTTCCCGCTTTCACCGTGCGCGGCACGAGCATCAGCGCCAGCAGCAGGCACAAGGCAAGCGGCACCAGCCCAAGCCAAAACGCGTCTGTTCCGCTTTCCCGCAAAGGCTCAATCAGGCGTGGAATAATCACCTTCAGAACAAGTACTGCGGCAGCGTAACCGGAGGAAACTCCAACCAGGATGTAGAGCGCCACCCGAAAGAAAAAGTTATCGCCTAACAGATAGCTGAAAATCATCACAGAGAGCGCGATTCCAATGACGCCAAGAACAATGTCCATCGGGTTCATGCTTCCGGCTCCTTTTGATGGCGGGCGTTCGAGTCAGCCTCCGCTTTGATAATCATGCCCAGCAAGAGCACGGCAATCATCACCAGCAAGCCCGCCTGGTATGCCCGGGAGGGAGCGCCCGCTGTGGGAGCGTCCAGCGCGTCTGCCAGGACGCGTCCTTCCATAGTCCCAGCCGCGTAACCTGCCAGTTGACCAGCATCATAATAAGGAAGCAATAAAGCGGCGTTTTGGCTGCTTGCCAATATTCCCAGCTTGCCTGCTTTCAACCAGGGTCCGGCTTGCTCAATCCAATTTTGAATATCGGCCTGGGAATCTTCCAGCAGCAGAATGAGCGTGTAGTTTTCCAGGTTTTCCAACGCTCCCGGAACCGCGGCGCTGCTTTCATCAAGCTGCAGAGCAGCTGCCAACACGCCCAGTCTGCCGCCTGCCAGGTAGCTAATCTCCCGCGCGGGAATATCGGCTGCGTCCATCAAATTCGCGCTCAGCCACAATCCGTTGGGATGGGTGGTCAGGAATTGCAGCTTGACCCCGCGCTCCTCAAGCGCGCGCAGCACCGGCGCGCTCATTTGCTCCATCTCGGCGCTGGTGGCCGCCTGATATTCCTGTACAACGAGCACCGTGTCACCGCTTTCCAGCGCATTGAGCGCGTCTTTCAGGGCGACGGCCGGCGTGGGGTTTTCAAATTTGATTGGCCTGGCTTCTGGCACGAACACAATCACAGCGGCCAACACGAGCAACAGAAACGCACCCAGGATGAAGCGATACCAGCCTTTTGAAGCTTCCCTCGCGGTTTTAGCCGGCGGAAGGCCTTTGCCTTCCTCGCCAATCAGGGTCATCAGCATCTGCGCGTTTTCTTTTTGTTTGCGCAGAAGCAGCAAATCTGCGGAGAGTTCTTCGCTTGAGCTTGGTTTTTCTTCCAGGTCCAGCGCGCCAACTTCTGCAGTCAGCCCCAATTCTTCCAAAACAGGTTCGAGCTCTGGGGTTTTGGGACCTTCAGAGGGTTCCTCATCTGCCCGGGCATCTGGGCTGGCTTCCTCGTCAGGATGCAAGACAAGCTCAGCGCTCTCGCTTTCAAGTTCGGGCACTGCGCCTGGCTCAGACTCCTCCTGCGGGTTAGCCGCCAGGGCTTCAGCTGGTTCCGACTGCTCCAGCGCGGGTTCATCGCCCTGTTCCGCTTCTTGCGCAGATGCTTCTATGGAAAAGCCTGCAATTGTTTCCTCGCTGGGTTGATCTTGCTCCGCGTCTTGAGGCTGCAGCTCGCGTACTTTGCGCAGCCATTCCGGCACGCCTTCCTCACTTTCAGGGCTTGGTTCCGCGGGCTTGGCGGCCAGCAAGTTTTCTCTGCGGGCGTTTTCCCGGATGCGGGCAATCCAGTTGGCGAACTCCTCGTCCACGCGCCCCTGGTGTTCTTCAGCGCGGGAAGCTTCCATTGCGTTTATTTTTCGCGAGAGCTCGCCAGCGGCATCTTCTTCCTGCAAAGCGCGTTTGCGGATACGCGCCAGCCACTCAGGCGTTTGCTCATCCTCGCCTTCGGGAGTTACAGATTGTGTCTCCTCAGAGGCGGCAGGCTCAGGGGTCTTCCCGATGGAAATAACCGGCCTGGGCTTTTCAGCCTGGCTGTCGTCCTCCTGCCTGAAAGCCTGAAGCAGGTCAGAAACAGAGATATCTTGCTCTTCTGGCAGCCCTGCGTCCGGATCAGTCCCCTCAATCCTGAAAAGGTCTTCCAGATCTTCGCCGCAGTGAACGCAGCGCGTGGCTACTGGCAGGTTTTCTTTTCCACAGTGCGGACAGAGGATCATTTCCGCGCTCATTTATTCACCCCAGCCCTTTTCCAGGCCAAGCATCACCCGCAGACCCGTCATCAGCGCGCCAATGCCTATGCCAATCAGCAATCCGCGCGCGCCAATCAGAGGCAAACGCTGCAGATACGCGATGATGGTGGTTAACAGAGGGATGTTCAACGCTTGCAGCAGCCCAAGGGAGATAACCAAAAAAACCAGCGCGCTGATGCCAAAGGAAATTGTCAGGAGAGACCAGCCGCGGCTGCGAAAGATTTGCAGAGCGGCGCCGGTCATCACAAGCGCTGCCAAACCAAGCAAACTTGTCTCCAATGGCAGCTGAATGGCAGCCACCCAGCGCAAATAGGCAGTATTATCCAGCCCAAGCACCAGCGCGCCCACAAAGCTGACCAAAAAGGCGCTGATGAGGATAATGCTGTAGATGAAGCCGCGCTGACCGCGAATGATGTGGCGCAAATGCGTCAGAATCAGGGCGGCGACTGCCACAAGCAGCGCGGCTGAGGCAATGATTATTGCCCAATTAAGAACCAGGTCCAACCAGCCGCCTAGCTGCTGCCGCAAAATAAGCGCCGCGAGAACAAACCCAGCCGCCAAAGCGGCAACCACGATTGGGATTGTCTTTCTCACTGCCACACCCCCAGCAGTTTTAAGAGCACGCCGGCCAGCAAGCCAAGCGCGGCCAGCACACGCAGCCAATCCTGCGCGCGCACGGCGGCCGCCGCGCTTGCGTCTGTCTCCAGGGATGCTCCGGCATTGAGCGCGTCCTCCCCCAGACAAAGGCCGGCGTTCGTGGCAAGCAAGACTGCCTGAGTACAGAGCTCATCGCTGCCAGCTACTAGCGGGATCCCTTTTTGGTCAGCCAGATTCGCGGCTAAAAAGCTCTCGGGTCGATGGCTGCCAATCAGAAAGACGCCGGCGTTGGCGCGGAAATTTACTTCGGGGAGCAGACCAGCCAGGTAGGCATAGGGGGTAGCACCTGCCAGCAAACCAAAATCCGGTTTAAACAACTCAGTCGCGAGCGCGTTTTGATATTTTCCGCGCACAATCAGCTGGCTGAGCGCGGCTAAAGACCCATCGCCTGCCAGCGCTTGCGCCGGTCGGTCGTTAAAAACTGAGCGTCTGGACATCAAGCGCAGCACGGGCAGCCCGGCCAGATTTGCCGGCGCGGGCGCGCTGTTGTTCGGGTTTGCGCCCAAACCAATGGTGAGCCGCAGCCCCTTCTCAGCGGCCGCGTGCATCAACTTTTCCGCGTCCACCAGCGCTTCATTTTTCTTTAAATGTCGGTAGGGTTGTTTTCGATGGATGAACAGGTTCAGTCCGAGGCTGAGCAGCGCCAGCAGCACAACGCCAAGCGCGAGCAGATCTACATTACTCATCCCTTCAAGCATAAGAGACCCCGACTGACCAAAATAAAACCAGGAGCAGCCCGCGTGCGGCATTGCGCGCATATCCAAGGCAGAGAAACCGCACGGCTGCCGCCGCGTTTCCGGATGTTGAACTGTCTGGTTTTTTCGACCAGCTCAACTCCGATAGATAAAGTATAGCATATTCATCTTAAGCTAAGTAACAATTATTAATAAAAAGTCTGCTGTGCCTTGCCACCCAACCCGCCTCTCAATTAATGTAAGACGTCCCCTCGGATGGGGATGTCTCACGCGCGTTCTTGATTTCCAGTCTTAAATATGAATTGCGTGACCCAAAGCCGCTTCCGCGGCTTCCAGCACAGCCTCGCTTAAGGTCGGGTGAGCGTGAATATTCGCCGCAATCGCGCTGGCGGGCAGTTTATTGGCTTGCGCCAGCGTCAGCTCAGGCAGCAGTTCTGCCGCGTCCGGCCCGACGATGGAAGCCCCGAGGATCTGACCGTCCTCCGCGTTGGTTATCAGCTTCACATACCCACCGTACTCGCCGTAACCCAGCGCTTTACCATTCGCCTGGAAGGGAAACTTACCTACGCGCACCTGAAAGCCTGCCTGAACCGCCTGTGCTTCGGAATATCCGAAGGATGCCACCTGCGGCTGGCTATAAGTTGCCCGCGGAATCATGCGGTAATCCAGCTCGCGTGTGGGCAGCCCGGCAATGCTTTCCGCGCAGATGGTCCCCATGGTAGAAGCAGTGTGCGCCAGCAGCAGCTTGCCGGTCAGGTCCCCAATCGCGCGGATGCCGGGGACGTTGGTCCGCATTTGCCCATCCACGGTCACGAAGCCGCGTTGGTCCAGCTGCACCCCCAATTGTTCAAGCCCCAGGTCCTTAGAGTTGGGTTTAAACCCAACCGCAACCAGGGTCAGCTCCGTGTCCACGCTCTGCTCACCAACCTCATTGACCAGCATCACGCGTGTTCCACTTTCATTTTTTTCAACAGAAACAACTTTGGTTCCCGCGTGAACCTGCACGCCACGCTTGGCAAAGGCTTTAGTAAGTTCGGCGGCCGCTTCATTATCTTCCGCCGGCAGGATGTGTGGGAGCATCTCAACCAGATGGACATCCGTGCCGTACGCGCTCCAAATGGTGGCAAATTCAACGCCAATCGCGCCGCCTCCGATAATAAGCGCTGATTTTGGCAGCTTTTCTAGCATGATCGCGTGCGCGTAATCAAGGATTTTCTCGCCATCCGGTTCCATCCCGGGCACCACCACAGGATGCGCCCCAGTGGCCAGAATGATGTTCTTGGCGCTTAGTGTCTGGCTGCCCCCATCACTGGCGTCCACGCGCACCTCTGATGGGCTGAGCAAAAAACCGCGGCCAGAATAAACGCTGATGCCGTGTTTTTTCATCAAAAAACCCACGCCTTTGGTCAGCCGCTGCGAAACCTGGCGGCTGCGCTTATATGCCGCGCCGTAATCCAGGCTCAGGTTGTCCACATGAATACCGTAGGCCTCCGCATTAACGCGCAGCAGGTAGGCCAGTTCAGCGTTGCGCAGAAGCGCCTTGGAAGGTATGCAGCCAATGTTCAGGCACACGCCGCCCAGCGCTTTTTGTTCAACCAGCGCGGTCTTAAGACCCAACTGCGCGGCTCTGATTGCGCTCACGTAGCCGCCCGGCCCCGCGCCAACCACAACGACATCGAAAACTTCCATGTTGCTCCTTTTCTTGCGTGTTTCTGGAATTATTATAAATGGAGAAACAGCGGAAAATCCAAGCGTAGAACTTTGGCATGCCTGCTTGCGCCTGCCCTGAAGGCATGCTAAACTATTTTTACTAAGGAGAGCCCCTTTTTTAGGCTGTATATTTGTGCCGCAGGATCTTGATTCCCTTCTTGCCCATTTTTTACCGACCAGCGCTGCGGCTGGGGTCTTTATCGCGGCAAACCGCCGGGTCAATTCCTCTGTTCATCCCGAATTGCGCGCCCATACCGCCCGGATAATCCGCTTCCTCGAAACTAATCAATCCCAAATCCCGGGCGCGATCGGTGAATACCACCTGATGGATTTGGATGGCCGCAGGCTGCTGTTAGTCAGCAGCGCTCTGAATGGCAACCAGGCTGTCAGTCTTTTATTCCCAACGGAGACCAGTTTTGAGGAGATTCTCACGACCTTTTCCAAACTGGCAAATATGCTTAACGCTCCGGATTTGACTGACCTGACCAGCCTGAAACCCCGCAAGAATGGCTCTCTAAACGCTCAAAATTGGCAGGACGCGCTTTTTGCGCCGCTGCCCGAGAGCGAGGAAACACACGGTATACACTCCGTTCCACCAAGGCTGCCAGATGAGGCGCTTGATGCGGACGGTTGGATGCAAATTTTCTAATCCTTTAAAAGCGCGGTTTTTCACGCCTAAACAAACGCGCCCTTGCCTGTCTGAAGAAACGAGGTCATCATGCCAAAAATTCTCTACCTTCTGGACGGCCACGCGTTGGCCTACCGTTCCTACTTCGCGCTCACTTCCGGCGGCACCGCCCGTTGGGCAACCAGCACGGGCGAGCCAACCGCTGGCGTGTTCGGCTTCGCCAGCACCCTGCTGCGCATCCTGGAACAGGACCAACCCGACTATCTGGCTGTCTCTTTCGATACCGGCCGCACCTTCCGACACGACCTCTATACGGAATACAAGGGCACTCGCGCCAAAATGCCCGAAGACCTGCGCGGGCAGGTGGAGCGCATCCGCGAGATGGTGGACGCCTTCAATATTCCCCGGCTGGAATTGGAAAACTACGAAGCGGATGACGTCATCGGCAGCCTGGCAGTCTGGGCGGCGCGGGAAGAAGGGCTGGGCGTTAAGATAATCACCGGAGACCGCGACCTGCTGCAGTTGGTGACCAACCGCGTGGTAGTTTCCCTCCCCAACAGCAAAACCAACACCAGCGAAGACTACTTTCCGGAAGATGTCCAACGCAAGCTCGGCGTCCTGCCTGAACAAGTCGTCGATTACAAGGCGCTGGTAGGGGACCCCTCGGATAATATCCCCGGCGTGAAAGGCATCGGCGAAAAAACCGCCGTAAGTCTGCTGGCAAAGTACGGCACGCTGGACAGCATCTATGAGCATTTGAGTGAAATCAGTGGACGGGCAGGCGCCGCGCTCGAGGCCGGCAAGCAGGATGCCTATCTCAGCCAAAACCTGGCGCGTATCCGCACCGACCTGAAACTGCGCTTTGACCTGACGCATGCGGAAGCGGACCGCTTTAACCCTGCTGCCGTGGAAGACCTATTCCGCCAGCTGGAATTCCGAACCCTCACTCAGCGCCTGCACGCCCTGGTGAGAAAAATACGCCCCAGCCTGGACGGAGCCACGCAGCAAAGCCTGTTCGCGGAGGATTCCACCCCAGCGCTGGAGTTGGTGAGCAGTGGGGACTGGACGACGGTGTTGGTCGATAGTGAAGAAGAATTACGGACCTGCATAGCGGAACTTTCCCGCGCCAAGCAAATCGCTTTTGATACTGAAACCACAGGAACCGACCCGATGCAAGCGGAGCTGGTAGGGATTTCACTGGCAGCTGAGCCCTCCCGCGCGTTTTACATCCCGCTGGGGCACAAGCAAGGTAAGCAGCTCTCGCGCGACAGGGTATTTCAGGCGCTGCAGCCCTTGCTTGAGAACCCCAAAATCAGCAAAGTGGGGCACAACAGCAAGTATGACCTGATTTGTCTGGAACAAGCCGGCTATCAGGTATCGCCCATCGCTTTCGACACCATGATCGCGGAGTGGCTGATTAATCCAGATTCCCGTAATATGGGGCTCAAGAACCTGGCCTGGGTGCGCCTGGGCGCGGAAATGACGCGCATTGAGGAATTGATCGGCACAGGGAAAAACCAGAAGAGCATGGCCGAGGTACCGATTGAAAAAGCTGCCCCCTACGCGGCCGCTGATGCCGTGATGACCCTGCGCCTGGTTGAGCCTCTATCGGCTGACCTGACCACTCATCAGGCAGAAGGCTTGAACCGCGACCTGGAAGTGAAATTGATTCCAGTGCTTGCGGATATGGAACAAAAAGGCATCCTGCTGGATACCGCTATGTTTACAGACTTCGCGCGGGAATTAAACGACCAGATTCGCCGTATTGAAGATTCCATCTACACCCGCGTGGGTGAGAATTTCAACATCAATTCCACCCAGCAGCTCTCGGATATGCTCTTTAAGCGCCTGGGATTGGAATCACCCGACCGTTCGCGCAAGACCAGCGCGGGCAAGCTTTCCACCGCCGCTGGCGTGCTGGAAGAAATGCGCGGTCAGCACCCCGTGATTGACGAAATCTTGCAATACCGCGAGCTAACCAAGCTGAAATCCACCTACGTGGACGCGCTCCCGCTGCAGGTAAACCCCAAAACCGGCAGAATTCACACCTCGTTCAATCAGACCGGCACAGTCACCGGGCGGGTAGCTTCGCAGAATCCGAATTTGCAGAATATCCCCACGCGCACGGATTTAGGGCGGCGGGTTCGACAGGGCTTCATTGCCGCGCCGGGCACCAGGCTGCTCTCAATCGACTATTCCCAGATAGAGCTGCGCATCATGGCGCACATCTCGCAGGACGAGGCAATGTTGGAAGCCTTCCGACAGGGGCAGGATATTCATGCTGCCACCGCCGCCGCGATTTACAATATCCCGCTTGAAAAGGTGGAAAAGAACCAGCGCCGGCACGCCAAAGCTATCAACTTCGGCCTCATCTACGGTATGAGCGCGTTTGGTCTGACCCGCGCGACCGACCTCACATTGGCGGAAGCCGAAAACTACATCAAAGCCTACTTTGACCATTTCCCGAAGGTGAAAACCTGGTTGGATAATACGCGCGTGCTGGCAGCCAAACAAGGCTACGTGGAAACATTGCTCGGACGGCGCCGTTATTTCCCCAATCTTCAGACCGGCACCAATTACGCCATGCGCCAGCGGGAGGAACGGGAAGCCATCAACGCGCCCATTCAAGGAACAGCGGCGGATATCATCAAACTGGCAATGATAGCGCTGCCGGATGCTTTCGAGCAAGCGCGCCTGAACGGCTGCATGCTGCTGCAGGTGCACGATGAACTGATTTTCGAAGTGCCCGAGAGGGAAGTTGCTGAAACCATTGCCACTGCCAAAGGCGTGATGGAGCACACCATGCCACTGGACGTGCCCCTGCTGACGGAAGCGCGCACGGGAAGCAACTGGGGCGAGTTGGAGCCAGTCAGCGACTCGGTGATTGAGGATTTGACGGACGTCTGAGTATCTTCCAGTCTCTTCATCGAAGGAAGCTGCCCGCAGGGCAGAAGAGGGTCTTTTAGCCTTCCCTTGGGGCCCCCTTTAGTGCCCGCAGGGCGGAAGAGGGTCTTTTAGCCTTCCCCCTTAGGCCACTTCTAGTTTCCGCAGGGCACTGCCCTCGCTAAGCCTCTTTACCCAATCAGCTGTTCGCGCAGCTGCAGCACCTGTCGGCGCACGCGGTCGTCCGTTTCAATCATATCCGCCACCTTATCGCAGGCATACATCACGGTAGTATGGTCCCTGCCGCCCAGCTCCTCGCCAATCTTTGGCAGCGAGACGCCGCCCAATTCGCGCATCAGGTACATTGCCACTTGGCGCGGGAGGGCGACATCTTTGGAGCGGTCTTTGCTGAGAATGCGGTCGGAAGAAATCCCAAAGAATTTGGAGACAGTGCTGATGACGTCCTTAGGCGCAAGCTCACCACGCTGCGGAAGAATATCGACCATCGCATTGTTTGCCAGCTGCAGGGTCAGCTTCTCACCACTCAAATCCGCGTATGCCAGTACGCGATTCCAGGCGCCTTCCAATTCGCGGATATTTGCCTGCACTTCGCGCGCAATCATTTCCATGATTTCGGTCGGAACCTCGCGGTTAGCTTTTTCTGCTTTTGTGCGCAGGATTGCCAGGCGCGTTTCGTAGTCCGGGGGCTGGATATCCACCGTCAGACCCCACTCAAAGCGCGAGCGCAACCGTTCCTCCAGCGTGCTCATCGCCTTGGGCGCGCGGTCAGAGGTCATGACAATCTGCTTATCCTGCCCGTGCAGGGTGTTGAAAGTGTGAAAAAACTCTTCCTGGGTGGATTCTTTACCGGAAATAAACTGGATATCGTCAATCAGAAGCACGTCCACCTGGCGGTATTTCTCACGGAAAGCGGCGGTGGTTTTGGTGCGGATAGCATTGACAAGGTCGTTTGTGAATTCCTCGGACGAAACGTAGAGCACCTGCAGGCCCTGCTGTAACACGGCATTGCCGATAGCGTGCAGGATATGCGTCTTTCCCAAGCCGACGCCGCCGTACAGGAACAGCGGATTATAGGCGCGGGCTGGGTGTTCGGCTACGGCCAGGCTGGCGGCATGAGCCAGGCGGTTATTTGGGCCAACCACAAAATTATCGAAGCGGTATTTGGGAGCAAGGTGGGTTTCGAAACCATCTCTGGCGGGTTCTTCTGGCCTGACGGGTATAACTATTTCCTCAGAAGGCTGTTCCACAACCTGCGCGGCCCATACTGTGAAGGTAATTTCTATTGGACGCGCCATCATCCCGCTTAATTTATTTATCAAAGTCGCTTTCAGTCGGCTTTCCAACCAATCACAGGCGTAGGCGTTAGAAGCGCCCAAATGAAAGATTCCGGCGACCTCATCATAACGAATAAGCTGAGTTTGTTTCACCCAGGTATCGTAAGTCGCTTTGGAGAGCTCCATTTGCAATTGTCCCTGCGCTGCCTGCCACGCCTGCTGTGCGTTCATCGCGTTTCTCCTGATTCCCCGCCTTTTCAACGGGGTTTTTTTGAACGGAACAACAATTCAATAAGCGAATCGCTATTATCCCGATAATATGGATCCGCTGTGAGAACTATGTATATGTTGCTGTTCTTCAGTTCGGTAGCCCGATTCTAACATCCACACCCCAGGCATTCAAGGCGCTTAGGCGCGCCGCAGCTTAAAAGTTGGCAATTCTTTAAGATTCCCTAATCTTAAAATTTATCAAAGACTCCTATAAATTCCATTCGGTGGACAAGCAAAAAAGCTTCCCCCAAATGCAAGGAGTACTCGCATTAACAACCCCCTATATATAGGGGTTGTTAGCGGTTTGTCTAATTAATACCTATAATTAGGTATATTTAAATCCTGGATTTCCGGAATAAACAAGGTGGTTTTTCGGGATAGTGATTCCCGATTAGGAATCAGAGCTTAAGCGCTGGCTCGGCTACGCGCCAGAACCCTGATATTCCTCAAGCATCAGCCTTGCCGCGCGCCGACCGATTTCAACCGCAAAGTTCGTTCCGCGGTCCCAAGGGTACACCTGGCTCATGCTGGCAAAATACACACCCGGAACTGGCGTCTTAATAGACGGGATATTTTTCGAGTGGTTCACCAGGGGAATTGGCTGGGCATAGGGCGTCTTCGAGACCCACACTTTTTTAACCCAATCTGGTGTGAATTCCGGGTTGATACGCGAGAGATGCGGCAGGAACTCCGCGGTAAGCTCCTCATCGCTCTTCTGGAAATTCGGATGGTCTACTTCCAGGTAATCACCAATATACAAAATATGGTCGCCGCCAAAGTATTCTGGCTTGAGGAAGTTGGTATGCTCCACCAGAGAGAGGAAAGGAAAACCTACCTGTTTGGGTATGTTGTACCAGTAGTAGCCCTGCGGGGAAAGCGCGTGCTTAAGAGAGAGCGTCATCACCACCGCGCCCATGCTTTTCAGGTTTAGCAGACCCGCCAGGTAGTCCTGCGGCAGCCCGGGAGTGAGCTTGGCCATAATCCCCGGTGAAAGCGTGACTAAAACCTGGTCAAATTCCTGGGGTTCCCGGCCAGCCAGGCGCAGCAGCACCTTGCCGTTTTCCGTCTGCTCAATACTTTGCGCGCCGGTCTTGTAGAAGATGGCAGCGCCCAGTTCTTCCAACCGCGCCGCGAACTTATCCGCGAACGCCTGGAACCCGCCGATAAATGTGCCCAGTCGCGTGCTGCGCGAATGCAAGCGCGCCCACATCCAGGCCATATTCACTTGCTTGGCATAACGCTCGCCAAATTTCCCGATCATCATCGGCTGCCACATGCTCTCGTACACTTTATTCCCAGCTTTAGCGCGCATCCAGGCGTCGGTGGTGGTCTTTTCCAAGTTCTGCCACTGCTTTGTGAGGCGCAGATACAACCCTACCAGGCCAAAGCGGATTTTATTAACTCCCCAACCCAGCCCGGGGTAGAGCAGCGCGGCTGTGATGGAATCAAAGGGATAGAACTTGCCCTGGAAATACATCACACTCACAGGCTTGGGGAAAATGACCTGGTCGGACCAGCCGAGTTCCGCGATCAACCCGCGCATGTGTTTATCGGATGTGAACCAATGGTGATAAAAGCGCTCAACGGACCAATCCCAATGCGGCTCCTTAAAGCCGGCTGCCAGTCCGCCGGGATGATCAGAGGATTCAAAAATGGTGACGTTTTTGCCTGCCTTCACCAGGTCATAAGCGGCACTCAATCCGCCTATTCCCGCCCCAATGACCGCAATGTTCTGTTTACGAATAGGTTCACTCATAAGTCTGTTGATTCCTCTTGCGCATCAGCAGGCGCGTCTGCGCCTGCGTGCGGTGTATTTTCATTCGAATATTGCTCTTTAAGACTGACCACGTCGGTGCTCAGCGTAAAGCCCTCCCGTAAGAAGAAGAGCGCGCCCAGGATTGTAATAGGCACCCACAGCGCCGCCCGCAGCAGCAGCGTGTACCCCAACGCCAGCTCTGAGCCAATCCCAAAAAGCTCCAACATAGCCTTGCAAGCCGCGTCAAACGTCCCCAGCCCGCCTGGGGCTGCCGGTACGAGCAGCACAAGATTTACGACGCCGTTCAGAAGCATCAGGGTCATAAAGTTCAGGTCCATGCCCAACGCGCGCATCACGCCCCAATACAGGCCTGTCTCGCAGGTCCAGATGGCGATTGAGAGCAGCAGCACTTTCAGCGTTTCCAATGGCGAGCGCAGACTGGAAAGCCCGTTGATGAAGCGCGCGACAATTCCGTTCAGAGAGGCGCGCAGTCGGGATGGCACCAAACGGTTGATGATCCAGCCGCTTATTTTTTGGGTCTGTGCCGGAAAGAACACCATGCCAAGGAAAATGAGCAGCAGCAGCAGGAACACCGCGCTGCCAATCAGCGCGCCTTTTTGGATGCTGCCAACCCATTCCGCTGCTGCGGGCATGGCTGTGAGCTGGCGCAGATTCAAGAGCACCAAGCCCAGAATCACAATCGCGTCAAACAAGCGCTCAACCACAATGGTCGCCAAACTGCCAGAGATATCCACCTGGTCCTTGGATTTAAGCAGAACCGAACGCAGCACTTCGCCGGCGCGGGCTGGATAGACGTTATTGCCCATGTAGCCAATGGCCACAACCGGAAAAAGCCGCCGGATTGGCAAGCGCTTGAGCGGGTTTAGCAGCACCTGCCAGCGCCAGGCGCGCAGCAATACGCCGAAAAAGTAGAACACAAGCCCTAACAGCACCCAGGACCACTGCGCCTGTTGCAGGTACTGCCAAACCAGGGAAAAGTCTACTTTACGGAAAGCCAGATACAGAAAGACCGCGCTGATTGCCACCCCAAGCCAGATGTGCCAACGTTTCAATTTCATACCCAGATTTTACCATCCCTGACCCGAGCCGTATGTTTGTTGTGTCAGCCTGCTCTTTTTGCGCAAACTTACACTGCTGAAATGTCAAAAGAACAAATTACGTGTCTGTGTCGCGTCCCCTCAAACGCTCTCCTGCCAGGCATCGCTGGTATACTACAAGCGCAATGTCAGTGCTAAGCGCTCAAAATCTCGGCAAATCCTTTGGTCCGGTCGATATCTTCGAAGATCTCACTTTTGCGATTCCCCGGCGCGCGCGCGTTGCCATTGTCGGCCCAAATGGCGTCGGCAAGACCACCTTGCTGCGCATTTTGGCCGGTGTGGAAGAGCCTTCGCGCGGTTCTGTGCACCGCGCCCGCGGGCTGACGCTGGGCTACCTGCCTCAGGAAGCAGTCACCATTCGGGAAGGGACATTGTGGTCATACTGCCTGATGGCTTTCGAGACGCTGCTCGCCCAGGCAGACGAATTAAAAATCCTCGAGCGCGAGATGCAAGACCCCGACTGCTCGCCCGACGTGCTGCAGCGTTATGGAACTGTGCTGTCGCGCTTTGAACAAGGCGGCGGTTATACCTACTCCAACCGCATCCAACAGACTCTTTCTGGACTCGGCTTCTTGGAAACGGACTACCAACGCCCTCTCATCCAACTTTCCGGCGGGCAGCGCACTCGGGCCGTGCTGGCACGTCTGCTCTTGGAAGAACCTGACCTGCTGCTGCTGGATGAGCCCAGCAACCATCTGGATATCGCCGCGGTGGAGTGGTTGGAAGCCTGGCTGCGGGACTGGGACGGCGCGGTGATTATCGTCTCCCACGACCGCTACTTTCTGGACCAGACCGCTTCGCAAGTCTGGGAAATGACGCCTTCCCTGGAAGTGTACCGCGGCAATTACACCGCCTATCTGACCCAACGGGAAGCGCGCTACACCCGCCGCCTGGCGGAATTTAAAGCTCAGAACGAGTACATCGAAAAGCAGGAGGATTACATCCGCCGCTTTTTGGGCACTCAAAACAACAACCAGGCGCGCGGAAGGCAGCGCCGGCTGGAACGACTGCTGGCAGACTCGCGCCTGAGCGCGCCCAAAGCAAATATCCGCCCGATGCACCTCAGGTTAGCCCTGGCAGGCCGCTCCGGCGATCTGGTGCTGCGCAGCTACGACTTGCAGGTTGGATATCAAGATGAAGGTCATCCGCTCTTTCAAGCGCCTGACCTTGTGTTGAAGCGCGGCGAATGCGTGGCAGTCATCGGACCTAACGGCGCTGGTAAAACCACCTTTCTCAAAACCATCCTCAACCAAATTCCTCCCTACTCGGGTCAGATAGAATTAGGCGCCAGCCTGAAGGTTGGGTATTTTGCCCAGGCGCACGAAGGGTTGAACCCGGAACTGACCCTGATTGAGGAAATAAACACGGTTGCCCCGGCCATGCTGCCGGCTGAAGCGCGCAACTACCTGGCTAAGTACGGCTTCACCGGGGAAGAAGTTTTCTCGGCGGTTCAGACGCTTTCGGGCGGAGAACGCGGGCGCCTGGCGTTGGCCAAACTGGCGCTGACCGACGCCAACCTGCTGCTGCTGGACGAGCCCACAAATCATCTCGATTTACCCACCCAGGAAGTGCTGCAGAATGTTCTCGCGGATTATCCGGGCACTATTATGCTGGTCTCGCACGACCGCTACCTGATAGACGCGCTGGCTACCCAAATCTGGGAGATGAACCCGGACGCGGGCATGCTGAAGGTGTTTTCTGGTACCTACTCCGAGTATAAAATCTCCCAAAGCGCTGCCGCGCAGCCCGCGCAGGAAGCTGCTGTGCTCACGCCCACGCCGACCGCCGCGCCAGCAGAAAACGCCCCTGCTGTTCGAAAAACCCTCAGCCGCAACCA
>Ga0116173_1002056_pt1 | contig 15928 bp, 9 predicted proteins | sample AD_UKC085_MetaG_FD_89800 | JGI IMG/M metagenome (GOLD analysis project Ga0116173, IMG submission 89800) | Active sludge microbial communities of municipal wastewater-treating anaerobic digesters from USA - AD_UKC085_MetaG | ecosystem: Engineered > Bioreactor > Anaerobic > Digestate | place: USA...
AGCGCGTGGAGTTGGCACGCCAGCGCCAAAGCGAGCGCTTTGTGGGCACAGCGCTTTTTTCGAACGCGGACATGAGCCCGGCCGAACTGCGGCGTTTTTGTGTGCTGGACGCCCCATCCCAGGCGCTGATGCAAACCGCCATGCGTCAACTGCAGCTGACCGCCCGCGGTTACCACCGCGTTCTCAAGCTCGCGCGCACGATTGCTGACCTGGCAGGCAGCGCGGAAATCACGCAAGTGCACCTGGCAGAAGCGCTGCAGTACCGCGCGAAAGAATTCGAGTTTTAAGCTCAACAAGCCTGAAAAGTATTGTGGCTTTGATACCCGTGAAGATTTCCATCCCCGCACAGTAATCATTGGGTGATTGAAGGAGGACGAATGAGAACAATTCAATTTGGCAGTTCAGATTTGCAGGTTCCGGTGGTCGGCGTTGGCTGCATGCGCATCAAAACGCTTACGCCTTCAGAAGCAGAAGCTTTTGTCCAGGCCGCGCTCGCGCTTGGAGCTAACTTCTTTGACCACGCGGACATTTACGGCGGGGGAACCTGCGAGGAAATCTTCGCAAAAGCCGTTCACATGAGCCCATCGGTTCGCGAAACTCTGATTCTGCAATCCAAGGTTGGCATTCGTAAAGGCATGTACGATTTCTCGAAGGAACACATCCTCTCAGCGGTGGACGGCTGCCTGGCGCGGCTGAAAACGGATTATCTGGATGTCCTGCTGCTCCATCGTCCAGACGCGCTTGTTGAGCCGGAAGAAGTCGCCCAGGCATTTGATGTTCTGGAATCAACCGGAAAGGTTCGCCATTTTGGCGTTTCCAATCACAAGCCAATGCAAATCGGGCTGCTCAAAAAAGCTGTGCGCCAAGCGCTGCACGCCAACCAGCTCCAACTTAGCATCGCGCATGCCGCGATGATTTCCAACGGCGTCCATGTGAACACAAACGAGGACGCGGCACTGGATCGGGATGGCAGCGTGCTGGATTACTGCCGCTTGCACGACATCACTATCCAGCCGTGGTCGCCCTTTCAGCATGGTTTTTTCAGCGGCGTTTTCGTGAATAACCCAGCATTTCTTGAGTTGAATGCCTGCCTGGACGAACTTGCCGCGCGTTACGAGGTGAGCAGCACCACCATCGCGCTGGCCTGGATTCTGCGCCACCCTGCCAGGATGCAGCCAATCGTAGGCACAATGAACCCTGCCAGGCTGAAAGAATGCGTACAGGCTGCCGAAGTCCAACTGAGCCGGGAAGAATGGTACAGCATCTACCGCGCGGCTGGTAACACTTTACCCTGACAGCACTCCGTTTATAATGGCGTTATGGCTAGTCTTGTTTTTGGACGCAAATTTCACTGGCAGCTGCATGAACAAATCGGCAAAGGCGATGCCGGCGAAGTCTTGAGAGTACAGACAGAGCTTGGCCGGGACCGCGGTCTGATGAAGCGCCCGGTCCAGAACGTATCAGGCGGCACAATAGTGCGGCAAGCTGTCCAGATTGAGAATGAAGGCAAAGTGCTCGCGGCACTTAATGGCCTGGACGCGCGCCGCAATAATTTGACAGTACATACTCCGCTGCTGCTGGACCAAAGTCCGGAAGGCACCGCAAAAACCGCAGCTTTGTTCATCGTCAGCGAAGAAGTGCGCGGCATTGCTATCGCGAATCTGCTAAAGAATCTGCTTCAAAAGAACGCGTCATTCTCCCAGACACTTGTGCTGAAGGTGCTATCCAGCCTTTTTACTTTGCTTGCCCGCGTGCATGCCCAGGGAATTGCCTGGAATGACGTCAAGATGGAACACATCTTTTGGGACGAATCGACGAACACGCTTTCGTTTATCGATTGGGGCAATGGTTTGTTTTTTGCTCCTGATGAAGCGCTGCACGCCCAGCATCCTGTTAATCTTGATTACCAGCAATTTATCGACGAGGGTGGTTTGCTCCTGAGCCAAATTGCCCCAGAACTCATCCCAGAAATTGACTGGCCAAAAGATGCCTCTGGTCTTACACCGGAAGTGCTCCTTCAGCTGCAGCACCGCGTGGAGTACATGGAAGCGCACCTTACCATGCGCATCAAGGAATACCAGCTTGCTTTTGACAAGAGCACTCGCCAGATTAACGATCTATCCCAGCTGCAAGAAATCCTCGAACTGAAACAATCCTTAGCCAGGTTGGGCGTGCAAGTACAGACTCAGTCAGCCTTGCAGTCTATCCGCTCCTTCGCGTTGCGGCTCGCGGGAGAAAAAGAATATCAAGAATTGCGCGAGCTGGTGGAACTCCTGAGAGTCTACTTGCCAGAAGAAGTAGCGGAAAGCTGGCAGTTGGTGGAGTACTTGCTTGGCCTGGAAGATGCATATGACCGCCCTGCCTTTACAGACGTGTTATCCAAAACTATCGCCAATGATCTTGCAGGAGCAATCTGGGATCTGGAAGGAGCCCGCCCCAGTTCCAGAAACATCCCGCGGCTTATCTCCATCCAACTTGCCATGCGCGGAGCTTTTGGCGTCCCAGATGCCCTGAGGGAAACGCTTTTTGATCAGCTTGTGAATTGGCATGAAGAGAGCCTCAAGCGTCTGCAGCATACCCGAGAGGAGCTTCCGTCTGAAATCAACGCGATTAACGCCCTTGAGGCTTTTTCTGCCAACCTGGAAGAACTTGTTGAGGGCTGGAGTCAATTGCAGCCTGGTGAGATGCTCGGGGATAAACTATTGAGCCTGAAAGACTTGCTGCGCTCGAATGGAGCGCATCTGACTAACCTTCCAGCCCTGCTGCCTCAGGGGCTGAACCTGGAATTATCCAGAACGCGTGAAATTCTTACATTCTGGACCGAAGGCGAACTTAACAAGTGCCAGGACGCCCTTGTAAAGTTCTTCCTGCTAGAACCGACAATGCCGTACCTCAGAGAAATTCACGCTGGGATTAGCGCGCTTGAGACCTGGATAAACGCAATCTCCCGGGGGCCACAACCAGAACAAAGCGTGAACGCTTTCGGCCGCGAAATGATTGAAAAGATGCCGAATTTAGCGGCATCTTTAAGCCAACCAGCCTGGCTCGCCAGCCTCGCGCAGTGCGTGAAAACCCTCGCGACAGCCTCAGATCTGGAAACGCTGCGATTGGAATCCAGCAACAATCAGTGGCCTATCCCATGGCTGGATTATGGAGACATTACCATCGAATACAGGGCTGTTAGCGGAGCCTCGGGCAGGCTAAATTCCACGCAGAAGGATGTGTTATCGCTTTTTCACCAATCGCTGCGCGAAGGAAAAGACCTTTCTAACGCATTGGACAGCATCAAGACGCTTCTACCTGAGTTTTTCGGACTTTATCGACTGCTGGCACTTGCCTTTGCCAATCTTTTCAATATGCTTCCAACCCAGACGCAGCTGGTGGAAGCAGCCGCCTTCCCACCTGCGGACAAACAAAATATCACAGAGGCATTAAATATTTACGACTATTTGAAAGGTTGGAAAGAAGCCCAAATCAACACGGTCTCGGCTCGCGAGGCCCCACTTCCAGATCCAAGCGCGCGCTGGCATTTGGTTCAGTCCGCGCTCGAAGCTCAGAAAACCTGGAAATCCTTACTTCAGCCGCACCTGACCATGATCAAACAAATGCGCTGGCAAGCGCTAAGTGAATCCCTGCACGCCAAAACGCTGCCTCCTCGTTTACAATCCTGCACGCAAGCCTTGGTAAAAGTCGTGGAGTATTGGCGCCATTTACAGGAAAAAGGCGTGTTTCTTGATAATGTAACCGAGATGATCGCGCTTGCAGAACAAGCACAGCTCGATTTCTTTACGTTATGGCAAGAACATGAACAGGCGCCAAATCCCCCTTTGCGCTGGTTAATTCAGACCAACCAGGCGGCATTTAGCGGCATTAATCAATCGCTTCAACAGTTGACCCGCCATCTCCAGACTTTGCAACGCACACTCACGGCGCTAGCAAGGCCTGGCTCAGCGCGTTCCCGCCTTGCCTGGAACAGCGCCGGAGACATGATGTACGCGCTTGTTCAGATCCACAGCTTGCTGGAACCGCCTTCAAGGAAACAATCGAAAGTCCGTATCTGGCAAGAACAATACAACCAGGTGCTTAAACAAACCGAGTGGAAAAACGCCGCAGACCTGCTGGACTCACTCGATTATACGCATCCATTGGCAGCCTGGTTCCAGGAACTGGCGTCCAAGGATATCGATATCTTTAATGAATACCCCAAACAAAAATGGTAGAATTGCCCGAATTAAGGGTCAAAAATGATTGAGAAAAAATTGAGCACAGAAAACGGGTTCTATCTTGCTGAACCTTTGGATACCTGGCTGACTGCTGGAAATCACGATTATGCCATCCCCGAGGCTGCTGGCTCCAGCGCCAGAGTCTTTTTGTTAAAAGACGAAACGGGCAGCGGCGTATACAAACGCGACCCGGCCTTTAAAGTGATGCGGCACGACAAAATTTCGTACGCAAAACCACTTTTTCTCGAGGAGTTCCGCATCCTAGCAAATCTGCAAGGAGACCAGGGTCTCACTCCGATGCTGCAAGCAGGTTTTCTCAAACCAGATCCGACCAGCGTGTGGCCGACAGAATTGGCGCCTCTCTCTAAAGAGACCGAGCAAAAAGCGAGCGCGAATCAGGTGAGTGGAAAACTCGCTCTCTTTACCCCGGATGAAACGGATACCTTGCTGGAGGAGATGGACGAAAGACTCGCGGATGGCTGGCTGCCCTTCCTGATTCTTGAACGGCGCTGGGAAGACAACCTATATTTGCTCTGCGATGCCGGTTATACCCGTGGTAATTTCATGAAGAACCTGACTATGAAGCAGGTGCTGGACATTTCCATCCAAATTTGCGACATGCTCGGTCAGGCGCACCAACGCGGAGCAACCTACCTCGACCACAAGCTGCTGCACTATTACTGGAACGATTACCGTCAGAAAGTGATTATGCTCGATTGGAACATCGGCCACTGGCAACCAGAAAATATTCAACCTGAGGTGCTGCAATTTGACTTGGTCCAATTCAGTTCGCGAGCGATGCATCACATTTTTACTGGTCGCCAGGCTCCGGGTTCGGTTGCGGTAGGTCCTAATCGCCCGGAAGACATCGCCGCCGCTCCCAGGCACTTTAAAGCCTCTTATTCTTATGACGTGCAAAACCGATTAAATCAAGAGGAAATGCGCTTCCTGGAAAAAGCACTTGATGGTAGTTTCCTCAGCGCCGCAGAGATGCGCGACCACCTGCAACACCTTGCCAGCAAACGGCTATAATCACCATACAACAGTGTACACATAGTTTGAAAGGAGCCATCAATGATTCTTGACCTCATTGAACAGGCCAAAACCCTACTTAAGAAAACCAATCCGTCTGATGACGAGCTTTTACAGGTCGAAAACGCGCTTTCAACTTATTTGGAAGCCCTGGCCACGCATCGTATCGCCGACCAGGTGGAGCTTGATGATGTAGATGAGGCAAATCGAGTTCTGCGAGAAATTCGCCGTGAACGCGGCCGGAGGGCTGCCAGCGCTGCGGAGCCCCCGCAACAAGAAAAACCTGCTGCAGCATCAAAACCCTCTCCGGTTCCACCCAGCTCGCCAAGACCCACGCTAAACCGCCTTGATTTGCAGGCAGACTCCGGGATTGACCCGCTGAGGAAATTTTTCCAATCCAGTCACGACCCTGAAGCCGAAAGGCTGATGGATGAAGCGGAGGAGCTATTCTATAAAGGAAATTACCAGGCTGCCATCCCACTCTACGAAAAGGTGATGCAGATGGAGCCCGGTTGGTCCCGGGCTGAAGAGCACCACTCAGAAGCGGAAGAGTTTTTACGCTCAGGCAACATTCCTTCAGTCGCGCTGCCCCCAGAGGCAGGCAAGGCCTATGGTAAAGCCCAAAGCGCGGCGCGCGTCTTTCGTTATCAGGTAGCCCTGAACTATCTTGAGGAAGCCTTCGAGCACCTCCAAGATGCCGGCATCAAACGCTGGCGCGAAGGTGAAGAACTTCGCCACGATCTGGAAAACCAGATGCAGGCTTATGACGTTTACAAAGAAGGCACCAACCTTCTCTCACAAGGTGAACTGGTGCAGGCGCTGGGGAAAATTCAGACCGCCGCGAGCGCGGTTGCTATTCCGGAATACCTGGATAAAGCCTCGGAAGTGCGCGCAGATATCTCGCTCATCGAAGAAGTCAGCGATATTGTCAGCCTGAGCGGGAAAATACCACCAAGCAAATTGGCGGATGCCAAGAGCAAACTGGAACGGCTGCGAATGAAGTACGGCAGCGTTTCTCAGATTAGCCGTCTGCAAAATCGCCTGGATTTGCTTATTCCTGCCACCATCCAGTCCCTGCTGGATAATACACAGCGTTTACAGAAAGAAGCTTCGGACGCGCCAACGCTTGCCAGTGCTCTCCAAAAAATTGCCGGCGCGCGCGAAAACCTGGACCTTCTGCGTCAGTTGGACGCGTACGACTCCCAGAGCCTGCTTCTTGAAAATGAGATTAGCACGCTTGAAACCGAAATCGAAGCCAATCAGGACGCCATCAATCGCGCTATGGACGCTCAAAAATCGGGCAGCCGCTTTTTCGCGTTGGACGCTTTCCTTGTAAGTCGCGGAGTTCGCAAGCGTTTCCCCAATGACCCGCAGGTGATAAACCTCAAACGCAGTCTCTCCCTAAGTTACTTCGTGGCTGTGGTGGGAGCATTGTTAGCGCTTGTTGTGCTTGGGCTCTTGATTAGCGTGGCTACGCGCAGTATCAGCAGTTCTATTCAGGCGCGCAATCTTGCCCGCACTCCTACCGCGACTTTCACGCCGACGATTACACTGACGCCGACAATTACCCCTACCCCGACTAAAACGCTAACACCTACGCCGGATTACTCGCCAACCCCAACAAAAACCGCTACCCCAACCCCGGTGATGTATGTTGAGACCATCCGGCAGGTATACGCGCGCAACGATTGTTATGAAGGCTATATCGCCACCGGACGCATCCCTGAAGGCACCCAACTTACGCTGCTGCCGATGCCGGAGCGACGTTTCGATAACTTCAACCGGGAATGTCTGCTGGTGGAATTTAGAGGAAATGGTTTTTCCATCATCGGCTATATCCTTCTGGTAGACGTCGTTGCCAAATAGAACCGTTAACCCCGTCATGCGAGCCCGGCTTGCCCCAATGGCAGGCCGGGTTTTTGATTGCGCAGGGATATAATTAGGAGGCAGGCAGGTGTATATGGATAATCTGGAACAGGCATACCAGGAATCCCTGGATTTTATCTACAGCTTTATCGACTTTAGCATGAAGCGGCACCTGGATGACAGCCATCGCTTTTTTAAGCTTGATCGCATGCACCAGATGATGGATTTGCTTGGCAATCCGCAAGATAAATTTTTGAGCATCCACGTGGCGGGCACGAAAGGCAAAGGTTCCACCGCGTCCCTGTGCGCGTCTGCGCTAAAAGCAGCTGGTTACGAGGTGGGTTTGTACACTTCCCCACACCTGCAAGAGTTTACCGAACGCATCCAGATTAACGGCAGCCAGATTGACCACCAAACCCTCGTGAACCTGACTGCCCGTTTGCGTCCGCTGACCCTTGAGGTGCCTGAAATTACTACTTTTGAGCTCACTACGGCATTGGCATTTCAATACTTTTATGAAAATAAGGTAAACATCGCGGTGATTGAAGTGGGGCTTGGGGGCAGGCTGGACGCTACGAACATCGTCAACCCGCTCGTTTCAGTTATCACGCCCATTTCCTACGACCACACCGCAATTTTGGGAAATTCCCTGACTGAGATTGCCTACGAAAAAGGCGGCATCATCAAACCAGGCGTGCCGGTTGTGCTCTCGCCCCAGGCTTCCGAGGCCGGCCAGGAATTGGAACGCATTGCCGCGGAGCGCGGCTCGCCGCTCACACGGGTGGACCAGCATTATACGCTCGCCATCGGAAAACATACATATCGGGCTCAGTCAATATCCATTTCCGCCCACAGCAGCGCTTCGCTCAGCTCGGCTTCCCTGGCAGAACCTCAACTTGAGATTAATTTACCCCTCCTGGGGGCGCACCAAGCTCAAAACGCTCTGACAGCGTTGGGCGCCTTAGACCAGGTGCGCGCTCAAGGGTTAGCTCTTTCCCGAGAGTCCGTTGCGCAAGGGTTTGCGGATGTGCGCTGGCCGGCTCGTTTTGAAATCCTGCGGGATTCTCCTCCATTGGTGATTGACTCGGCGCACAATGGGGATTCGATGAACCGCCTGAAACAGAGCCTGGATGATTACTTCCCCGGGCAAAAATTCCTGCTTGTTTTTGGCGCGTCAGCGGATAAAGAATTAGACGCCATGCTTACAGCAATATTGCCGCGCGTGGAGCGCGTGATTACCACGCTTTCCACCCACCCACGCGCCGCGGATCCAAACCATCTTGCGGAGCAAATCCGACCGTACGGACTGCCGGTCGAAGCCGTAAGCCCTGCTGAAAATGCTCTGGCGCGGGCGTTAGCGCTGGCAGGCGCAGACACAGGTATCATCGTGGCAGGCAGCGTTTTCATTGCCGCGGCCGCGCGTGATATCTGGTTTTCCGGTCAGAGCGAGACCTAAGCGTTCAGAGTATAATTGCCAGCCCTTCACTAAACATCAGAGGAGTCTTTTCGTGTATCGCGATCCTTACTTTTTTAACCAAATCAACCGGGACGACCCGTTTCAGATTTCCCGTTTTTCCAGCCTTAGCAATCTGCGCAGCGTGAAAGACCGGAAACGAGATAAGGAAGGTTTTCTGGTCGGCCCGGCGATAAATCTTGAGGATATGCTCCTGCTGCCCCATTCAATGGCTCCGCTGACCCTGGTTGAGGACCCAGACACGCTTAAGACGCTTCAGGATGCCTATCAAAACAGCCAAACACTTTTTGCCTGTTACTCCGCTCTTGATCTCAACCTGGAAGAAACCCAGGAGCGCTACCTTGAAATTGGGCTGGAAGTAGCGGTTGGAAGCCTTATCAACCTTGACGCAGGACGGCAATCCGTGCTGCTGCAAGCCCGGCGAAGACTCAAAGTTGAGGATATCTGGAAGGAAGGCAGCCAGTTGATGATGCGCTGCCTCCCGATTAAAACCAGGCGGAGCAGCTCAGCCGCGCAAACCGCATTGCGCCGCGCTGTGGTCGACAAGTTCAAGCACTACGCCAGCCTGGTTGAATTTCTGACTGATGAGGTTGTGGAGTTTGTCAGTAGTTTAGAAGACAGCGGCGATCTGGCAGACATCGCCCTTTCCACGCTGGATCTTTCGGACGAGGATCGCCTGGCTTTTCTGCTGGAAACCGATGGCAACATTCGGTTGGAAGCCGCCTTGCGTAAACTCATGAATGAAATTCGGCTGCTGGAACTGGAAGAGGAAATCCAAAATCGCGTGCAGTCGGAATTGGACCGAAATCAACGCGAAAATTACTTGCGGGAGCAAATCTCCACGCTGCAGCGTGAACTTAACGACGGCAAGCCTACAGATCCTGATTACCAGGAACTGAATGAAGCTCTAAGCCAAATTAAGCTGCCAGATGAAGCCCGCGAAGCAGCCAAAAAAGAACTGGAACGATTAGCTGGTATGCCATCACTTTCCCCTGAAAGCGGGATGATACAAACTTACCTGCGCTGGCTGCTGGAACTCCCCTGGGATAAGGAAACAGAAGACAATCTCGACATCAACCACGCCCGTGAAATCTTGGAAAAAAACCATTTTGGGCTCAAAAAAGCCAAGGACCGGATCTTGGAATACCTGGCAGTCCGCAGCCTGAAACCGAAGCGTAATCGCCAACCAATACTATGTTTTGTGGGTCCTCCTGGAACCGGAAAAACTTCGCTGGGCAAATCTATTGCTGACGCGCTGGAACGCAGTTTTGTGCGGGTATCCTTGGGAGGCGTGCACGATGAAGCGGAAATACGCGGCCATCGCCGTACATACCTTGGCGCGCTGCCCGGCCGTATTTTGCAGACCATGCGTAAAGCAGGGACCATTAATCCCGTCTTCATGCTGGATGAAATCGACAAGCTCAGCGCTGATTTTCAAGGAGACCCTTCCGCCGCTTTGTTAGAGGTGCTGGACCCCGAGCAAAATTACGCCTTCTCCGATCACTACCTGGAAGTCGCCTACGACCTTTCCAAGGTTTTATTTATCACAACAGCCAACACTGTTTCGAGCATTCCTGCCGCGCTGCTGGACCGCATGGAATTAATCGAGTTTCCGGGTTACATTCTGGAAGAAAAAGTCGCTATCGCCCGTCAATTTCTCATCCCAAAGCAGTTAGAGGAAACAGGCCTGGAGGAAGAGCAAATCTTTTTCTCGCCCGAGTCTTTGGAAGCAATTATCGAGGGATACACCTACGAAGCAGGCGTCCGCAATCTCGAGCGGGAAATTGGTTCAGTCCTGCGGAAGATTGCCCGGTCAAAATCCGAAGCAAAAGCGTTCTCAGCGGAAATCAGCGCAGACCATGTCTCCGAGCTGCTCGGACCAGCGGAGTTCTTCCCGGCAGTGGCGGAGCAAAATGACGAAATCGGTGTGGCTACGGCCATCGCCTGGACGGAGAACGGCGGAGAAATCATGCCTGTCGAAGTGTTGGTTATCGAAGGAAAAGGCAACCTGCAGATGACCGGACAGATTGGCGAAATCATGCAGGAGTCTGCGCAAGCAGCCCTTTCTTACCTTAAATCCAAGCAGGAGGCCTTTCAAATTCCAACGGACTTCTTCGAGGAAATGGACATTCACATCCATGTTCCGGAAGGTTCAATCCCAAAAGACGGCCCCAGTGCAGGCATTACCTTGGCTACCGCCCTCACCTCAGCGGTGTTGGGCGTGCCAGTGCGGCATGACGTGGCCATGACAGGAGAAATAACTCTGCGCGGCAGAGTGCTCCCTGTCGGGGGTGTCCGGGAGAAGGTTTTGGCAGCCAGCCGTTCTGGCATTAATACTGTTCTGCTGCCGCGCAAAAACGAGAAAGACTTACGCGAGATTCCCCCTCAGGTGCTGAGCAAGCTTCAAATTCTCTTTGTGGAACATATGGACGAAGTCCTTGCAGCCGCTCTGGCGGATAAGCCCATCAACCGCAAACCCAAAGCGACTGCATCCCGCGGCAGGAAGAAAAAAAGCGCATCCGACGAGCAGGACGCGCCAAAACAATGACAAGAGATTAGGTCAGTCAGTACCTTCAGGAGGGGTGTTTTGGTCCTCTGCCTGAAGTGTTTTAATGCCATTGCGCACTTGCGCCAGAATGCGGTTCATTTCCGCTTCAAGTTTGGTTAAAGTTTCGACCACATAACGATCCGCATCCAACTGGGTCTGCCCGGCTTCGCGGCGCGCCTGTTCGGTAATTTGTTCCGCTTTTGCCTGTGCCGCGAGGAAAACATCGCTTTTCTCAATCATTTTCTCGCTTTTCTCACGCGCCAACGCCAAGGTGCGGTTGGCTTCTTCCTGCGCCTGTGCCAGTATGCGGTCCTTTTGGGCAATAATCTGCTGCGACTTTTTAATATCATCAGGAATGGAAATGCGCATTTGATCGATGATATCCATAAAGGCGTTTTCATCCACAACCACGCTGCGGCTCAGTGGAATGGGTCTGCTGTTGTTAAACAATTCTTCCAGGCGGTCTACCAGGTGTAGGATATCCATGTCTTTCTCCGTTTATACTGATTAATGCGCTTTAACTCAGTTTATCATTAAATATTAGCAAACACACTAACATTTTTCGATATTCATGCGACGCTCACTCGTTTCGGACGCTGAACACTGCGCGCAGTCTTGGGTCAATCCTTGAGCGAAGTGCCGGGCACTAAGGTTTGGTTATTCCCAAGCATGGAAAATTTCTCCCTAAGAGCCGCCTGCACATAATCCGGCACCATGCTCGACACATCGCCATCCAAAGAAGCGATTTCCTTGACGGTGCTGGAGGAAAGGAAGGTGTTTTGTTCGGTTGTGATCAGCGCGATGACGTCAATATCCGCTTCCAGGCGCTTGTTGGCCAGCGCCATGCGGAATTCATATTCAAAGTCCGAAAAAACGCGCAGACCCCGCACAATCGCTTTTGCGCCAATCTGCCTGGCGAATGTCACCGTCAGTACCTGGTAACCAACAACGCTCACGTTCGGCAAGCCTTCAAAGGCGCGTTTCACCAGGGCAATCCGCTCTTCAGGGCTGAACAGCAGCGATTTTATCGGTTTATCGTAGACTGCTACCACCACCTCATCAAACAGCCGTGCGGCCCGGCGGGCAATGTCGATGTGCCCGTAGTGAATAGGGTCAAAAGTTCCTGGAAATAGTACTTTAGTCATCAGCTCACGTCTCCATCGCCGTCTGAGGACGGCCAAAAATTGACCACTGCCCGCCTAAGCGCCTGGTTTTCATCAGCTTCCAGCTCAGGATCTTTTTCCAACAATTCTTCTGCGATCGCGCGGGCTTTTTGGATCAGGCGCACGTCCGCCAGGTTCGCCATCCGTAAATCCACGAAGCCTGCCTGTCTGGTGCCCAAGAAGTCTCCTGGACCGCGCTGCTGAAGGTCTTTTTCTGCAAGCACGAAACCATCGTTAGTCTGAGTCATCACAGCCAAGCGTTCGTTCTCCGCTGCGCTGTCATTGTCGGGAATAAGGATGCAGAAAGACTGAGCGTCTCCCCGCCCGACACGACCGCGAAATTGGTGCAGCTGCGCCAGGCCAAAGCGATTTGCCCCCTCGATAACCATCATGGTCGCATTAGGAATATCCACCCCCACCTCCACCACAGAGGTAGACACGAGGATTTCAAATTCTTTGTTTCGAAAGGCAAGCATCACCGCGTCTTTTTCCGCTGGCTTCATTCTGCCGTGCACCAGCCCGACCCTCAGATTAGGAAAAGCCTCAGCTTGCAAGCGCTGCTGTTCTTCCACCGCAGCCTTGGCTTCTTCGTTTTCTCCCTGTTCCACCAACGGGTAAATGATGAAAGCCTGATGCCCAGCCTGGACCTGCTCCTCAATCAGCTCGTAAACAGCATGCCGCTCGTATGGATAAGCAATGCGGGTCTCGATGGGGAGCCGGCCAGCAGGCATCTCATCCATTACGCTTACATCCAAATCTCCAAATATGGTCAGCTGCAGTGAGCGCGGGATGGGCGTGGCGGTCATTACCAACAGGTGCGGATTATTGCCTTTTGCCCGCAAGGCGGCGCGCTGCTGAACGCCAAAGCGGTGCTGTTCATCCACCACGACCATCTGCAGGTTCTGAAAGCTGACAGGGTCCTCAATCAGCGCATGGGTGCCCACCAGGAGTTTGACATACCCAGATTGAAGACCTTTAAAAATTTCGCGGCGTTCTGATGCGCTGGTATCCCCGGTAAGCAAGCGCACCTGGTCTGACGCTAAGAAAGCAGGTTGTGCAGGCTCGGCTTCGGTGAGCAAGCGAAGAATCGTGCGGTAATGCTGCTCCGCCAGGATGCCTGTCGGCGCCATCAGCGCGGTTTGACCTCCACCCTGAATGACGATGGACATTCCAAGCACCGCCACAATGGTTTTCCCAGAGCCCACGTCGCCTTGCAGCAATCGGTTCATTGGGTGTGGGCTGGCCACGTCTTTACGGATTTCTTGCAGGGCTTTCGTCTGCGCGTTGGTGAGCGCGTAAGGCAGCCCTCGCATGCGTTCTACCAACCAGGCATTGCTCACAGAGAACGGCGTCCCGGTCAACTCCTGCCACTGCCGCTTCTGACGGATAACCCCTACCTGCAGAAGGAATATTTCATCAAAGGCGAAACGCCTTTGAGCTTCCCGCAGTCGTTCATGAGAATCAGGAAAGTGGATTTGCGCCAGCGCTTCCTGGAGCGGCACAAGCCCGGCGTTTTGGCGGACCGTGTCGGGCAAAAATTCGGGCACTCTGGCAGCCCAAAACTGGGAAACGTTAAACTGAGTCTTACGCAGCCAACGCTGCGTTATTTGCGAGCTTAGTGGATAGACCGGCACAATGCGATTGGTATTCAACTGCTGCTGGTCAACTGACTCATAATCCGGGTGAAACATCGCCAGCCGGCCGCTGCTCGTTTCTACTTTTCCTGAGATGGTGATGAACATTCCCAGCTTCAGGTAACGTTGCACATAAGTCTGGTTAAACCAGACAAGTCGGAGCATCCCCGTAGCGTCTGAGACGATGACTTCGGTGACCAACCTACCCCTGCCGGTTTGCAAGGTCTTGATGTCCACTACCTTCGCGAGAATGGTTACTTCCTCGCCATAACGCAGCTGCTGAATGGATTTCAACTGTGAATAATCATCATAACGGCGCGGAAACAGATATAGCAAATCTTTGATTGTAAAAACGTTCAACTTCTCCAGGTTTTTAGCTTGTTTTTCCCCAATTCCCCGGATTTTCACCACGGGCGCGTTCAGCCCAATGGCGCCAGTATCAGCCGAAACCACGCTGCTTAGCTTGCGGGATGCCTGATTGGATGTCTTTCTTTTGGACGTGCTTTCCTGCTCAGTCTGCGGCGCGGAAGCCAGCATGGAGGAGCTTTCGCCTGCTGGCGGCGCAGGAAGTTCACGCATACTGGATATCTGCAGCAAGCTGCCAATTTCCAGGAGCGTTTGCCGACGACCGGCCGCGCTTTGCTCGTGATAACTACCCAGCTTTCCTGCAACCTCCGCGATCAACGTTTCAGGCAAGCTTGCTTCGCGCGCATCGGAATACCATGTGGAAGTCAGGCTCTGCAGGCCCTTATACACAACTTTATCCTGGTAACCCTTTGCTGCTTCCAGGAGGAAGATTTTCGCGTATTTCTCGGTGATATTCGCCATACTTAAGGATAATGATACCCGATTCTGAATCTGGTCGGCTTTGGGATATGCCAATTTCGGCGACCGAAAAGAGACCACAGGCAAAACAAAAACCGGCATTTACTGCCGGCTTATCTGAACCCTGAACTTCTTACTCGATTGCTACGATGAGTTGATAATACGGCTGCCCGCCGTCGTGAACTTCCACTTCATGCTCGGGATAACGCTTTCGAATTTTATCAACCAACTGGTTCACATGCGGGGAAGTCATTCCTTCGCCGTAAAAAAGCGTAATGCGTTCATACTCATCGACGTTCGCGGCTGTAAGAAGTCGCGTCAAAGCGTCATCGACAGAATTTGTGGATATGATCAGTTTTCCATCTAATAGAGCAATGACGCTGTTCTTTTCTACATGCACATCCTCGATAGTGACATCGCGCGTCGCGGTGGTGATTTCACCGGTGTGCACTTCGGTAATCGCTTCCAGCATCGATTCCTCGTTTTCCGCCAGCGTGCCCTCAGGTAGTAGGCGCAGCATGGCCGCGAATCCCTGCGGCGCGTTGCGCGTGGGGATGACCGTAATTTGTTTCACGCTCACCTTGGCCGCGTTTTGGGCTGCCAGGATAATATTTTTGTTGTTGGGAAGAATAATGATTTTATCGGTAGGAAGATTTTCAAAAGCCGCAACGATTTCTTTAACGCTTGGGTTCATGGTTTGCCCACCGGATACAACCGCCGCGACCCCCAGGCTGGCAAAAATACGCGTCAGGCCGTCTCCGGGTGAGACTGCCACCACAGCCACTTGTCCGGGCGCGACTGGCGCGAATTTGGCTTTAGCGCTCTCTTCTTTCTTGGAATTCATCTGGTCCTGTAGGTTTTCCATCGCGATCTTCTTGACAATGCCCAAACCTTCAGTATAAGCAATCGGCTCATAACGCTTATCCAGCGGTACGTGGATATGCATGCGATAAATGCCGTCCCCTTCGCCAACCTGAATGCTGGTGCCGATTTCACTCAGACCGTTGTAGTATCCTTCGAGAGAAAATTCATGATGAGGCGTGAAGTCAATCACGACTTCATAGTCCTGGCCTTCCTCGACGGTTTCCAAGGTATTGGCAAGGTCCAATTCAGAAAGCGGCTTCACAACCGCAGTGGAAACATCCAGCGGCTTGCCTTCCAGC
>Ga0116173_1002063_pt1 | contig 15906 bp, 16 predicted proteins | sample AD_UKC085_MetaG_FD_89800 | JGI IMG/M metagenome (GOLD analysis project Ga0116173, IMG submission 89800) | Active sludge microbial communities of municipal wastewater-treating anaerobic digesters from USA - AD_UKC085_MetaG | ecosystem: Engineered > Bioreactor > Anaerobic > Digestate | place: USA...
AGGTTTGTAATTCATCTGAACTGAAGCAATCTTTATAACCTTGTTGTAAATCTTGTCTGCCTGTGGTTCATTCATTTGGAAGAGCCTCCTCTATAGCCTTCTTCAACTTATCTTTGATGTAGTGTAGCCTACTTTTTACGGTCCCTTCGGGCTTGTCAAGTACTTTTCCTATCTCTTCATACGTCATACCATCTATCTCTTTCATGAACAATATTGCTCTATCTTCCGGGTTGAATTTATCGATTATTCCCCTCACTTTATCGTAAAGTATTTCGTCCGTTACCTCTTTTTCTATATCCTCGTCTGTGGGAAATTGCTGTCGATAATCTTCATCATCGTTTGAATCGTTAAATTCTACGAGTACCTCTTTACCCTTAAATTTCTTGTACACATTGTTGCATACATTAATTGAAATTCTGTATATCCATGTTGAAAGTTTGGAATCGCCGCGGAACTTTTTGATGCTTCTGTATATCCTCATAAATACTTCCTGAATTACATCATCAACATCATCGGTACCAAGATAACCCTTTACGAGTGTACCTATCTTTGGACCGTATACACGATACAAATAGCGATATGCTTCTTCATCCCCTCGTTTCAGAGACCTTATTAGTACTTCTTCATCCTCATACTTTATTTGACCACTAATGTTCGCATTACGTTCATTTTTTTCATCATTAGAATTAGAATGCGCTATGTCCACCAATTTACTCACCACCAATAATGGTGCGGAATGTTGTTGCATTCTTGAGCGCCTGACCTCTATAGCAGTTGTTGAAGAAAACAAAGGCTTTTGAGATATTTTCTGGAACGAGCATAGAAATTATCTCACTGAGTTCTTCAACCGTGTAGTTATAATTGTATCTTTTCTTTTCATCTGCCTTGAACCAATCTGGATTTCTACCATGCAGTCGCACATATATATTTTCGCCCCTATGTGCATTTCCAATGAGCGGAAAAAGTTCTCCAATCTTTGGAAGATCAACGGCAACATAGTTGAAATCGTTACATGTCTCTTTACAATAATCACTCCAGCTAGCGTGTCTGAATTCTATGTAAAGCTTCTCCTTGCTGATACGTTCTGCAAGTGAATGGATAAAATCTATGTTCTTACTATTCATTCTGAATGAATATGGAAATTGTGCAAGATATCCAATCAACCTATGTTCTTCTTCCAATATCGTCATCTTCGAAACGAAATTGTCTATCTCATCTAATTTACCATCGTGCGTAATTGAACTGTGCAACTTAACAGCAAACAAGAAATCTTGTGGCGCCTTTCTCACTAACCTTACCATCGTCTTTTCAGAAGGTATTTGATAGAACGTAAAGTTCAACTCAACGCAATTGAACCCATAATGGTACCAGTAATATGTAAACATCTCTTCTTTCTTTATATCCGTTGGATAGACAGTGCCTATCCAATCGTCGAACGAGAAACCACTGGTACCTACATGCCATTCTATCATGATGCAGTTGTCCTTTCTCTGTTCGTTACCTAACTCTCCAAAACTCTACCAACTGTGGTGGTATATCTTCTATGAAATCACGATCAACCTCGTTGAATCCACGATAATCGCTTCTCGAGAGAACAGAATGCGATATGTAAAGATAATCCTTTGCACGAGTTATGGCAACGTAAAAGAGCCGTTCTTCTTCGTCTAAAGTATCGTCTTTAACAGCTAAAAAGTGCGGGAAATCACCGGGATTGACGCCTATTACAAAGACTACTTTCCATTCCAATCCCTTTGCTTGGTGCACAGTTGTCAACGTTACCTTACTCTCATTTTCCACTTCTCTACCGACATCTTCTGAAATGAGTAAATCATTTAGAAAGTCTTGAGTAGAGTCGTAGAATTTTGCCATTTCTGTTAATCTTTCGATGTCTTCTTCTCTATCTCTGAAATCGGGATATTCAAATTCTAAGTAATCCTTGTAAAAATTCTCGTAAAATCTCTCTATCTGTTGAGCCGGTGGTTTTCCTCTACAATAATCCATGATCTCTTTAATCTGCATTGCATTGTTACTCTTTACATTCATAGCCAAAAAAGCATCGATTGGAGATTCACTATTCAATATTTCGTTCGTGATCTTCTCTGCAGTAACGTCACCGATATTGTCGAGTAACTTCAGAAGCCTGGTCCACGAAATCGATTCAAATGGATTGACCATTAGTTTAAGGAAGGCCATCACGTCCTTTGCGTGAGCTGATTCAGAGAACTTTATGCCAGATAATATCCGAAACGGTATATTCTTTTTAGCCAGTTCAAGTTGCAATTCAAGAGAGTGGGAATGCGCCCTGTATATCACTGCGATATCTGAGTAATCTACTCCTTCGTTCACATGAGTTAGTATCTGCTGAGCAACAAAGCTCGCTTCATCGAAATGGTCGTAAGTATTTACCACAACAGGTTTTTGAGAGCTTGCTCTGACTGCCCGCAATTTCTTGGGTACGGAACTTCGCGGTATCACACTGTTCACAAGATCAACTATCCTATCTGTGCTCCTATAATTTGTTTGGATCTTGAAAACCTTGGCATCTTTCATTATCTCCTTTACATTCTCAAACCTTGCACCTCTGAAAGAATAGATGCTCTGCGCATCATCGGCAACGACAAAAACGTTACCGTGCACTTGCGATAAGAGCTGTACAATTTTCAACTGTACGATATTCGTGTCTTGAAATTCATCCACCAATACCCACTTGAATCTTGAAGATATAGCCTCTCTCACATCCGGGTAATTTTCGAGTAGTTGAAGCATCTTGATGAGTAAATCATCGTAATCAACAACGTTCTGCTTCTCCTTTTCCAATGCGTATTCCTGAAATATGCGTTCTATCACGTCAATAACGTTAATCCATCTCTTTGCCCTTTTCAATACAACTTCGTAGGGGCTGGAGAATGTATTCACCATGTAAGAATACAAGTTGTGAAGCTCGGTGTTTGTAGGCAGTGCCTTGTTCATCTGTTTGGATGTAACAAATCGTGCGCGTACAATCTTCATCAAATCTTTTGCATCACTCTCATCCAAAATGGTAAAATTCGGTTTCAATCCCACGGCACTTCCATATTTTCTAAGGAGTATGTTACACACGTGGTGAAATGTACCCGCAAGCATGTCGTTGAGTTCTGCCCTTGTTGCCTTTTGGGCACGTTCGATCATCTGCCTTGCAGCAGCACGTGTGAATGTTACCAATAGCATCTCGGACGCCCTGACACCTGTCATCAACAGATAGGCAATCTTGTAAGTAATTACTCTCGTCTTTCCACTACCTGGCCCAGCGATGACAACGATCTTCCCTTCAGACTCAACTACTGCAACCTTCTGCTCTTCATCCAATTCGTCGAGAAAGCTTGTATCCATCAGTGATTTATCCGCAATGGCACTTGATCTATCTATTCTATATTCCTTGACCTCTTGCTTCTCAAGCCTGTCACTAATCTCTCTAACATCTTTTGAAGTATCCTTAGATTTCATCATTTACACCTCAAAGGTATGAAAATTCGTTTCTAGTTCAACTCAATCTACTCAAGAATTTCTTCAGATACTTGTAAGGGGTATTCATACCGATCCTCACGGAAGGTCTATTCTCCCCATGGAAATCACTACCAGCACTTGTGAGCAGATTGTACTTCTTAGCTATTCTCAATAATTCATCTGTTTGACTCATCGTGTGCGTCGAATAGAACGCCTCTACACCATCGAGTCCCAACTCTACAAGCTTTGCAATGTACCCTTCGAGCGATTCAGGACTACCTTGTGGCAAGAGTGGTAAACCATCCACTATATTGAATGGATGAGCCATTATTGCAATTCCACCTGCATTCTTGATCAATTCTATTGCCTCTTCTGGCTTCAACCTCTTTTTTTCAACAAACAGTGGTGCTCCATCTTTCAGATATTTCTGAAAAGCTTCATCTATGCTCTTCACATACCCTTTTTCTACCATGAGCCTTGCAAAATGCGGTCTACCAATCGCCTTGCCTTTAGCTATCTTCTTCAATTCTTCCATACTTGCAGTAAATCCTATGTCGTTCATCTTCTGTAAAATCATGTCGTTGCGTCTATTTCTGTAATCAATTAGTTCATTCAAGACATGGCCAACAGTTTCGAAATCCTTAAAATCGTAACCCAAGATATGAAGACTGTCGGTTGGATATTCCGCACTTATTTCAACACCCTTTACAACACATATTGAAGGGTCATCGTCAAATTCATTGTTGATTTCATTGAATCCGCTAACAGTGTCGTGATCCGTGATGGCGATTATCTCGATACCAGCTGATTTTGCCTTCTTTACAAGGTCTTCCGGTTTGTAAGTCCCATCTGAGGCAGTTGTGTGCGTATGAAAATCTATGAACATTAAATCACCTCCAAAAGTTCTGTATTTATTATAGCATATTTTTGTGATATACTAAATAAGTAAGAAAGTCATTATTTTAGGGAGGTGCTCATCTTGACGAGGGAAGAAGCTTTAGACCTTGTAAAAAAACACATCTCGAATAGAAATTTGGTTAATCATTGTTTGGCTTGTGAGGCAATAATGAGAAGATTGGCACGCCATTTTGGTGAAGATGAAGAAGTTTGGGGACTCGCGGGTTTGTTGCACGATTTAGATTACGAATACACGAAAGACAATCCTGAAATGCACGGGATAAAGAGTGTTGAAATGTTAGGAAATAGTGTGAGTGATGACATAAAGAATGCAATATTGGCACATTGCGAAAAAAAGACACCAGAAACGAGAATGGAAAAGGCATTATATGCGGTAGATCCAACAAGCGGGTTCATCGTTGCGGCTGCCCTTATAAAATCAGAGAAGAAACTCGACGCTGTCGATGTAGAATTTCTCAAGAAGAGATTCAAGGAAAAAGGATTTGCAAGAGGTGCCAACAGAGAACAAATGCAATCTTGTGAATCCATAGGTTTGTCTCTTGAAGAGTTCTACGCGCTCGCGCTTGAGGCAATGAAGCAGATAGCAAACGAAATAGGACTATGAACGGTCAAAGGTGATGCTGAATGCCCTTTGCCGTTTGGGTAACATCGATTAGCTCCATATTTGTAGATAACGTGTTCAGAGAATACTACTGCCTTACTCCATTATATTTCTTTCTCGAATCAGTATCAACCGATGATAAGAAAATAAAGATTGCAAGGCTTATCTTATTTTCGCTGTTGTATCAAAGTTTTGCATTGAGGCAGATAAACATACTTTGGATTATTATTACCTTTGCAATAATTGTGATAGAATTGTACAGAGATAATTTCTATTATGGCTGGAGTGCTTCGCTAGTTCAAATGATCATTTTTATCGTGCCATTTTACTACGACAATCCGCTGTCATTGGTGTACGGTTTTGTAGTTGATACTTTATTATTCATATACATATATAAAAAACTCGAACTTGGAGGTGTCTGAGAACATGAAAATCAAATTACCTGATGGGAACATCAAAGAATACGATAGTGCAGTTACACCCGGACAGATCGCAAAAGAGATATCGGAAGGATTGTACAGAAACGCTGCAGGAGCGATCGTCAACAATCAACTGTGGGACCTTGAGAGACCCATAGATTTCGATTGTGAGTTGAAGATCATCAAACTCACTGATCCAGAAGCTGTTGATATATACAGGCACACAATGTCACACATAATGGCACAAGCTGTTATGAGAGTATACGGTGCAGATAAGGTAAAATTTGGCATTGGGCCTACCATCGAAAATGGATTCTACTATGACTTTGATATAGAAGGTGTAAAGATAGCGGAAGAAGACTTGCCAAAAATAGAAGAAGAAATGAAGAACATCATAAAGGAAGATTACAAGATCGAACGATTTGAAATGAAGAAAGCGGAAGCTATTGAATTCATGAAACAAAGAGGACAGTTTTACAAAGTAGAACTCATCGAAGATATACCTGATGAAAAGGTGAGCTTCTACAAGCAAGGTGATTTTGTGGACCTCTGCCGTGGGCCGCATCTACCCAGTACAGGCAAAGTGAAATATTTCAAGCTTCTCTCGGTTTCCGGTGCCTATTGGCGAGGTAACGAGAAAAATCCGATGTTGCAAAGGATATATGGTACTGCCTTTGCTAAGAAGGAAGAACTCGATGAATATCTTAAGATGATCGAAGAAGCAAAAAAGAGAGACCATAGAAAACTTGGCCCGCAGCTAGAACTGTTTTTCATAAATACCGATGTAGCTGCAGGAATGCCGATCTTCCTACCGTACGGTATGACAGTGTTGAATCAGCTCATGACACTATCTAGAGAATTGCACAAAAAATACGGTTATACGGAAGTTGGCACACCGCTCATCATGCATGAAAAGCTATGGAGGCAGAGTGGACATTGGGACCACTACAAAAACAACATGTATTTCACAGAAAAAGAAGATGTAACCTACGCAGTTAAACCAATGAATTGTCCAGGGCACATATTGATATACAAAAACAAGCCGGTTTCCTACAGAGAACTGCCAATAAGGTGGTTCGAATTTGGTAGAGTCCACAGATACGAACGTGGTGGTGTACTGCACGGCCTTTTGAGAGTAAGGACATTTACTCAAGATGATGCGCACATATTCTGTAGAGAAGACCAAATGGTCGATGAAGTATCGGATATAGTTAGATTCATCAACGAATTGTACGGTGTTTTCGGCTTTTCGTACAGAGCCACGCTGAGTACAATGCCGGAAGACCACATGGGGGATGAAGCAACGTGGGCAAAGGCAACTGAAGCGTTGAAGAATGCGCTTGGAAAAATGAACGTCCCGTACGAAATTGCTGAAGGTGAGGGCGCATTCTATGGGCCTAAGATAGACTTCCACGTTAGGGACGTATTGGGCAGAGAATGGCAATGTGCAACTGTACAGATGGACTTCCAGATGCCGGAAAGATTTGAACTCACGTACAAAGATTCTGATGGCAGTGAGCGCCGCCCAGTGATGATTCACAGGGCACTTTATGGCTCCATAGAGAGGTTTTTTGGTATACTCATCGAGCACTTTGCTGGAGCGTTTCCAACTTGGCTTGCACCTGTTCAAGCTGCCGTGTTACCAGTGTCTGAAAAATTCATAGACTATGCAAGACAAATTGCATCAAAATTGGATGCTGAAGGCATAAGGGTAGAAGTGGATGACAAGAATGAAACGCTTGGTTACAGGATAAGAGAAAATCAGATGAAGAAAGTACCATACATGATAATTGTTGGTGAGAAAGAGTCTGAACAGTCACTGATTTCTGTCAGGACACGTGAGGGGAAGGATATCCAAGGAATCCAACTTGATCAATTCATTCAAAGGATCAAGAATGAGATATCTATGCGCTCAATTAAATCAAGCTTGGAATAATTCGTTGGGGGTATCTGGGAAAGGGGTAACGGAAGAAAGTAGGTGAATTAATTGTTACCGGAAAGGTTTGTGAAAATGTTCAAAGACGCCTTCAATGTTGATCCAGTTTGTGAAAATAATGATCAAAAGGTCTGTATATTTGAGGAAGATAACAAGATAATAGTTAAGCAAGATGGGCGCGTTGTTGCACAATTCGAAGACAACGAAGACGATTATACTACAATACTTCAATACTATGCCAAAAAGGCCGGATTGATGACACCGCATGCAAAAGAGATCGAAGAATTGTTGAGGTCTTTATTCGTCAACATCATCATATTAACAGAAGTCGAGGACAAAAATGGTTTCTCACACTCGCAGAGGGTCGCAAAAATGGCTGAAGAATTTGCCCGTTTCCTCGGATGGAGTGATGAACAAGCGGTTGAGTTAAGAAACCATGCACTGCTGCACAACGTTGGTAAAATTGCCATTGAACAACTCATGTTGTATTCACCAACGAGATTGCGAACTTTGGAATTACACTATCAAGATCATCCAACTATGGGAGCGATCTATCTTTCGATAAACGAATCACTCTGGCAGTATATCCCAACTGCTAGGAATCACCATGAAAGATGGGATGGCAAAGGTTTTCCGGAAGGATTGAAAGGCGAAGAGATTCCATTCTATGCAAGGATCATGGCCATAATTGACTACTACGATGAAGTAACAAACTTCGTCTCAGCCGATTGGGATTCTGAAATAAAGACTCCGTCTCAAGCACTTAATGAAATCAAAGCGCTCTCAGGCAAATTTTTCGATCCACAATTGACGGAAAAGTTCATCGATTTTATGACTAATGTGTACGGGATAAGAACGTAAATGGTTTAACAATTGTGACCGTTTCATTAGCAAAACAATGCGTACTTTTGGGGGGGAGCAGGGTGTTTACACCTGTCGCTTTTTGGATAGTTTTTGGAGTAATACTGATGGTCATCGAGATATTGACACCGACGTTTTTCATCTTTTGGTTTGGACTCGGCAGTTTGGCTGCAGCCGTTGTGGCATACTTTCATGAAAATACGCTCCTTGAATTACTCACATTCGTCATCGTGTCAGCAATATTAGTGCTTTCCACAAGAAGGCTTGCAAAGAAACTTTCCGGCGAGCAGATACGCAGCATAAATGTTGATGATATTGTGGGTAAAGAAGCTTTAGTCATCGAAAGAGTGGACAACAAAGCAGGTACTGCGGGTGTTGTTAAAGTGAATGGTGATATGTGGAGAGCAGTTTCGTTTGATGACAACATTACGTTTGAAAAGGGAGAATTGGCTGTAATAGAAAAAGTCGAAGGCGCACATGTTGTCATAAGACAAATTGAAAAACAGAAGAAGAATGAGAATGAGCAAGCTGAAAAGCCGTTTGTAGATTCGAACAGCGATGAAGATAAAGGTATCGACAAGGACGAAAGGAACGAAGATGATGAAACTGATTCTCAGCCACAAGACTAGATCAGTTGAGCTGCAATCCTTGGCTTAATTGTTAGTATTGTTGCTATATAATGTTAGATAAATGTTAGGTAATAGTTAATTTAGCTTGAAGGGAGGGCTCTATATGTACATAGTCTTAATTGCCATAGCCATTTTACTTCTAATAATTGCTGCAACCGGAATTAGGATAGTACGTCCGTTTGAAAGAGGTTTGATAGAAAGATTGGGTGAGTTCAAGAAAGAAGTAAGATCAGGTTTACACTTCATCATACCATTCTTTGATCACATGATCAAAGTAGATATGAGGGAACACGTTATCGATGTTCCACCTCAAGAGGTTATCACGAAAGATAACGTTGTTGTTGTAGTCGATGCAGTTATATACTACGAAATTACAGATGCATTCAAGTCTGTATACAATGTAAGTAACTTCGAATTTGCAACGATAAAACTCGCACAAACGAACTTAAGAAACGTCATAGGTGAGCTGGAACTTGACCAAACACTTACTTCGCGAGAGAACATAAATACAAAACTCCGCACAGTGCTTGACGAAGCAACCGACAAATGGGGTATCAGAATCACAAGAGTCGAGATAAAGAAGATAGATCCACCAAAAGACATTATGGAAGCAATGAGTAAACAAATGAAGGCAGAAAGGACAAAGCGTGCCGCAATACTGGAAGCTGAAGGTATAAGACAGTCTGAAATAACGAAAGCCGAAGGCGAAAGGCAATCCGCAATATTGAGAGCGGAAGGTGAGGCTCAGGCGATAAAATTGGTAGCAGATGCAAATAAGTATAAAGTAATCGCTGAGGCTGAAGGTCAAGCAGCTGCCATAATCAACGTATTTAAGTCAATACACGAAGGGAACCCAACAAACGACTTAATAGCCATAAAATATCTCGAGGCACTCAGAGACATCGCAAATGGCCAAGCAACAAAGGTATTCATACCATTGGAAACTTCAGCTATTTTAGGAACCGTTGGTGCAATGGCAGAAATGTTCAAAGAAAAGAGTAACTTGGAGGATGGAATGAGATAATGATTCAAGCATTTTTGCATATACTTTTTGGTTCTTTGATTGCTTCTTTAGTTGGAAGTCTTGCATCTTTATTCGTTGCCCTTGAAATCATTTCAAGACGTTCGCAAATCAGATACCAACCATTGTTTTTATTCAACGAAATGATGATGGCTGGTATTCTAATTTTGGTGTGGTTCTTCTTAGACAATTTGTTAGCACTATTTCTACTAATAGGCATTTTGTCTTTTACTTACCAACTGTATAAACTGCTTGTGGGTATTTATTCGGTAGACAAGAGATTCAGATTACTTGTTCTGTCGCTTGGAGTCAGTCATAGAGAATATGCAAGGTTTACGATAGAGCGGAACCTTGGAAGGCTGTTCGGTAACTTATTAAAATTCTATACTTTCTCTCTGGTGACATTTCTTGTAGCGATGACACCTTACGCATTTGATGTCGGTTTCTTTTCAATCATCGTTGGTCTTGTACTATCGCTATTCCAGGTAGAATGATGCAAAATTGATATGAGGAGGACGCGTTGAAATGGATAATTCTTTGGAGAAACGCTTAAGAAACTATTCGAAAGCAATATTGAAATTTGGAGTAAACTTACAAAATGGTCAAAAACTGGTAGTGAATGCATCTGTAGATCACAAAGATTTCGTTAGACTCTTTGTAGAAGAGGCCTATGATTTTGGAGCAAGTGAGGTACTAGTCGTTTGGGGCGATTCATACGTACAACGCCAAAAATTACTCAAGGCACCGGAAGAAGTCATAACAAATATCTACAGCTGGGAAGTGGAGATGCCTAAGAGCTTTCTCAATGCTGGCGCTGCAACGATTTCACTTGTTGGTTCGTATGGAGATCTCTTATCTGATGTTCCATCCTCTCGTATCGGTGCATACACAAAGGCACGTCAACTAGCCTTCAAAGATGTCATGGAACTAACGATGATGAACAAGAGCAGATGGTGCGTTGCTGGGGTACCAAACCCAGAATGGGCGCAAAAAGTCTACAATACAACAGATGTGAGTCAACTTTGGAAAGACATTTTGTACATGGCACGTATCGATGAGGATGGCTATGATTCACTCATTAATCACGTCGAAAATTTGAAAGTCAGAAAAGAATTTTTGAATCGAGCACACTTTGATGCAATCAGATACGAAGGGCCAGGCACAGAACTTACAGTCCAGCTACCTAGCAAACATTTATGGATAAGTGGTATGGAAGATGACGTAAATGGTATACCATTCTTACCAAACATACCAACGGAAGAAGTGTTTACAGCACCTTACAAGTACGGTATAAACGGCAGAGTATCGAGCAGCATGCCACTTGTCTACCAAGGCAACATAATAGATGAATTCTGGTTAGAATTCAAGGATGGAAAAGTTTCAGATTTCGATGCAAAGACTGGTAAGAACATACTGAAAGAACTTATCAATACAGATGAAGGTGCATCTTACATAGGTGAGGTGGCACTCGTTGATATCACGTCACCCATCTACAAATTGGGCAAAATCTTCTACAACACACTCTACGACGAGAATGCGGCATCACATTTTGCACTTGGCAGAGCTTATCCAACGTGCATAGAAGATTTTGATGGAGACGTAGAGAAGGCTGGTATCAACATGAGCCTTACGCACGTAGACTTCATGGTCGGAAATGCACATATGAACGTTTATGGCATTAAGAATGGTAAAGAAACGTTGATAATGGAGAATGGTTTGTGGAAAATATGATAAGAAGGTGTTATAATTAATATGTAGTGATGTGAATTTTATCACTTTCAAAATTCAAGTTTCACGTTTTGCACGCCTTTGTACATTTCATAGGACTGTAAAAAGCAAGTTAAGGCAAAACAAGTGAAAGAAGGAGGTAAGTTATATGGTAGAATTTGACAAACAAACGTTTGTAAATGAATTGATATCGCCTAATGGCTCAAAGATCGTTCTTCTCGTCATGGATGGTGTTGGAGATTTACCAAACGAAGAAGGTTTAACGCCTCTTGCGAAAGCAAGCACGCCAAATATGGACAAACTCGCAACGTTAAGTGACCTTGCGCAGACAGTACCAGTCATTCGTGGTGTAACACCGGGCAGTGGACCGGGACACCTTGGCCTATTTGGTTACGATCCTATCAAGTACCAAATTGGTCGTGGTATACTCGAAGCACTCGGTGAGGATATAGAAGTTGGAGAATTAGATGTTGTTGCGAGAGGCAATTTTGCAACGATAGATGGTGACATAATAGTCGATAGAAGAGCTGGAAGGCCGGCAACCGAAGAAAGCGAAAAGACCGTTGCAATATTGAATGCAAACATCAAAGAGATAGAAGATGTCAAAGTAACATTTTATCCTGGAAAAGAGCACAGATTTGTCCTCAAACTCACGGGCGAAGGTCTATCTGATAAGATAGAAGATGCTGACCCACAAAAAGAGGGAAAACCGATAAAGTACACTACACCACTATCATCTGAAGCGGAAAAGACTGCACGAATAGTTAACAAACTAATCGATAGAATTAAAGAAGTTCTGAAGGATCAACCAAAGATGAACTTCGCACTCGTACGTGGATTTTCAAAATATCCGAAACTTCCACAATTCCCAGAGATCTACAAATTCAAAGCAGGCGCAATAGCAGTATACCCAATGTACAAAGGCCTTGCAAAACTCGTTGGAATGACTATCATCCCAACAGGACTGACAATAGAAGATGAGATAGAGACACTTAAGAAAGAATGGAACAATTATGACTTCTTCTTCGTACATGTGAAAAAGACAGATTCATACGGAGAGGATGGAAACTTTGCACAGAAGGTTCATGTTATTGAGAATGTAGACAAAGTGATACCGGAAATCTTGGCACTCAATCCCGATGTATTAGTCATCACAGGTGACCACTCTACACCGTGCGCAATGAAGGGCCACTCGTTCCATCCAGTACCGGCTATGTTCTACGCTAAGAACACAAGAAAAGGGCTTTCAAAGGGATTCAATGAATTCGAGTGTGCCCGGGGAGCCTGGGGAACTATTGAAGCAACGGACGTTATGAACTTAATACTTGCGTATGCTGGAAGGTTTGAAAAATTTGGCGCATAAATTGAATTAAAGCTCTTTGCCAGTTTTTATTGAATTTTGGGGGTGTTCTGAAGGTTGGGTTCTTTATCTTATTTATCTTTCTTCTACTTTGGCAGTTGTATTTTAGGAGCACTGGTGGGAACTTATTTCAAGTTCCCACCTTTATTGTTACTCATTCCGATATTATTCTACAAACGTCCGAGGCTGGCTCTTTTTGTATTCTTTTTCTTATTAACAAACACATTAACCGTTCCAACAGTCGAACTAAAAGATGCAGAATTCGTTGGCAACGTTAAAGCCGTTAACTCAGGCAGCTCCGTACTCAAACTATCCTACTTCGATGGAAAGAAGTGGAATGGACTTGACTTTGACATAAACGTCTACTCAGAAGAGCCACTTGGCACAATAGTCTATGCCAAAGGTGAATTGAGAAAAACGACAACATATCCACGATATTATCTTAAACCAACGTTTTACGCGACAACGACAAATTACACCTCGCTATCAAATAAAACATATCTACAGTTCGATTCATTCAGAACATTTGCAAATAAGATTGACCCATTTTATCAAAATCTCTTCGGTAAATCCGCACGTGATGACGAATTCGTCAAGAGTGGATTGTACCACATATTTTGCGTTTCAGGAATGCATGTAAGCTTACTTTACATCTTCTCTCTATCTTTGATTGGACTATTCACATACAGAAAGATACCAAAGATGTGCATAGCTCTAATCTTTCCAACAGTATTCGTCATCGGTTCTGGGATGAACGTGCCATCCATGCGTGCACTACTGATGATATACCTGTCAACGCTATTGAAGCTGTTAGACATAAAGATAGACCCAATAAACTTAGTCTCATTAGTTGGTATAGCCATGGTCATTTCAGAGCCTGGAGTTGCCTTATCCTTGTCTTTCTACATGACTTTCTTTGCAACGCTTGGCGTCTTCGTATCCACAAACAGCCTGACCGCCAACATAGGGGGATTCCTTGGCAGTTCCCCATTTGTTGCATTAATTGGAACGGTAAATCCATTTTCAATCGTTGCAACAATACTTGTCAGCTTTCCGGTTGAGATCGTGATGTTTGGATTAACTGTAGCATACATTTTCTACACAATTAAAATCAATTTTCTGGCTTCTCTCGTGCTCTATGGCCTACAACCATTTTCGTGGTTTACAAAATCCATAGCCCACATCTTCGCACAACTACCGTCACTGCCCAACCACTTCGTAATCTCCCTTGCATTTGCAACAACATTCGCAATCTACCTTATGTGGTCAGAATATGAGAAGTCAACCGCTGAGAAAACCACTGCTGTAATTTGATCATTGTCATCTTGTCATCATTCGATGGATTGGCAATGTCAACCGAACTAATTAAATTAATCAATGCCAACATCACCGAACAATTCCTCTTGCCTTCTTAGTACACTTTGGACAGATTCCTCTAAATTTCAAATCAACTTCATCTATCTTGTAGCCGAATTTCTCAAGTTTCAGAATATACTCGTGCAAAACTCTTTCTGCCGAAAGTTCGTCTTTCAACTCATATATCTTCCCACACGACTTGCAGATAAAGTGTGAATGTCTGCTATCCTTATCAACAAGCTCGTACCTATAAACGCCCTCATCGAACTGCAATTTTCTCAAAAAGCCCAGTTCAACAAGCAAATCAATAGTCCTATAGACAGTTGCTTTACTGACATTGATTCTTTTATTCAGTAGATACCTATAAACCTCTTCTGCTCCTAGATGCTCACTATTTGTTTCCAAGAATACCTTCAACACTTGTTCTCTTTGTGGAGTCATCCTATACTGCTTTTCTTTCAGCTCTTTCTTTAGATTATCAACATGCATATTATCGCTCCTCAGATTATTCACCTATGCCTTACTCAAGCATTCATCACAGGTTTAATATCTATCTTCCAGCCAGTCAATTTTGCTGCAAGTCTAGCATTTTGTCCAGCCTTACCTATTGCTAAAGAGAGTTGATTTGGCGATACCAGCACTCGTGATGCTCTCGCCTCGTAATCAAGAATTTCGACATCAACAACAGATGCTGGGAGTAGTGCGTTTGCAATCAATTCCTTTGGGTTATCCGACCACTTAATTACATCAAGCTTTTCACCCCTTAATTCTTTCAGAACTGAAGAAATTCTCGAACCTTCATGCCCAATGCAAGAACCCACAGGATCGATTTTTGGATCATGTGAGACAACGGCCATCTTTGTGCGTATACCAGGTTCTCTGACAACCTTAACTACTTCAATTATCCCATTCTCTATCTCCGGTACCTCAAGTTCCAACAGTCCGAGGACAAATTCAGGATCTATTCGGCTGACAATTATCTTCGGGCCTTTTTTATCTCTCTTAACATCCCTCACATATACTTTTATAAGATCAGATTGCTCAAAAGTCTCACCAGGAATCCACTCCTTATTTGGTAAATGCGTTTCCAACTTTCCAATCCTTATATCCAGAAATTCAGGAGTTACCCTCAACACTTCAGCTGTAACCACTCTTTTCACAAGATCCGAATACCTTTCGTACTGTTTTTCCTTTTCTATCTCTCTGATCTTCTGGATAAGTACCTGCTTTGCAACTTGAACGGCAAATCTTCCCAATTTCTTTATATTCATCTTTTTCTTGATGATATCGCCTACACTTGCGTCTGGTTTGATTTTGAGTGCATCCACTAAAGAGATCTGCAAACTTTCATTCTCAACGTTATCGACAACTTCCAACATTTGATAAGCTTCTATCTCGCCAGACAGTTTATTTATCACAATCTCGACGTTTCTTTCTCCCGTCTTGTTCTTGTAAGCACTCATCAACGCCTTTTCAAGAATGTCTATAGACTCCTCCATACTGATACCCTTTTCTCTTTCCAATTCTCTAAGTGCTTCCAATAACATTGGACTGTTCATAAACACATACCTCCTCTATCCGCTCTCTCAAGTAT
>Ga0116173_1002065_pt1 | contig 15892 bp, 14 predicted proteins | sample AD_UKC085_MetaG_FD_89800 | JGI IMG/M metagenome (GOLD analysis project Ga0116173, IMG submission 89800) | Active sludge microbial communities of municipal wastewater-treating anaerobic digesters from USA - AD_UKC085_MetaG | ecosystem: Engineered > Bioreactor > Anaerobic > Digestate | place: USA...
CAACCACCTCACGAACGCTGGCCGATGCTGCACCCTGTGTGCCGTGCACTGCCAAAAAGGCCTTCATCATGGCCACGGCAATCTTGTTGGGCTCAAAGGGAACCACCGCTCCGTTGCGGCGGATGATCTGGTAATGCGCCAATAAATTGACAGAGCCACTGTCCGCCACCGTATCCCCGTGAGGCGACAACATGGCTGTGGATATCGGTGTGGTGGAGTTCGAAACAGGCAGCATACATTCCTTGTCTAAATTACTGTTCTTTTGGGATTGGCTGGACTCTGCCATGGCCTTTGGTGGAGACCCTTCGCAGCGCGTCGCGTGAAACTGCGCACACTATATATGGTGTGTGATGTGCATGCAAGCCACTACCCGTAGTGTACCAACGGCATTCAGGCAGGTTCTTGGATGGAGCGAAATGATCGGCGATTGACTGTGCCGTTCTGCTTGGTACATGCGCACGTCGATCGCCATGCACGCACAAGCCTTGTCAGTTGGTGATTGGCCAAATCGGATCCAGTATTGGTGCGGTTTGCAGCAGTAATTGGCTGCCAAAGCCGCGTCAAACAAAGACTTTGATCACGTGCTTTGATTGTCCGGAAACCGCCACATGCGCCGTGCGGCGTGGCGCAGTGATCCTTAGACCGATTTTCTTTTCAGGACACCCTCGGGAAAACACCCGTCTGCAAGTGCCAATTTTTTTTGTAACAGAGTCCAGTCAAACCCCGCTCCGGGGTCTGTCTTGCGGCCTGGGGCGATATGTTCGTGTCCGGCAAGGTGCTGTATGGGGTAGCACTGCATCAACGCAGGTACCAGTGCAGCCAGGGCCGCGTACTGCGCGGGTTCAAAGCTGGCGCCGTCTATGCCTTCGAGTTCGATGCCGATGGAGTAGTCATTGCAGTTGTCGCGTCCACGGTAGTGGGAGGCTCCTGCGTGCCAGGCCCGGTCATCGCAGCTCACAAACTGCCACACCTCGCCCTTGCGCCGGATGTAGAAATGGGCCGAAACCTCCAGGCCCTCTATTTGTTTGAAATATTGGTGGGCTGACCAGTCCAGCTGGTTGGTGAACAAGGCTTGCACTTCATCGCCACCATAGACGCCGGGCGGCAAACTGATGGAATGCAGGACTAGCAGATCCACTTGCGCCGATAGAGGTCGTGGACCAAAATTGGGGGAAGCGCACCGGCGTGCAAAGCGGTACCAGCCATGGTCCCAGGTGTCGGACCCCTTGGCGACGCTGCTACTCATCCCCGGAGTCGTCTTTGGGGACATCGATTTTGAGTCGCGCAATGCGGTAGCGAATTTGTCGAAGCGTTAGTCCAAGCCGACTTGCCGCAGTGGTGCGGTTGAAACCTGTCTCCTGCAGAGTCTTTACCAGAATGACGCGCTCCTGCTGGTCCAGATGGCCTTGCAAGTCAGTCGGCAGTACCGTCTCTTCATCTCGGGTTGCCGTGTGGGGTGGCGCGTCCAGGGGCGCCGGTCGGCTGGGCGTGGCATGGACATCGTCCAGGCGCAGTGCGTCGCCATCGCACAGCGCCACGGCGCGGTGCAACAGATTTTCCAGTTCGCGCACATTCCCAAGCAATGGCAACAGGGACAATTGCTCCAGCGTTCCCGGAGCCATGTCCGGAATGGTGATTTGTGCTTCGTCAGCAATGCGGGACAGCAGCGTCTGGCACAGCGCAGGAAGGTCTTCACGCCGCTCTCGAAGCGGTGGTATCACAATGTCGATCACATTCAGGCGGTAAAACAGGTCTTGGCGGAAGCGCCCCTGCGCCACCTCTGTGGGCAGGTCTTTGTGGGTGGCACTGACGATTCGTACATCGACCGGAACCTCCTGCGTGGAGCCCACGGGCCGCACACAGCGTTCCTGTATGGCGCGCAGCAGCTTCGACTGCATGGCCAGAGGCAGATCACCGATCTCGTCCAAAAACAGCGTCCCACCTTTTGCTGCCTGAAAAAACCCCTCCCGGTCGTGTACCGAGCCGGTATAGGCGCCTTTCTTTGCGCCAAAGAATTCTGCTTCGAGCAGGTTTTCGGGAATGGCACTGCAGTTCACTGCAGTGAAGGGCCCCACTGCCCGGTGGCTATTGGTATGCAAGGCACCTGCGACCAACTCTTTACCGGTGCCCGACTCACCTTGAATGAGAACGGGTGCCATGCTGCGGGCAACCTTGCTAATGCGCTCTTTCACAGTGCGCATCGCAACGGACTGCCCAGCCAATTTGGCCAGAGCGAGTTCGCCGGAGTTTGGTGTGCTGGCAGAATCTGCGGACTTGCTATCAGTGGCTTTTGGCGCCGGACCTGTCTGTCCGGCGTTACCCTGCACGGCAGACGCAATCGCGGCTCTAAATTGCTTCAGATCGACCGGTTTGGTCAGGTAGTCAAATGCGCCCGCCTTGAGCGATTCCACTGCGTTTTCCGCCGAACCGTGTGCTGTGATGACGATGCACCGCTCGCTGCGCCGACTGCTTCTCAAGTGGGCGAGCACTTCCAGACCCAGTCCGTCGGGCAGTCGCATGTCGGTAATGACGACATCAAAGCGCTTGGTATCAATCAACTGCAGCGCGTCTTGCACGGTACCCGCCGTTTCGACCCGGTAGCCTTCCCGCAAAAGCGTGAGCTCGTACAAGGTACGCAAATCAGGCTCGTCGTCGATCACCAGGATTTGTGCATTTGTCAGTACAGAGAGGGTTGCCATGGTGATGTAGAGTTTTCTGTCGCTGACGCATTATCGGATGCGTCAGCCAGGCGCAAAGTCACGACAAATTCATTGCCTTCGGCAGGTTTGCCACGCGCGTTTCGAACACTGCGCAGGTAGATGAGGGCCGCGTCATGGCGTTCGCACAATTCGCGGCAAATGAAGAGCCCCAACCCGCTGGATCGGCTGTCGGACGAAAAGAATGGTTCAAACAGGTGGCGCTCAACGGATTGGTCCATGGGGGGGGCGTCACTCCAGATGGAGATAGTTGCATTTTGCGCATCAGCGAAGTTTGCGATGACCTGGATCGCGTCTGCCTGGTCCCCGGTGTGGCGACAGGCGTTGTCCAGGAGGTTCACCAAGACTCTGCGCAGATGCTCGCCGTCAAACCGCACATTCGCAGTCGGGTCGCACGCATGGATGGTCAATCGACTCCCGGCTGCGCTTTGGGCCGCCCAGTCGCGGCAAATGCGGTGAACGGTCTGGTCCAGTGGCAACGCGGGGATCAAGTAAGCGGGATCGTATGGCTGAACCCGTGAGACATTCAGAATGTCATTGACAATTTTTTCCAACCGTTTGGCGTTCTGACTCACCATGGCGGTGAGCTTCTTTTGCTTGGGATCCGTCAGATCTTCGTCCAGCAGCGAATTGGCCTGGGTGATGGCTGACAGTGGGTTGCGAATCTCGTGCGCCACTGCAGTGGACAGTCGGCCCATGCCCGCAAGTTTTTCCGTGCGCATGCGGGCCTCAAGCTCGCGTTGATCTTGCAGGAACAGCACACAAAGACATTCACCGGTCGAACCCTGAGGCGCCGCCAGACGCGTCCGTGCATGAACCCTGCGCGGGCCTTGTCCACCGTGGCGAATCGTCACATCGTCCTCATGGCTTTGCCCGGTGCCCACGCTCAGCCGCGTCAGATTCAGCAAAGGGAACCAACCTGGTTCCTCCTTCAAATCAAACACCGTTGCATGGAGCGCCTGCTGCGAGCCCAGCAACTGGCGCGCTGCCGGATTGGCTGCGTGAACACCACCCCGCTCATCCACAATCAGCACGCCGTCCGGGAGCGACTCAATCACCAGCTCATTGACCTGGCGCTGAATGCTCGCTGCCAGCTGGCTCTGCCGTGCCCGGTGTCCTTCGGTCGCCAGGCGACCCGCTAGCTGGTTGGAGAGCCATGCAATGGCGAAGTAGCCGACCCCGCTGAGGGCGGGCTGCACAAAATATGGCCCCGTGTCAACCGCGCCATGCAGATAGGACCATATGGACACACACAGCATCAACACGGTGATACCGGCCGCCGTTCCCAAGGCCAGCCGCATGGAGCCCAGTACCGACGCTACCAGCACCGGCAGGGCAAACAAGGGTGTGTAGTTGATGGAGCTGATGCTGGAAGGGCCGCCTTGCAGCATTTGCAGCGCGGAAAAAGTCAGCAGGTCGATGCCAACCAGTGCGCCCCAGATCCGGTTAAACGATTGGCCCAGTGGACGCGGCTGAATGAACAGCTTGCTGGCCAATGTTCCTGCAAGGTAGGCGGCACTGATGGCAATTTGCGCTTGATTGTGTGACGTGCCAGTGGCATACAAAACCGATTGCAGGGCGACCAAAACAAAGCCCAGCAGCAGACGTGCCGTCATGAAGCCCTGCCACTGGCGGGACATTTCCTGTGAGGGATCAAAAGCGCCAGCAACCGCTTGCGCAGCGCCAGGGTCAAGCCAGGAAGGGGCCGTCGACTCAGCAGCCACTCAGGGCTCCAGCTTGAGCCGGTGGTCTTTGCAGCAATAGTTGCCCAAGGTACCCACCTCGACTTCGGTCATCGGCACGTGCAGCCCGCACAGGCGGCAGGGGACCATGTTGGCGGAAGATGTGGCTGCGCGGGTTTTGTTCTTTCCAATTTGCACGGATTCCCGCCAGGTCCGCCAGCGCCAGGCAATAACCAGGACAACCAAAAAAACCAGCAAAAACTTCACGGCGTGCGCCCCAGCACGATTTCCGTCACAAAGCGTGAGCCTACGTAGGCGAGCAACAGAAAGGCCGATCCGGTGTACAGCACGTTGACGGCCTTCTTGCCGCGCCATCCAAATGCCGAGCGCCCCACCAGCAGCACGGCAAAGGTCAGCCACGCCAAGGTTGAAAAAATGGTCTTGTGGTCCCAGCGCCATCCATGTCCATGCCCGTACAGTGAGTCGCTGAACAGGAAGCCCGCCAGCAAGGTGGCACTCAGCAACACGAAGCCGGCGGCAACGAACCGGTAGGTGAGGCGCTCCAGCGTCAGGAGGGGCAGGCCGCTGTGCGGGTCTTCTGCGTGCCGGATTCGCACTTCGGCGCGCCGCATGAACCAGGCATGCACAGCGGCAATGCCAAACAGGCCATAGCAGGCTACGCCGAACGCCAGATGCATGGCCAGCCATGCCGATGCGGTGACCGGCATGGGGCCACCCGGAAAGACAAATGCAACCAGTACTGCGACAGCACCCACCACGCACAGCGTCCAGCGTGTGGGCAACTGCGGGTAAATGTGGCTCTCAACCGCATATACCGCCGCCACCAGCCAGGCTGTCACCGACATGGCTGGTGCGAACCCAAAGTGGGGCGCCTCGCCCAGCAGGGTGATGGCCAGCACGCTCCCATGCAAAAGCCAGGCAAGACCCACCCATATGCGGGAGAGGTGGTCACTCAGGTGCGAGGACCGCACCGCTGGCCACGCATAGGCTGCGGCGGCCAGTACCGACAAAATCAGACTGATGGGGGGCGCACTGGCTAAAATCATGGGTACAGTTTAGCGTTTTGCTTTCTGCACCGGTAACCATCCATGGCCTCAGCCCTCTCCGACAAACTTTCCCGTCTCGTAAAAGAAATGCGTGGCCAGGCCCGCATCACGGAAACCAACGTTTCCGACATGCTGCGCGAGGTACGCATGGCCCTGCTGGAGGCCGACGTGGCCCTGCCGGTAGTGCGCGATTTCGTTGCCCGAGTAAAGGAAAAAGCGCTGGGCCAGGAGGTCATGGGCTCGTTGCAGCCGGGCCAGGTTCTGGTCAGTATCGTGAGCAAAGAGCTGGCTGCCACCATGGGCGAGGGCGTCAGCGACATCAATCTCAACGCCCAGCCGCCAGCCGTCATCCTGATGGCCGGTCTGCAGGGCGCTGGCAAGACCACCACCACGGCCAAGCTGGCCAAGCACCTGATCGAAAAGCGCAAGAAGAAGGTGCTGACCGTCTCAGGCGACGTGTACCGTCCGGCCGCTATTGAGCAGTTGAAGACCGTAACGGCACAGGCGGTGCCGAATGGTTCCCCAGTACGCCAGACCAGAAACCGGTCGATATTGGCCGTGCTGCGCTGGATTACGCCAAGAAACACTTTTTTGATGTGCTGTTGGTGGACACCGCCGGTCGCCTGGCGATTGATGAAGTGCTGATGCTCGAGATCAAGCAGTTGCACGCAGCACTCAATCCGGTGGAAACCTTGTTCGTCGTGGACGCCATGCAGGGCCAGGACGCCGTCAACACCGCCAAGGCTTTCAAGGAAGCGCTGCCGCTGACCGGCATCATCCTGACCAAGCTTGATGGCGATTCACGCGGCGGTGCGGCTCTGTCGGTAAGACAAATCACCGGTGCGCCCATCAAGTTTGCCGGTACCAGCGAGAAGCTCGACGGCCTGGAGGTCTTTGACGCCGAGCGCCACGCGGGCCGCATTCTGGGCATGGGCGACATCCTGGCATTGGTGGAGCAAGTCACCGCCGGTGTGGATATCGCAGCGGCGCAGAAGCTGGCAGCCAAGGTCAAGAGCGGGGCCGGTTTCGACTTGAACGACTTCCTGGCCCAGATCCAGCAGATGAAGCAGATGGGTGGCCTGTCCAGCCTGATGGACAAGCTGCCCGCCGCCATGTCGGCCAAGGCCGGTAGTGTGGACATGGACCGCGCCGAGAAAGACATCAAGCGCAAGGAAGGCATCATCCACAGCATGACTCCACTGGAGCGCCGCAAGCCCGAGCTCATCAAGGCCACCCGCAAGCGCCGCATCGCTGCGGGCGCCGGTGTGCATGTTCAGGAGGTCAACCGCATGCTCAAGGAATTTGAGCAGATGCAGGACATGATGAAGAAGATGAAGGGCGGCGGCATGATGAAGATGATGAAGCGCCTGGGCGGCATGAAGGGCATGCCAAAGATGCCGTTCTAGACAACCTCACCCCGCAGGGTATAGCTGCGGGTCTCAGAGATTCGAACATCCACCAGTTGCCCCACGAGACGCGCGGACGCTGCAAAGTTCACCACCCGGTTGCATTCGGTGCGGCCCATCAGCTCAGTGGCGTCGCGTTTGGATACACCTTCCACCAGAATGCGCTGCACCGTGCCCAGGCGGCTTTCGCTGATGCGCGTGATGTTGGCATTGATGGCCGCTTGCAAGGTCTGCAGGCGGCGCAGCTTGACGTCATGGGGTGTGTCGTCATGCAGGTTGGCCGCAGGTGTGCCGGGGCGCGGGCTGAAGATGAAGCTGAAGCTGTTGTCAAAGCCCACGTCGTCAATTAGCTTCATCATCTTGTCGAAGTCGTCTTCCGTCTCGCCCGGAAAGCCGACGATGAAATCGCTGCTCATCGCCATATCCGGTCGGATGGCGCGCAGCTTGCGCACCGTGCTTTTGTATTCCATCGCGGTGTAGCCGCGCTTCATGGCCATCAAAATCTTGTCGCTGCCGTGTTGCACTGGCAAGTGCAGGTGGCTCACCAGTTTGGGGAGCTTGTCGTAGGCGGCAATCAGCGAGGGCGTGAACTCGTTGGGGTGGCTGGTGGTGTAGCGGATGCGCTCGATGCCGGGAATGTCGGACACGTATTCCAGCAGGGTGGCAAAGTCGGCCTGCTCAGCCGTGGAACCCATGGGCGCACGCCAGGCGTTCACGTTTTGTCCCAGCAAATTGATTTCTTTCACGCCCTGGTCTGCCAGTCCCGCCACTTCCACCAGCAGGTCTTCAAACGGGCGGCTCACCTCCTCGCCGCGGGTGTAGGGCACAACGCAGTAGCTGCAGTATTTGGAGCAGCCTTCCATGATGCTCACAAAAGCCGATGCGCCGTCCACTTTTGCGGGCGGCAGGTGGTCGAACTTTTCAATTTCTGGAAAGCTGATGTCCACCTGCGGCCGGTTCATGGCCTTTCGGGCGTTGAGCATCTCGGGCAGGCGGTGCAGGGTTTGCGGGCCAAACACCACGTCCACAAAGGGCGCGCGTTTGATGATTTCTGCGCCCTCCTGGCTGGCCACGCACCCGCCCACGCCAATCAGCACGCCCTTCTTCGCCAGATGGCGCACCCGCCCCAGGTCGGAGAACACTTTCTCCTGCGCCTTCTCGCGTACTGAGCAGGTGTTGAACAAGATCAGGTCTGCCTCTTCCACATTTTGTGTGGGCTCATAGCCTTGGGCGGCGCCCAGCACGTCGGCCATCTTGTCCGAGTCGTACTCGTTCATCTGGCAGCCAAAGGTCTTGATGAATACTTTTTTGGTCATGGGGAATGCACCTGAAAATGCTATTACTTTGATAGCTGGCTATGTAGCATCGACGAGGGCTAGAGCCCTATTTGATGCCTAATTTTCGTCGCAATGTGTGGGTTGCGGCTAGGGCTGCAAAGGAACTGCGGCAACAGGCGCGACGGTGCGCACGAATGGCGTGGGGGGAATGGGTAGCCTGAAGCAGCGATTCATGGTGTGTATCCAGAGGCTGATTGAAAAAAAAGACCATTGGCCACTCGGATCAACGGTCTTTTTCGGATTTGGTGGTCGTAGGTGGACTTGAACCACCGACATCAGCATTATGAATGCTGCGCTCTAACCAACTGAGCTATACGACCGAAGCGGCAGATTATAGCCAAAAATTTTCAGGTTATCGGCTCACTTGTGGGTGAACTCGGCCTTGCGTTTGTTGACGAATGCGTCCATGCCTTCTTTTTGGTCCTGGGTGGCGAACAGGGCGTGGAACAGGCGGCGCTCAAACATCAGGCCGTCAGCCAGGCTGCCTTCAAAGGCGCGGTTCACGGTCTCTTTGGCGGCCATGGTGGCCATTTGGGAGAAGCTGCAGATCAGCAGGGCCGCGCCCAGCACCTCGTCCATCAGCTTGTCTTGTGGGACCACGCGGCTGACGAGACCAGCGCGCTCGGCCTCGGTGGCATCCATCATGCGGCCGGTCAGGGCCAGGTCCATGGCTTTGGCCTTGCCCACGGCGCGGGGCAGGCGCTGGGTGCCACCGGCACCGGGGATGATGCCCAGCTTGATCTCGGGTTGGCCGAATTTGGCTGTTTCGGAGGCGATGATGAAGTCGCACATCATGGCCAGCTCGCAGCCGCCGCCCAGGGCGAATCCGCTGACAGCGGCAATCACCGGTTTGCGGATGGCGCGTATGGTTTCCCAGTTGCGGGTGATGAAGTCACCTTTATAGGCGTCTGCAAAGGTGAAGGTGGCCATGGCGCCAATATCCGCGCCTGCGGCAAAGGCCTTTTCGCTGCCGGTGATGACCATGCAGCCAATGGAAGGGTCGGCGTCAAAACCCTTGAGTGCGTGGCCCAGTTCGTCCATCAACTGGTCGTTCAGGGCGTTGAGCTGCTTGGGGCGGTTCAGGGTGATGATGGCGACCTTTTCGCCTTCAATGCGGGTGGTGATGCATTCGTAGTTCATGGTGCAGGCAATCCGTGTGGTCAGTGGAAAAAAGAGGAATTCAAGACGATTCTGGTGTCTGGCCCAGCCAGGCATTGGCCAGCGCTTCGTCGCGCACAGCCAGGCGTACCGCGTGGCTGGGTTTGGGCAGGGTCAGCGTCAATGGCAGCAGGCGTTTGTCGCGGGAGATGATGGCCGTCACCGCTTTGGCGTTGCCGGCATACAGGGTGAAGTCGTCCAGTGACTGCAGGCGCCAGGGGCCATCGGTACCTTTGCCAACCGGTTGCACCGCTATCCACTCATCGCCGCTGGCAAATCCGGCCTTTTCAGCCGCACCCCCACGTAACACGCTTTGTACAAACAGGCCGTTTCCTTCCTTGACGCGCAGGCCCAGTTGCGGGGCGACTGCTTCGGGCTCCTGGTGAACCTCAATGCCGTGTTTTTCCAGCAGTGCGTGCACGGGCAGTTCTTCGGTGCTGTGAACCCAGCGCGCCAATTCGGCGGCAAAACTGCGTCCGCCCAGTTGGGACAGGACCGACAGCACATCCTGCTCGGACATGGGGCCGCCGCTGCAGCGCGTCCACAAGCCGCGCATCACGGCGTCCAGCGTGGTTTTGCCCTCGGCGCGCAGTGTCAGGTCCAGGCACAGGGCCACCAGCGAGCCCTTGGTGTAGTAGCTCACCGTGGCGTTGGGTGTGTTTTCGTCCTGGCGGTAGTACTTGATCCAGGCGTCAAAGCTGGCCTGGGCCACGCTTTGCACTTTGCGGCCGGGCGTTTGCGCCACACCATTCACCGTTTTGGCCAGCAGTTTGAGGTAGGCAGCGTTGTCGATCCGGCCCGCGCGGCGCAGCAACAGGTCATCGTAGTAACTTGTAAAACCCTCAAAGAACCAGAGCAGTTCGGTGTAATTTTCCTGGGTGTAGTCATAGGTGGCCAGCTCGGCCGGGCGCAGGCGCTTGACGTTCCAGGTGTGAAAGTATTCGTGGCAGATGAGGCCCAGCAGCGTGGTGTAGCCCTCGGGTTGCTTGTGGTTGGCAGGCGCCAGCGTGTTGCGGGGCAGTCGGGGCAAGTCCTGGCGCTTGCAGATCAGCGCGGTGGAGTTGCGGTGCTCCAGCCCGCCGTAGCCGTCGGCCATGGCGTTGAGCATGAAGACATAATTTGTATACGGAATAGGGCTTTGGCCCCCGCGCTTATTGCGTGAGGCGCTATGGTTTTTGATAATTTCGCCATGCCAGAAGCGTATTTCTTCTTCGCAAATTGCTTGGGTGTCAGCCAGCAGTTGGCGGCCGTCAAAACTGGGTGGCGCGCCGGCCACCACAAAGCGGTGCGGTATGCCACAGGCGGTGAAGTTGCCGCTCCAGAATGGACCCATTTCGAACGGACAATCCACCAGCGTGTCGTAGTTGTCCGTCCGGTAGCTGCCAAATCCGCGCTTGTTCACTTTGACGGCGCCAGCCCCGGTTGCGACGGACCAGTTGGCTATTGATTTGGACGCAACCAGTTCTAGCGTGTGGGGTTGGTCCTGCTGGCCTTCCACCAGGAGGCACAGGCTCGTGCCGTTGAAAAAGCCGCGCGTGGCGTCCAGCCAGGCGGTGCGCACCGAGGGGTCGTTGGCATAAACCTGGTACTGCACCACAAGCGGCTTGCCTGGCGTGCAGTCCACCACCCAGGTTGCTTTGTCCTTTTGCTGAGCGGGTACTGCGCGCTTGCCCTGACGGCAGGTCAGGCTCTGCAGGTTTTTGGCGAACTCGCGCACCAGGTAGCTACCCGGAATCCACACTGGCAGGCGCAATGTTTGCCGCTCTGCCGGCGCGGCAACCGTCAGTGTGATGCCATAGAGATGGGCGTGGAGGTCGGCTACCTCCACCGTGTAGTGGACGCTGGCCACAGAATCAGCCTTTGGCATCGCTCAGCAATTTCTCAACCTGCTTGGAATCCACTGCGCCCGGCACACGGGAGCCGTCAATAAAGATCAGGGTTGGCGTGCCGGTAATCTTGTGCGTGCGGCCCAGTTCTACATTGCGCGCCAGGGCGGTGGTGTCGCAACCCGCTGCAACGGCAGGTACCTGCTGGTCGCGCACCATGTAGTCCTGCCAGGCCTTGCCCTGGTCTTTGGCACACCAGATGGCTTTGGATTTTTCGCCCGAGTCGGCGCCCAGAATGGGGTACAAAAACATGTAAATTGTGACGTTGTCCACCTTCTGCAAGTCGCGCTCAAAGCGCTTGCAATAACCGCAGTTGGGATCTTCGAAAACAGCCAGACGGCGCTTGCCGTTGCCGCGCACAATGGTGAAGGCGTCCTTGAACGGCAGTTCTTCAAATTTGACCGCGGTGAGCTTGGTGACCCGTTCTTCGGTCAGATTGCGCCTGGCACGCAGGTCAATGATGTTTCCTTCGATAAGGTAGTTGCCCTGGGCGTCGGTGTAATAGATGTCGGCGCCATTGACCCGCAGTTCGTACACGCCGGGGATCGGTGTTTTGCTGACCTCGTCAATGCCCTTGAGCTGGGGCAACCGCTCAGCCAGGTTCTTGCGAATGGCCGCTTCTTGCGCCAGGACTCCGCTGCACAGCACTACCAAGGTGCTGGCCAGCAGGGATTTAAAAGTGATTTTCATGACTGCTTTTTACCTTGAATGACGGGTTTTCCGTGCGCGCCCATCGCGCGCCGTGCAACCCATTGTTTGATCGGTCCGCTACTCTCAAATCGGTTCATGCCCCAGTTGCGCATGGCCTGCAATGCTGGATGGGGGTTGGTGAACAACTGCTGCAGCGCATCGTTGGCCTGCCCCATCACCGCAAAATCGGCCTTGCGGGCGCGTTCGTACTGGCGCAGCAATTTGGGATCACCCACACTGCGCCAATACGGCCGTTCGGTCAATACCCGCACCAGTTCGGCCACATCGGCCAAGCCCATATTCAATCCCTGACCCGCCAGCGGGTGCATATTGTGCGCGGCGTCCCCTGCCAGCACCCATGCACCCTGCGGCGCCACTCCGGTCCAACGCCGGGCCTGCGCCTGCTGCAGTGCCCAGGTCTTGCGCTCGCTGGTTAAAGCCACCGTGCCCATCACGCCATGGCTGGCCAGTTCCAGTGCCCTGCAAAAATCTTCGGGTGCTGCATCCAGCAATTCCTTCGCACGTTGCGGACTGACTGACCACACGATGGCGCATAAGTTCCCTTGGGGGCCATCGAGCGGCAAAAATGCCAGGATTTCGCCCTTGTGAAACCACTGGCGGGCCACCTGGGCGTGCGCGGTAGAGCACTGCACCCGTGTGGCCAGGGCCGACTGGCCATAGGGCTTGACATCCCACTGCACGCCCCACTCCTGGCGCGAACTGCTGGCGCGGCCCTCACACACCACGGTCAATGTGGCGGGTTGCGGGGTGCTGGCGACTTCAATCAATCCCTGGTAGCGCACGGCCTCGATGAGGCGAGCCTCCAGCACGGGCACATCAACGATCCAGTTCAGGGCTTCTGCCGGGGTGTCGTTGGCGTTGAACGCCACCTGCCCACCGCTGTCGCCATGCACCTGCATGGCCAATACAGGTGTTGCGTGCGGCACATCGGGCCAGCAGCGGGCCGACTCCAGCAGTTGGCGCGAGGGCTGGTTGAGTGCGTAGGCGCGCACGTCCGACGCGCCGTTGGTCGCAGAAGGCGTGGCGTCGGCTGCTACCAGCGCCACCCGCAATTGCTTGGCCGCCAGATGCAGGGCCAGTGTGCGCCCAACGATGCCGGCGCCACGGATACAGATGTCAAACGGTCTTGTCATGCGAGGATTGTAAAAGCCGGGTCAGACGGCATCACTCTCCAGCTTGGAGCGGAGTTCCAGTGCCTGCGTGGGCAAGGGCTCCAGAAACCGGATGGGTCGGCGCGTCAGCGATGACATGCCAGAAAGCAAGGTGCGCAAATCGCCCAGCACCAGTTCGGCCGGAACCGGGTTCTCGTGCAGCATCACGCAGGCTGCCTGAAAGTGCAGGGTCACGTCTGTAACCAGACCTGGCAGGGGAATCAAACCCGACGCGATCAGCTTGACCATGCGCTCGGTTACCTGGTCTCGGGTTTTAACCCCTTCCATCAGCAAGGCAAACTGTGCGGTCCCCACGCGACCAGCGGGGTCCACATCGCGCAGAATGCGCTGCAATTTGACCACAGCACGCAGCAGGCACTGCTCGGCCGTGGTGTCTCCGTAGACCTGGCGGATCTGGCTGTGGTTGATGACCCGCACCAGCACCAGCGCAATGGGCTCACGCGTTTCAATAGCCCGTGCAAGAGAGTCTTCCAGGTGGTTCTGAAACACCTCCTTGGTCAGCAGGCCGGTTAATGCGTCCTGCGTGGGCAGGTGGTTGGCGCGGTTGGCCAACTCCTTGCGGTCGTGGGTGACTTGGCTCAGGGCGTACAGTAGCACCGGCACCGCCAGCGCAATGGTCAACACCATCAGGTAGCGCATTTCCCAAACGAACGGCACCAGGTTAAAGCCCGACGCAAAAATGTAGATTTCGGCCAAAAACTGGGGCGCCAGAGCGAACATCAGCCAGCGCGCAACCACCGATCCGTTGCGTCCCCCCAGGTAGGTGACCACGATGGAGAGAACCGTTGATACCAGCATGGCAGCACCGCAGACGTGGTCGGCCATCGGGCGATCCAGAATGCCGAACAACAGAACCGATGCGACCGTCGCCAACCCGACCCAAGTAGTCAAACGGTAAAACCGGCGTCCGCGCAAGTGGTGGGCGAAGATGCTGCGCACAAACAGCAGTGTGCAGCCCACTGTGATGACAGGAAGAATGCTGGCGCTGATATCGCCAAACCTGGGAAAGGCGCCCCAGACATAGGCATTCATGATGCCGGTAAATCCTGCTATGGTGACCACCACCAGCACTCCAAACAGGGCCGCCCATCCGTCAATTATTTTCCGGTGCTCGGCAAAGCGCAGCACAGACAGGCTAGCCATGCACAGCAGCGCACCCAGCACCAGCGCCATGACCAGCAACTCGCGCTGGCGCTGGCCTTCGCGCGGGAGTTGAGGCGCCAACCGAAGCGGGACAGCACCGATTTTGTGGTTGCGAATGGCCAGATAGATTTCACCAGGGGGTTGGCCGGCCAGCGTCAGGTCAAAGTCGGGGTAGGGGCCGGATCGGTGCCATTCGGATTGGGCCAGGGTGTCTCCGGCACGCTGAACTGCCCATCCCCCCGCGCCATCCGATTGATACAGCGTGACCGTGTCCAGCGAGGGTGTGGGCACATTCAATGTCCAGCGCGCCACCGAACCACTGGCGCGCACCAGGCGCAGCCTGATCCACAGTGTGTCTTTGCTGGTCAGTGTGTGGCGGACCAGAGCGGGGGTTGACTCAAATTTTGCAGCCCCACTGGCCACCTTGTCGATCGTGGCCAGCGAGTCGGCATCGACCCAGGTTTCGATGTCCGATTCAATCTGGATCGACGCTGCGGTATCAACCAGTGTGATGACGCTTTCGCCACCCGCATTGGCAGCCCCGACCACACCGGTGCACCAGCACAGCAAGGCAGTCAGCAGGATGCGCACAGGCAGCGTTGGCATACACTTTTTCTCCCGTATCGGGGGGGCTACGCACGAGCCCCGGGCGGGCCATTGTAGGCCCGCTGCATGACGGCAAATTCAGCGGGTGCACGGTGTTGGTCGCTGGATGAAGGCCTGCTTTGCGGCGATACTCTTGCCCTCAACTTTGACAGGCACACCATGGATTTTCAGGACATTTTCAAGCAGTACTGGCCGTTTCTGGCCCTGGCGCTTTGGTTCGGATACAAGTGGTGGAATTCAAGGCGCGTGATCGCCCTGCTGCCGGAACTGCGCAAGCGCGGTGCACTATTGGTCGACGTTCGCTCGGCGGCCGAATTTGCCAGTGGCAACGCCCCGGGCACCGTCAACATCCCTCTACAGGAATTGGGAAGCCGACTGGGCGAGATCCCCAAGACCGCCCCGGTGGTCGTGGGCTGCGCAAGCGGAACGCGAAGTGGAATGGCAAGGATGCTGCTCAAGAAGAACGGCTACCAGGACGTTCACAACGTTGGCTCCTGGAGCAAGTTCCTGAACTAATCTTGTCCTTCTTCGCCGGTCAGTACAATTGGCACCCGTTTCCCAAGGCAAGACAAGGACAGATTAATGAGTTTGAAGTGCGGCATCGTTGGCCTTCCCAACGTCGGTAAATCCACGTTGTTCAACGCCCTAACCAAGGCCGGCATTGCCGCAGAAAATTACCCCTTTTGCACAATTGAGCCCAATGTGGGCATCGTTGAAGTGCCAGACCCGCGCATGGCGCAGTTGGCCGAAATCGTCAAGCCCGAGCGCATGGTGCCGGCCGTGGTGGAGTTTGTGGACATTGCCGGTCTGGTGGCGGGCGCGTCTACCGGCGAGGGTTTGGGCAACAAGTTTTTGGCCCACATCCGCGAGACCGATGCCACCATCAATGTGGTGCGCTGCTTTGAAGACGACAACGTGATCCACGTTTCCGGCAAAGTAGACCCCATTTCCGACATCGAAGTCATCCAGACCGAGCTGTGCCTGGCCGACCTGGCCGCCGCAGAAAA
>Ga0116173_1002069_pt1 | contig 15876 bp, 13 predicted proteins | sample AD_UKC085_MetaG_FD_89800 | JGI IMG/M metagenome (GOLD analysis project Ga0116173, IMG submission 89800) | Active sludge microbial communities of municipal wastewater-treating anaerobic digesters from USA - AD_UKC085_MetaG | ecosystem: Engineered > Bioreactor > Anaerobic > Digestate | place: USA...
CGGAGCAATGAGGAAAAACTTCAATTCAGCAGCGGGAAACACCACAGTGCCAATATCTCTGCCATCCAATACTACTCCCCCATCGCGGCCCATAGCGCGCTGCAATTCCACCATCCTTTCGCGTACTTCCTGCTTTGCAGAGATGGCAGAGGCCTGCCGGGATATTTCAGGAGTTCTGATAAGGGAGGATACGTCCTCACCATTTAAGAGAATTGTGTTACCATCAGAATTCTGGGAGATATCAATGCACAGATTGGCCAAAAGATCATGCAATGAGGGCGCATCGTTGATATCGACGCCTGCTCTGTTTGCAGCCAGAGCACAGGTACGGTACATCGCGCCTGTATCGATATACAGATAGCCTAGCCGACTGGCTAACAGCTTGGCCGCGGTGCTTTTACCTGAGGCAGCCGGGCCATCAATGGCTATAATAATTCTCTTCATCATCCTTCAAATATCTCCAAGACACACCATTTTTTCTAGGCATATCTGAGTCAACCGAAATCTTTACTTTTCTTGCTCCCTGCCAGCCCGAACGCCACCCCCAGGCCTCCCGAACTCCTCTCGAACCCAGTTCAGGTAGAGTTCAAGTGGGATTCAGGAGGAATTCAAGCTACAAGGGGGGAGCAATATCTGACAGAGGAGGAGGATGTATTCTCTTAATTGGCCAAGCACAATAACATGAGTAGTGAAAAGAGCCTCAATATTCCAATGAGAACTGCGTGCCTATAGCTATGCTATGCAGAGCGTTATGGCAACAGCATCAAAGATACAGGCGTCAGCAGTAAAGATTTTCCTTGTCTATTTTTGCACTGTCCCAAATATAGGGCACAAAGAAAATATCACACAAGGAAGTGTCCTAAATGCAGCTATCAAAACGCGCAATCGAGATTCAGGCTTCCCCTATCAGGAAACTGATGCCTTACGCCAATAGTGCAAAGGCCAGGGGAATCAAGGTCTATCATCTCAATATCGGTCAACCTGATATTGCCACTCCCCCCGAAATGCTCAAGGTTTATCACGAGTTTTCGGACAAGGTGCTGGCCTACGGTCCCTCGCAAGGACTGGAAGTGTATCAGGAAGGTCTGGTACATTATTACTCCAGGATCGGCATCCAACTCTCCACGAAAGATATCATCGTGACCACAGCGGGAAGCGAAGCCGTCACTTTTGCCATGATGGTGGTGGCTAATGAAGGTGACGAGATCATCGTACCCGAACCTTTTTATACGAATTATAACGGATTTGCCACTATGGCATCGATCCATCTGAAAGCCGTAACCACACATGCTGAAAACGGTTTTGCCCTGCCAGATAACGCTGAAATCGAGAAGCTGATCAATGCCAAGACCAGGGCGATCATGCTATGTAATCCCGGCAATCCCACTGGTACTGTCTATAGCAGAGAAGAGCTCTTCCGCGTGGCGGATATCTGTAAGAAACATGGACTCTACCTTATTTCAGACGAAGTGTATCGCGAGTTTATCTACGATGGGCTCAAACATACATCAGTACTGGAAGTTCCGGATTTTGAGGATCATGCCATCATGGTAGATAGCGTTTCCAAACGTTACTCGGCCTGTGGTGCGCGCATTGGCTGCATCGTATGTCGCAATCATGATTTGATGGCCGCTACATTGAAGTTCGCCCAGGCCAGATTGTGCCCCCCCACAGTGGATCAATTGGCAGCCAATGCCTGTGTACGCTTACCGGATAGCTACTTTGAGGAGATAGTAAGCGAATATCAGTCTCGTCGTGACCTGGTGTTTGATTCCCTGGCCAGGATCGATGGCATCATCTGCAAAAAGCCGGAAGGCGCGTTCTATATCGTAGCCAAGCTGCCCATCGCTGATGCCGAGGATTTCGTGATGTGGCTTCTGAACGACTTCAGTATCAATAATGAGACCTTGATGGCTGCTCCCGCGGAAGGCTTCTATGCTACTCCGGGCCTGGGGAAAAACGAATTGCGCCTGGCCTACATCCTGAATAGGGATGATCTAGCTAAAGCCATGCACATCTTTAGCGAAGGTCTGGCTGAGTACAAGCGTATAAAGGGCTGATTGGATGAACGACAGCATCATTCTGCGCCACATTTTGGAAGGTCTGATCCACAATCTGAACAATCCGTTGAATCTGATCCTGGGCTATTCACAAAGGTTGAAACAGGGACCTAAGGATTGCCCTGAAGCGGAAAAGATATACCGCGCGGGAATTGAGATCGACGATATGATCAAAGAAGTGGTGCAGAAGCTGTGGGACAATTCATTTGACATAAAACAGAAACTTAACCTGATAGAATGGCTGGAGGGGGAGCTGAAGTATCTCCGGCATCATCTACCTTTCAAACACCAGATTGTCTTTCAAAGGGTGGACACGGTAGATGACGCCAGAGTGATGGCTTCCCCGCTGCAGCTCGCTGGATGGTATGAATCCAGCCTTTTCGTATATTTAAAGGCAGCTCCGGAATTGAAGATTATCACCGGTGTCTGCCGTCATGCCGATGCTCTGGCACTCTACATCATGCCCCGCGAACCAGAAAATATCAGCGCAGAAGCACTGTTTTCCGGCTTCAGTGAAGGGGAATCGAGCATCCTGGAGGAAAAGAGCATTGAAACCGCTTGGGATTATGATTCCAAATGTCTTTATGGGATATGCCTATGACACATTCAATACTATTGGTTGATGATTCTCTCGAAAGCCTCGAATTGATGGCATCGCAATTGGAGGATAAATACGCGGTCTGTGCGGTCACCAGTATCTCCGAAGCACGTGAAAAGCTCACTCAAACTCGTTTTCACGTCGCCTTCGTGGACCTAGTGCTACCGGGTGAAAATGGTCTGGATCTGATCCGTGACATCACAGCACAGTATCCCTTTATGGCGGTGATCGCCATCAGTGGCCAGGCCTCTATCGAAACGGCAGTGGAGGCGATGAAGCTGGGTGCCAGCGATTTTATCGTGAAACCAGTGCGCAATCTGGAACTGCTGCAGATCATGGTGGAAAAGATGCTACAGACACAGTGGCTGATAGCGGAAAACCGCAGGCTAAACGCAATGATTCACAAGGAATTGGATACAAACATGGTGATCGGCAATAGCCCCGCCATCCAAAATCTGATTCACAAGGTGAAAAAGATAGCCACCCTGGATACAACAGCTCTGATCACTGGCGAAACGGGCGTGGGAAAAAGTGTATTCGCGGATCTACTGCATCGAAATAGCAATCGCCGCAACAACAAATTTGTGGCTGTGAATTGTGGTAGTCTAACGGAAACCTTGCTGGAGAGCTTGCTCTTTGGCCATAAACGCGGAGCATTTACCGACGCGCATCGTGACAAAATTGGTTACTTTCAGGAAGCTAGCGGAGGAACGCTATTCCTGGATGAAATCACCGAAACTTCTCTCGCTTTTCAAGTGAAACTACTCAAGGTATTGGAAAGCGGGCAATTCAGAGCAGTTGGCTCGGACAGCGATCTGCAGACCGATGTACGCATCATCGCCGCGACCAATAAAGACCTGAAAAAGATGGTGGCAGAAGGCAGCTTCAGAGAAGACCTTTACTATCGTCTGAACGTGATCACTCTCTTTATCCCACCTCTCAGAGAACGCCGCGACGACATCAAAATCCTCGCCAACGCCTTTGTGAAGGAATTTTGTACCAAGTATGGCAAGACGGAATTGAAGATCTCCCCCGGAGTGCTGTCCCTGCTCCTGAACTACAAGTGGAGTGGCAACATCAGGGAACTGCGCAATGCCATCGAACACGCAGTGGTTTTGGCAGAGAATAAAGTGATCCAGCCCGATGATCTTCCGGAAAGCATCGCGGGGACAATCACTCACGCCGATCAGGGCTTCACTCTAGATGAAATCCCCTGGTCGAAGGCTAAAGACGAATTTGGTAAACACTATCTGCACAGTTTATTGATCCGAACTGGAGGGAACATCCTCCGGGCTGCGGGCATTGCAGAGATTACCCGTGAGAACTTCTACAAAAAATGCACGAAGCTGGGTCTGGACTGGCGCGAGTATCGCAAGCCCGGCGAAAATGAAATTGGTGGTGAATCATGAAACCTGAATGGAAATTATCCCCCTACCTATACATTCTGCCAGCGCTTATCATCCTCGTAGCATTCCGCTTGATCCCAATCGTAATGAGCTTCATAATCTCATTTTATGATTGGTCGATCCAGGGCACAGGCAGATTCATCGGTTTGGAAAATTATGCCACAATGTTGAAGGATCCAGTGTTTTGGCAATCGATGCTGAATACCTTTTGGCTGGTGATCATCCAGGTCCCCGCTACAATCGTGTTTTCCTTGCTATTTGCTGTGCTTTTGAACCGCATCAAGCTGTTTAAGAGTTTTTTCCGCATTATATACTTTATGCCCTATGTGACTTCCCTGGTGGCAGTATCCATAGTATGGAAACTGATCTTCAACGAACAGACCGGGCTGGCAAATACCTTTCTGGGCTACATCGGCATCTCCCCGCAAGCATGGCTCTCTGAATCCCGCGGGATCTTTTATCTGATCTTCAGCAGTATAGGGATCGAGCTGCCAAAGGCACTACATGGTCCTTCCCAAGCCCTTTTTGGTATCATCATCATGACCGTGTGGAAATCCCTAGGCTACAATACCATCATTTATCTGGCGGGGTTACAGAACATCTCCAAAGATTACTACGAGGCCGCAGAAATCGATGGTGCAAGCAAAGGTAAGCAATTCTGGCACATCACGGTGCCCCTGATCTCACCCACCACCTTTTATGTATTGATCATGACCACCATCGTCAGCTTCCAGACCTTTGCGCAGATATATTTGATGACCGATAAGGGCGGACCGCTGAACACTACAAAGCTAGTGGTCTATTATATTTATGAGAAAGGCTTTGACCTGCTCGAAATGGGCTATGCCAGCGCGGTTGCTTTGGCGCTCTTCGTGTTGATTCTGGCGTTGACTATCTTCCAGAAACGTGTAGAGAAACACGTGAATTATTAAAAGGGGGAACAAATGTCCAATCTTAGAAGCATCATCACTTATCTCGTTCTGATCATCTTTGGCTTCACCATGGTGGTTCCCTTCCTCTGGATGCTGGCCACGTCCCTAATGACGCAATCGGAATTTAATAAGCAGGAGACTCTATTTATCCCCAAAGAGGAATATCACGTCTGGAACAGCCCTGAGGGCACCAAAAGAGTTTTAATGGTGACCCCAAAAGGTGATAACAGCGTGATCCACGTGCTGGATAAAGACCTGAACATCATTGAGGAATACAAGGAAGTGCCCTCCTCCGAAGTGGAGATTGTGCGCAAAAAGCCCAGTTTCCAATTCTCAAACTACATCAAAGCCTTTAAGAAAGTTCCCTTCGGACTCTACTTTGCCACACTCTATGTGTCATTTACCAGTTTGATCGGAGTACTCATCACTTCCATGCTGGCAGCTTACGCCTTTGCCCGTATGGAATTCAAGGGTAGAGACTTCCTCTTTTATCTCTTTCTTTCCATGATGATGGTACCTCAGCCTATTTATATGATATCATCCTACGTCCTGCTGGATAAACTCAACTGGCTGGATACTTACAACGCGCTGATAGTGCCGTGGATTGCCAATATCTTCACCATCTTTCTATTCCGACAGCATTTCAAGAGCTTGCCCAAAGAACTTTTTGACGCTGCGGCTATCGATGGATGCAGTACTTTCGGCATGCTATGGCGCATCATAATGCCACTTTCCAAGCCGGTGATCGCGACAGCTTCGATCTTCTCGCTGATCACGAGTTGGAACAGCTTTATGTGGCCTTTAGTGATGATCAACCGCCCCGAACTGCGCGTTTTGCAAGTGGGACTTAGCTACTTCAATCAGGAAGCTTCCACCCAGACAACTCTGCTGATGGCAGCTTCCACCTTTAGCATTTTGCCGGTATTGGTGCTGTTTTTCCTTGCCCAAAAACAGATCATAGCCAGCACGGCAAAGACCGGAATGAAAGAATAACAGGAGATCAGATGGCAAAACAACAGGAAATCAGGAAGCTGGCCCAGAAAAGCGCCGCCAAGGAATATAAGAAACCGGAACCGGTAAAACGGATCGATGATGCCGCGATAAAGCCACAGGCCATCGTGCCCCTAAAGCAAAACACGATAGTGGCGTGGATCATATTCGCTCTCACTCTGATCGTATATACTCTCACGCAGGCACGTTCGATGAGCTTTTGGGATAGCGGAGAATATGCTACCTGCATCAGCATCCTGGGTGTTCCCCATCCCCCGGGAAATCCTTTTTATATAGTATTTGGACGAGGGATTGTGGCACTATTTGGCGGAATCTTCTCTCATGCCATGATCGCGGCCTTCCTCTCTGGATTAGCCTCCGCTTTTGCCGTGATGTTCACCTATCTGTTTACCGTTAAGCTGGTAAGCATGCTAAAGGTAAAGGCCTGGGAAGCGATGTTTGCCGGCACCATAGCCGCACTTTACACAGCTTTTTCCTTTACATTCTGGATGAATGCCATCGAAGCAGAGGTATATTCCGGCCTGGTCTTCTTTGTAAATTTCATCATCTGGCTAACCCTATATTGGGTTGAAAAATCCGAGGACTACAATCAGCAAAACATCCTGCTCTTCATCGTCTATCTCTTCTTCGTAGGCTTTGGCGTGCACCAGACTGCCCTCCAGATCGCCCCCGCAGTTCTCTTCATCATCGTATATCCCATGCTGCAAAAAGGAAACCGCAATGATAACTTCTGGTTGAAGGTGGTGGGCTATAGCATGGCCATCTTGGCAGGTTACTTCATCGCCGGCGGCATCGGCAACAAGCTGGGTATTGATGATTTCGACAAATGGGGCTTCACATTGGTAACTCTTATCATTGCCGCATACGAACTGCGTGACGTCTTTGGCAAACGCTTCTGGCAGCTTTCTATCCTGCTGGTTCTGATCGGGCTTTCCAGTCATCTCTATCTGATGATCAGAGCAGCCGACCGCCCTTTTATCAATGAAGGACACCCCAGCACACTGAGTACTTTCAAGGACTACGTGCTTCGCAAGCAATATGGCAATACCAGCTTCGTAGTGCGGAGAGGCAACTTCTTTACTGACCAGCTGGGACACCATTTCCTGCGCTATTTCGGCATGCAGTGGTTCCCCGAAGGTCTGTTTGCACCTGTGATCAAGACAGCGGGAACGATCGGCAGGAATCTGGCCGGTATGTTTATCGCGCTGCTGGGTGTACTCGGTGCCACATATCATCATCGGAAAAACCGACATAGCTTCAATTACTTTTTCAGTATCTTCATCTTCACTACTCTGGTAATGGTCTTTGTGATGAATCTCTCCAATGCTGAGGTCAGGGACAGAGACTATTTCTTCGTAGTAGCTTACAATATGTGGGCTGTATGGCTTGGCATTGGAGCTCTGGCAGTGGTGAACCTGGTAAACAAGGATAGCATCAGATACGCCCTGGCCGCATTGATGCTGCTGTTGCCCATCGGCAATATGATCAGCCAATACCACTCTCATGACCGTTCCAACGAGTTTATCGCCCTGGATTATGGAGTTAACTTCCTCAATTCTCTGGAAGAAAACGCCATTATCTTCACCAACGGGGATAATGATACTTTCCCCCTCTGGTATGCCCAGGCTGTGGCTGATCCATACGCCAAGGAGCATGTGTATCCTGCCACAGAAGTAGCGCCATCAGAGGAAGCCAGGAAAGCTATGGAACAAGCCCTGGCCTATAAAAACAAGTATTTGAAGGGTATCCGCAAGGATGTATCTGTAGCGAATCTATCGCTTTTAAACACGCCGTGGTATGTGCGCCAGCTCCGTGACAAGGAAGGAGTGCTATTCTCCATGCCGGACAGCAGCATCGACAAACTTCAGGTGAGTAGATTGCAGCAAAACCTCATAGTCCCAGGCACCGAGGCCAGCAGCGGCTTCGTGAAGCAAATGTCCGAAACACCCGAGTGGCGCGAAAATGAGCCCTTCTACCGCGTCTCAGATCTCGCTGTGATGCAGATCATCAAAGACAATTTCGGTCATCGTCCCATCTACTTCGCCGTTACATGTGAGAGCTTTATCGGCTTTGAAGAATATACCCGCAATGAAGGAATGGTCGCGCGTCTGGTGGCCGTTCCCGGCGATGATATGGTGAATGGACCCCGATTGCTGAAGAACATAGACGAGATTTATGAATATCGCTCCATTGAGGATGAAAGTGTATTCAAGGACGACAATATGCGTCGTTTGGTAATGAACTACGGTTCTGGCTTTGTGCGCGCTGCCACATACCTGGCCGATCAGGGAGAAAACGAGAAGGCTGCAGCTTACATTGAGCGCGCCAGGGTCTTTATCGACGAGGAGATCAAGCTCACCGATTTCTACACCCGGTTTTATAGTAATGCCGGAGAATGGGACAAGCTGGAGGGTTTCGTGGACAACGTGATCTTCAAGCATCCCCAGGGCTGGCGGATCTACAAATCCTACGTGATGAGCTATATCTTGGAAAACCATCTGGAAGTGGCCAGCCGCTTCATCGAAAAAGGCACGTTGCAATATCCATCAGAGGAGTATTTCCTGCAGTTGATCATGCATTACGCGGAAAAGTACGAGCAGTTTGACGATGCCAAAGCCATACTGAAGAGGGTTCAATCCCGAGTTCGCTACGATGTAAATCCCTACATCGAGGAATTGAACAAGATGCAGGCAGGAGTGGTGAGTGGCGTCTGAGGTGTATAGCGTTCTTATTGGCGGTAAAGCAGGCGAAGGCGTAAAGAAAGCGGCACATCTGATCGCTCATATCGCAATGGCCTGCGGAAAGCACGTGTTTCAGGAAGATGATTATCAGTCTCTGATCAAGGGCGGGCACAACTTCAGTATTGTCAGCATCAGCGACGAAATACTGTATAACAGTTACAAATATCCTGATCTGATCATCAGTTTTGACGACCGCAGCATCCGCACCCACAGCGCGAAGCTAAAGCCGGGAGGGCTGCATTTCTGCAATGGCGACGATGCTGCATCGGCTGAGGCAACCGCTCTAAGGCTTCCCCTTAGCTCGCTGATGAAAAGCGTTTACGGCGAGGAGGGGAACGTCTCTTTGGCAGCGGTGTCAGTATTTTGTGCACAATGGGGTATCCCGGTAGAAACGCTCGGTCGGTTGATTGACAGAGAGTATAGACGCAATCAGGCAGAGAATCGCAGCTTCGCAGAACAGGTGTATCAGTTAACCAAAGAAATACTCCCCCACACACCTGCCACACACCAGATGTCCACAAGCCCAGCAAAACTATACAGCGGCAATCAGTTAATCGCATCCGGCGCCTGGACTGCCGGCCTGGATTTATACTTCAGTTATCCCATGACTCCAGCATCCTCTATCCTGCATTACCTGGCGCTCAAACGCGATAGTCACAAGGTTTATGCCATCCACGTGGAAAGTGAATTAGCTGCGGCAAATATGGCTATCGGAGCGCTCTTCGCCGGGAAGAAAGCTGCCGTGGGCAGTAGCGGCGGTGGCTTTGCCTTGATGCAGGAAGCCTTTTCCCTGGCGGGAATGGTGGAAGCGCCGCTCTTATGTTTCCTTTCGTCCCGGCCCGGCCCTGCCACTGGGGTTTCCACCTATACTGCACAGGAAGATCTCTTCTTCGCCCTGAACCAGGGGCACGGTGAGTTTCCCCGCATTGTGGCCTCGCCGGATAGTTTTGAACGTGCCTTTACTTTGTCCGCAGAATTGCTGGATCTGGCCTGGGAAGCGCAAACTCCCGCCATCCTGCTAACGGAAAAGCATCTCAGCGAAAGCGCAGCCGACATCGTGCTAAGTGATGTAGATTTTCCCCAGGAAGCACCACTACCTATATCTGATGAAAGCGATTACAAGCGCTATGCTATAACCGATAGCGGCATTTCCCCACTAAAGTTCCCCGGCCATGCTCATTCTGGCGATGATGACGTGATCAAATGGAACAGTCACGAGCATGGAGAGAATGGGGTCAGAATCGATAATGCACCAGCGATGATCGCAATGAAGGACAAACGCAACCGCAAAGCGGCATCTATCAGACAGGCAACCAGGAGATATAAGCGCGTTGCTCATTACGGAAAAGGGGATACGCTGGTCTTTGCGTATGGTTCAACTGCTTTGGAGCTGCGTGAAGCCCTAAAGTATCATTCCTTCAAGCTGATCGTTCCCATCTATCTGGAGCCTTTCCCATCCGAGGAATTGGCTGAGTATAGAGGGAAAGAGGCTATCATCGTGGAGCATTCCTCACATCCTCATTTTGCGGAGTTTCTGCGCATAAAGCTGGATATCAGGAGCAAAGCAGATATACTGCGCTATGATGGGAGAACCTGGGATTCCATGGAACTGGCGAAACTGATCCGGGAGGCAGAGAATGCGTAGTTTAAATACCGGCAAGGAGAATACCTGGTGTGTGGGCTGCGGCAATTTCGGGATCATGGCAGCCATGAAGAAAGCTGTGAGCGCAATGGTAGAAAGCGGTGTATCCCTCAGCGATATCGCCATAACCTGCGGCATCGGTTGTCATGGCAAAATGTTTGACTACCTGAGTATCAGCGGCATTTACGGTTTACACGGCAGAGCCCTGGCCACTGCGCAGGGTGTGAAGCTGGCCAATCCAGAACTAAAACTCATCAGTTTCGGTGGTGATGGCGACAGCCTCGGTGAAGGTCTAGAACACACGATGTTCGCCGCCAAACGCAACATCGACGTCACACTCATCCTGCACAATAATGGCAATTACGGGCTCACCACAGGGCAGGCTTCGCCTCTATCCTACACTGGCTATAAGGGTCTTTCCACTCCCATGGGAAATGTGGAGGCACCATTCAATCCCGTCACTCTGATGATGGAAGCTGGAGCCAGTTTTATCGCCCGGACTTACAGCGCTAAAATCGATCACCTTAGTAGCCTGATCCAACAGGCAGTATTCCATAAAGGCTTTTCGTTCATCGAGGTATTGCAACCCTGTGTGAGCTATAACAACACGTATGAGCTGTATAACTCCCGCTGTGTGATGATGGACGAAGTCCCTGCCACCGACGAAGTAGCTCGTGTATTGGCCAAAGATACCGATCAGATACGCCTGGGCATCTTCAAACAAGTGATTGGGACAGAATACTGCGAGGCCATGGGCATCCAGGACAATCCCATGAGCCGTTCGCAGCGCCTGAAGCTGATAAGCGGGAGTTAATGACCAAAATCCATCGCCGAAACGTCTTCCAAGCGCTCTTTCTAACAATAGGCTTGCTGATCCTTGCAATGGTCATCATAGAGGGACGACAGAGCATCCACAATTTCTGTCCCTACGCTGTAGTCTGCTTTGGCTTTTTGAAGGGGAACCTCCTCTTCTTTTCCATAGGTGTCGCCGCCCTGGGGATCCTCATAGGGATGAGCTTCATGATCCTCAGCATGTTCTTTGGACGCGTCTTTTGCGGATATATCTGCCCTTTGGGAACGCTACAGGAACTGCTTTTCGCGCTACGGAGCAAAAAGCGGGGAAAGCGGATGAACTGGCTGGTGGAGCGAAAACTGGCGCGATTCAAGTATTTCGTTCTGGCGCTTAATATCCTCCTCGTGGTAGCTGGTCTGACGTGGGTTTTCATCCCTTTTTGCCCCATCTATGGGATATCACGTTTACCTTCTTTAGCCCTTGGAGGTCTGGCAGTTTTCGTCCTGATCCTGGTGGTGGGATTCTTCGTGGAACGTCTCTGGTGCCGCTATCTCTGTCCCTACGCCGCTTTGTTGAATCTAGCTCAGGGCCTGGGCAAACTGTTTGGCATCAAGAGGACCATGGTCTTGCGTAATCTCGAACGCTGCATCGATTGCGGCATCTGCAGTGCCAATTGCCCCATGAATCTGGATATTACATCCTCCGAATACGTGGATGATCCCAATTGCATCCACTGTCTGCGCTGTTCCCAGAAGTGTCCCAAACCTGGAACGATAAGGATTTGTAAATGAAGAATACCTACAAGATATTGCTGGTCGTATTACTTGTAGTGATCGCCCTGATGCAGTTCATGGCAGTGCAAGGAGTCTTTTGGGGGCAGAGTAAGCAGCAGGTATGCCCCGTGGATGCAATCACAATGGTCAATGGTAAAGCCGTAATCGACAGTGAAAAATGCATTGGTTGCCGCCGCTGCGTGGATGGTTTTGTGGCAATTCCCAATACTCTGCATCAAGACAAGGCCGGCACAGCACTAATAGAAGCCCTCGAGCATAGTAATACCGATGCTAGAACCCCTTCCTTTAATCCTGCTCCAGCGCCTCAATCTGATCCGGGTAGTGCCACCACTCCAGATACGAATGCATCCCTTCCGAAAGCCGAAAGCAAAGCCGATAGCCTGGAAACCATCGTCTATCAGGTGGATAGTGAAAGCTGCATCAGCTGCGGATTGTGCCTGCGAGCGTGCCCGGTGGAGGCTATCAGCTACAAAGATGGCAAAGCTTTTATTGATCAGGATGTCTGTATCGACTGTGGGATATGCACGGGCGCTGATGAAGAGTTCTTTGCTGGATGTCCGGTAGATGCCATCAGCAAAGTCACAAAGCCATAGCAGTGCTTCCAGGCTTCAGGAACAATACTTCGATCATCCCGTAAACAGGATCCCAAATTAGGGATTCCCCCTTTTCAAACTCTTGATAATATCATCATCAAGCCCTACTGAGCCCTGGTTCTCAGGGGCCTGATTGAGGCTAGATAAGGATGTGATCAAGGCTGTCCAGGGAGAGAGGATAGAGGGATCTTAGAGCTTTATTACGGCATCAGCCAAGGGTAACACCGGTAGGTCTTTGTCATGAACAAACTGCAGGATCTCCCTAAAAACGTCTGAATCACAGGAATCCTCGTAACCTTGAGCAGTGGCATTGAAACGATGAAAGCCAATGATGATCAAGCGCTCGTTGTTTGCCATCCCCCTTACGATGCGCTGTTTCACCACGTTCGCATCCCAACCTGTCTGAAAGGCAAGATAGCCCAAAGCCTGGCGATCGAGAGGAGCATGCATGGCAAAATCACTACTGCCACGAATGTTTGGATAAAGGCTTTGCAGAAATGGGTAGATTTGCGCGGGACACTGACCCTTGGGCAAGGCAAAAGAACGTGGATTCAAGCCATGCGCGAGTAGATTGTCATAATCCTCCTGGATCACGCGGATTGCCTCGTCATAATCCAGTTGGTTCAGGGCTTCATGGTTTAAAGTATGTCCGCCGGTCTCCCAACCATGCATTTGATCCATCTCGTTCAATTGGTCCCATCCGAATTGCGCTGTACTGCCCAGTTTATTGGTGTTTACAAAGTTGGTGCCCCGGTAGCCGAATTGTTGCATGATTGGAAATGCCACATCATAAACAGATTGGTGTTGATCGTCAAAAGTAAAAACGATGATGGGATTCGCTGAAGGTTCAGTGGCAAGAATCTTACAGCTGGGTATCCAGATCGCGGACATCAAGCTCAAAATCAAGAGCCAGACCAATTGTATGCCGCGGTTTCTCTTTGCCATAGTAACTGTAATCATAATATACACCGATGGAAGAAGCGTTTATAGGTAGCTGATACTTGGCCATCAAACGGTGCTGCCACAGCTTATCCTGGTCGATCAGATGTAGGTTTGAGATGGGAATAATGCGATAATTACCCAAAGCATGTTCATAGCGCAGATGATACTGCTGCTTCTCCTTGGGAGCATAGTTCTGCTTGAGATACATCATTCCGCCAGCGACTCGCCCCCTGGAGTGAAGCTGATACTGTACCTCGGTCTGGCCAAAGAAATCCGCATGCGCCTCAGTGGCTTCCCATTCGGGGTAAAGGGAGAGGGCAAAAGTGCCGTCCAGATCGAGCCTGGGAAGGCTGCGGCTGATTTCCAAACCAGTGATGCTGACTGGTGTCCGCCAATGGCTGTCCATCACTCGAAGGTCCTCGTGCAGACTGAGGAAGTCGCCGTTATCAAACAGGTAAGCAAGAGTTATCATCCCAGTGGCCTGATTATGTTTGTTACCCCCCAGATCCAGCCTGAGGAAAAGGTCATTGGTCAGCTCTCCGCTGATCCCGAGGGAATTGAGCCGCATCGATTGATAGGGGTGGGGATCAAAACCATTCTCCAGCAGAGGATAAGAGTTCATGGCGTAGGCGGTGCCGTAACCATGCGTCGCGCTACCAACTTGCAGATACAGATCATCGCTTTCGTAGCCCAGGCGGATACTCTGCAGCAGCACTCTTGCTTCGTCGAAAAACTGCTCGGTATAAAGCTCCAGCGAGAGGTCCATCTTCCCTACACTCAGACGCTTCAGGCCAAACTCCGAGCGATAGCTTTCATCCCAGCTAAGCTCTTTTCCGGATTGAAGAGTGTCGTAATACATTGTGTGCAGGGATTGCCATTTGGCATAAAAGGGAAGCTGCGCAGCGTTCAGAGCGCTAAAGGTAAGGATGAGAAGCAGCAAGGCTTTACTTTTCATTTACGCCATATCTCAGTATGTCTCTTATGCTTTCAGCCAAACGTCCCATATCCACGTTTTCCTTGTGGACCAACCATTGGGCCATTGCCAGATCCATCACTCCAACCATGAGATAGGCAAATGCATCCTCATCGATGGGTCGGATCCTGTTTTCTGCGATAGCCCTGTGGGCAAGGGTTTTGACGTAATTGAGATAGCGCGACAGGGGGTTGTAATCTGGATACTTTGCGAAGAAATCGTCGTTTTGCCTGGCTTCCATGGTGAGGAAACGCGCGATATATGGTTTTTCGATCACAAGATTGATGTGCAATTCAAAGAAGCGATAGAGGCGATCCATCGTGTCTGGGATATTCTCTGTGGCGGAGATGATGGTCTGAATCTCCTGACCTATTATCTCTTGCATACATTCGTTAAGCAGTTCTTCTTTCCCGGAGAAATAGACGTAAACAGTACCCTGTGCAATCCTCGCTCTCCTGGCGATGTCTGTGATGGTAGTTTGCTGCGATCCCTTTTCAGCAAAGACTTCGATGGCCTTTTCCAGGATCATACCACGCTTGTTTTTCCTTGTCGCGGCTCTTTGGTTTGTCAAGGTATCCTCCCCAATCAGATCAATGTTTCCATTAAAAAAGAAAGCTATTTATCTGTCAATTTTTTTCGCGACAATAAGAATACCCGTCCCTTTGGAATTGGACATTCTAAGATCCATTTGCATCATGAGTTCAGCGATGGGGTAAACCATTAGGTACCAAAGGGGTAGCGCCAAAGCAAGGTACTTGCTTATGCCCAGCATATTCAGGGGGTGTTTCATCATCAATCGCCAGCTGAGGGAACCCCAGAAACCGTAAGTATAAATGCTTTTCTCGATCCCAAAGCCTTGGGCTATCAGCTTTTGCTCAAGCTCCTGTTTATTGTAACCAGGGCGAACATGCTCGGCAGTAAAGGCGGCGGCCTCGTCCATGTCGCTGGGAGTGGAGATGATGAAGATCCCCCCTACCTTCAAGGCCTCATGGATATTGGCAATGGCCTGCTCGTCACGTTCGATATGCTCCAGGATGTCGATGGCGATGGCCATATCATACCTGGCTTCTGGTATGAAGTCCTGCAAGTCCGCGCTTTGGAAACTGAAGGCCCCCTTCGCTTGCGCAGCGTATGCAGCCAGGTAATCGGTTTTGAGATCGGTGGCAAATACTCTGGCATTGGGGTATCGCTTCAGCACCATATCGCTATATTGGCAAAATCCAGCACCGGCATCGTAGAAACTCATGTTTTCAGAGGCGTGGCCGGCTATTTCCCGCGTTACATAGCGCTGTCTGAGCAGTAGCAGATGCAGTGCCTTGTAAAAGCCTGCCCTCAAAAAGGGGAACACTGAGATCAGAGCTGCAGCCCTATCTTTGATGGGATCGTATTCC
>Ga0116173_1002089_pt1 | contig 15783 bp, 10 predicted proteins | sample AD_UKC085_MetaG_FD_89800 | JGI IMG/M metagenome (GOLD analysis project Ga0116173, IMG submission 89800) | Active sludge microbial communities of municipal wastewater-treating anaerobic digesters from USA - AD_UKC085_MetaG | ecosystem: Engineered > Bioreactor > Anaerobic > Digestate | place: USA...
GGAGACCGCCCGGGAAAGTAGGACGTCGCCGGATAAAAGGTTGTTCCGAGGTAGCTCAATGGTGGAGCAACCGGCTGTTAACCGGTAGGCCGTGGGTTCGAGCCCCACCCTCGGAGTCAGCAGTACATAAGGAACATAAAATTTTAGGGCCGTATATATATGCAAAACAATAAATTATCATCGCGGGATAGAGCAGTTGGTAGCTCGTCGGGCTCATAACCCGGAGGTCGTTGGTTCGAATCCAGCTCCCGCTACTAAGGCCCTATGGTCAAGCGGTTAAGACACCGCCCTTTCACGGCGATAACCCGGGTTCGAGTCCCGGTAGGGTCATACATGGAAGCTTAGCTCAGTTGGGAGAGCATCTGCCTTACAAGCAGGGGGTCATAGGTTCGAGCCCTATAGCTTCCATAATAAAAAATAATATCCCAATAAAATTGCGGCCTGGTAGTTCAGCCGGTTAGAATGCCAGCCTGTCACGCTGGAGGTCGTGGGTTCGAGCCCCATCCAGGTCGCCAAAACTAAGGAAGAGTTCCCGAGTGGCTAAAGGGGACGGACTGTAAATCCGTTGGCGCTGCCTTCAATGGTTCAAATCCATTCTCTTCCACCAATTGCGGAAATGGCTCAGTGGTAGAGCATCGCCTTGCCAAGGCGAGGGTCGCGAGTTCGAATCTCGTTTTCCGCTTAATAAAGGTGACACACCTCTTTTGCCGGAGTAAGTCTACGAGGGATAGGAGGAGTGTCTCTAATAAGTATGCGGGTGTAGCTCAATGGTAGAGCCCCAGCCTTCCAAGCTGGTCGCGAGGGTCCGATTCCCTTCACCCGCTTAATAGGAAAGGTTACACACCTCTTTCTAATGGGAAAATCTCTGTAGGTCAGAGGAATGTCCCCAAATTTTAAGTATGGTGGATATGGCCTAGTTGGTTAGGGCGCCAGATTGTGGCTCTGGAGGTCGTGGGTTCGAATCCCACTATTCACCCCAATTGCATATAATACATATTATATATTAAGGCGCTATAGCCAAGTGGTAAGGCACAGGTCTGCAACACCTAGATCTCCAGTTCGAATCTGGATGGCGCCTCCAAAATATTTTTTGCACCCTTAGCTCAGTGGATAGAGTGTTCGACTACGAATCGAAAGGTCGTGGGTTCGAATCCCCCAGGGTGCACCAATAGAACATATTGAAGAAAAAGAAAAGAGATAAACTTTGCAATTTATCTCTTTTTTATCTACTGAAAAACTAATTATTTATTTATGTAAATCATAAGGTTTTACATTAACTCAGCAATTTTGTTAATTCCTCCCTGCCTTCAAGGAGAATCTCTTCCATAATTTTTGCAGCCCTGTCTTTGTCTTGGTCATAAATTGCCTGATATAGTTTTTCATGGCTGATCAGGCTCTGTTGAAAGTAATTTCCTTCTTGAAAATACATTCTTATCAGGTTTTTGCAAACCGGTTCGAAGGATTTGAATATCATTCCATAAACAATGTTACCGGAGGCTATGGTAACCTGATGATGGAATCTATAATTAAATTCAACAAAGGATTCCACATCATTCAGGTATTCTTTTACATTAAGTATCAGTTTTTCCAAAGCTTCCAAGTCTTCGTCGGATCTGTTTATAGCCGCTAATCTGGCGCATTCAAGTTCTATTAAAAGCCTTGTATCCATCAAGCCTTCAAAGAGTTTAAGGCTGATTTTACCTTCATTGTAGTTCATAATGGATGAAAGTATAAGGGGAGTCCCTTCCTTTTTATAGTCTACGATAAGAGTGCCTTTTCTGGGTATAATCGCTACAAAGCCCTTGGATTCCAACTCTAAAATACCTGAATTCACTACGCTGCGGCTTATCCCCATAAGGGACGCCATTTCCCGTTCAGGCGGAAGTCTGTCTCCCGGCTTTAGTTCACCTGATATAATTTTTGCTTCGATTTCTTTTACAAATAGTTCTTTTAAACTTTCTGACTTGAGCCTGTTATAGTTGGTATTCAATTTTAGCCTCCGAGTTTATGAAATTCTATTAATATATTATAATGCTAAAATATTACTGTCAAGTTTTTAAGGGAGAAGATATCCAACGGGGACGGTTCTCTGTGGACACTTGATGACAGTACCCCCGTCCCCTTGTCACATCCCTTATGCTTCCCTTGAGACTATCATTTCTACATCGCTTACAGGGAAGGTTGAGCAGGGGTGAATGTAACCGAATTGAATGTCAGCCATCCTTCTGCCGTCAACATCCTTGGGTATATATACATTACCGTCAATCAAAAGGGACCTGCAGAGGCCGCATGCACCGCTCCGGCAGCCGGAAGGCGGGCAAAGGCCGGCTCTTTCCAGGGCAACCAATAAGGACTCGGTTGCTTTGGCAGGTATTGTTGAGGAATCATCACCAATGTGAACTTTGACATTAAATCTTTCTTCGGTTGCATCTTGTGGGAATCCTTCATATTTTTCAATATCTTTAATTTCTCCAAAGACTTCTTTACGGATAAATTTTCTTTCTATATTTTCTTTTACCAGTTCCTTATCGATAAAGTTATACAAGCCCTGGGGGCCGCATATGAAGAAGGACTTCTTTTCAATATCCGTATACCGTCTTATGAGGTCAGAGGTGATAAATCCTTGCTCAAATCCTTCAAGGTCCTCCTCGGCAAGGACATATACGACTTTGAATTTGCCGTCGGAATTTTTCTCAAGCTCCTTGTATTCATTGTAGAAAATTATATCCTCTTTTTTGTTGCATCCGTAGAAAAGAATAAGGTCAATGTCAAGAAGACCTTCAATAATACTTTTTGCAATGGACCTGAAGGGTGTAATCCCGCAGCCCCCGGCTATTCCTATTATTTTATTGGAATCTCTTAAATTATCATAAGAGAAGTGGCCTTCGGGACCGCTCGAGGTTACTTTTGTACCCTTATCCCAATTGTCAAAAATATAGGAGGAAACAAATCCGCCTTCATCCCTTTTAACGGTTATATCATAGTAACCTTTTAAGGCTTCGTTGGGAGAAGAGGATATGGAGTAGGGCCTTTTAACTGTAGACCCGTTAATTTTAAAAGAAAAAGTTAAGTATTGACCGGGTCTGAAGAAGGCTAACTCGCCGGTTTCGGATTCTTCATCCGGCACCAGCCTAAAAGTTTTAGCCGATGAAGTTTCAAATGTTACATCCTCAATAACAAAATGTTGAGCTTTGGGATGAAGCCTTTGAGCTAATACATTTACGGGAGGTGCGGCTTCGATTAAATCAGCTGCAGCATTGCTGATATTTTTCTTTCTGGTTGGAATTAAGTTTTTAAATGCCAATAAATCCAAAAAACCTAAGGGCTTGATTTTAATGTTCAACTGTTTGCTCATTATTTTTCACCTCCATAAAATCCTTATAAGTTAATAAAGCTGCTGTTTCACCGGACTGAAGAGAACTTGAGTAACCATGGCACCTGAAAGCAAAGCCTCCGGCAAATTCAAGGCCTTTTATGTATTTTTCATCATTCATGCACATCATTCTGGGCAGAACAGAATCCCAGGGTACGGGCTCATAACCGTAGACGCTTCCGTTAAAGGCTCCAGTGTAAGAGGCAAAGGTTGCCGGAGTAGCAACTTCTATTTCTTCTATGCTGTCTCTTATGTTGATTCCAAGCGCTTTTTCAAATTCATCTATCATTTCTTCAGCTATTTTATTTTTCAGTTCAAAATAATCTTTTGGCTCTACCTTACTCCAACAATCTCCGGAATAAAGGGTAGTCAGATACACAATGCTTGTTCCTTCCGGGGAGCAATCGGGAATAGAATTATTCAAGCAGACGGTTGCTTGTCCCGTAGGCCGTCTCAATTCATGAAACTGCTTGTAGATATCATTGGTATCGGGAGTGGAGTAAACAAAATAGCTGTATTCATTGATACCTAATTCCTGAGGGCTTTTGTTGAGACCTAAATATACAACAAAGGCAGAAAAACTTACCTTTCTCGCATTGCAGGTTTTCAGGGCGATATCAGGAATTTCCTCTTTCGGATAGATTAGCTGATTGTATACCAAATGGGGTGAAGCATTGGAAATTACAAATTGCGTTTTGATTTTATCTCCTTTTGAGGTTTCAACACCGACCACTTTACCATCTTTGACCAGGATTTTTTCAACCTTGGTATTATACAGGATTTCTCCGCCTAATTCCCTGATTCTTTTATCAAGGGCAACCGTAAATCCGTGTGAACGGTATTTGGGAACATAAGCAGCCCGCATTACATACTTGTAAAACATGGCTGCAAAGATGGTGAAGTTCACCTGCTTTGTCCCCAAACCCAAATAACACCAGTAAGCTGTTAGGATTTTTTGTGCCAAATATGGTATTTTCATTGCATCTAAAACATCTTGCAATGAATATGAGGCAGTTTTAAGGAAATTAGGATACTTATCCATCAAGACATTTTTATCGGCCTTTCCTTTTGATTCGGCAAGATAGGTGAAAGCGTTTACCACTTCTTCGCACAAACTTATAAAATCAGTTACATAGGGTCTTGAACCCGGAACATATTCCTCCAACTTTGATATATACTCTTCTTTGCCAAAAGGCATAACTACATCAAGCCTGCCGCCTTTCTCGTTGGGTATAATAAGCCTGTAGGCTTCCGGAACCCTTAGCCACTCAAGGTCCAAGCCTATTTTGTCTTCCAAGAGCTGTCTTGTAGCGCCTTTGTCTTCAGGAGGTCCGAAGTCAGAGATTTCATGAAGTGAAGGTTCAAATTCAAATCTCCCTCTAACAAAACTTGTTGCAAAACCACCGGGCAGGTTGTGCTGCTCTATGAGTAAGGTCTTCATCCCTTTGCCTGCCAAGGTTGCTGCAGCAGTGAGGCCGCCATTGCCGGCTCCTATGACCACAGCATCATATTCCTTTTGGTAGTCATTCGTAACCATAAAATCACACTCCTCTCCATTTCTTTGTGGTACAACCACCAACCACAGTATAATATATGCCAGAGCTTGTGTCAATATGATATTGTAAAATAATGGAAAAGCATTAAACATACGTCAGAATCACAATAAAAACTTCAACCAAAAAAACAATCGGATATTACTGTTGGTAACAGGGAATTGTTGTTTAAATAAGCAGTGCCTAAAAAATGATTCCTTATGAAAAACGTTGATTATAATTTTTGACAAAAAATTACATTGGTGCTATTATGATTTTACATTAATACAAAAAAAATAATATTTATTACACTATAGTTAGGAGATATTATGGACAAACGACCATATTTGAATTTTTTTGTAACAGTATTAGTATTATTGTTGATTTCCTTTGTTGTTATTATGATAAACCAGGCTGCTCAACTTGTGGGCATTGCCGCAAATCTGCACCCCTATTTAGGGACAGGACTACTGATATTTTTTGTTATTTTTGGATTAGCTGCAGCAGTATATATTGTATTACTGCTATCCAGGTTTGAAAAGCCTTTGGAAATACCTAGTGAAGAAAACCCAGAAGAATACAAGCAATATATTTTGAAATTAAAAAACAGACTAAAGAAGAATAAATTCTTAAATAAGTCACAATATGTATGGGATGACAGTAAGCCGGATATCGAATCGGTAAATGACGCATTGATAAAAATTGACCAAGAAGCACAAAAAATAATAAAAGGCAGTGCGGCAGGAGTATTCACCACAACGGCAGTTTCACAAAACGGTTCATTGGACGGGATTTTTGTATTTGTAGTATCCATGAAACTGATTTGGAAAATATCAACATTATATAATCAGAGGCCGGCGATGAGAGATTTACTGAAGCTTTATACAAATGTATTTGCCACGGTGCTTGCTGCAAGACAGATAGACGATTTGGATATTGTTGCTGAACAGCTTGGTCAAATACTTCCTGCTGTTATGACTGGAGCACTTGGAAGTGTAGTGCCCGGGGTGAGCTTTATCACATCCTTTGTAGTCGATTCAATATTGGAAGGAACAATCAACACCTTGTTGGTACTGAGAATCGGACTGTTAACACAGTTATACAGTAGGAGCATAACAAGAACAGAGCCTAAGAGACTGAGTAAAACTGCAACTGTACAAGCTTGTAAAATGCTTGGTGAAATAATATCAAAGGATTTAATATCAATAATTGGTGTATGGTCAAAGTCCGCTTTTAAGGCAGTAACCAAGGTTCCAAGAAGTACAAAGGATACTTTGATGGATTTTTTCAAAATAAAAAGCTCTGATGAAGAAGCTGCAATTACTGATATTGATTAGTATAACAAAGATAGGTTTGCAACTCAAATCCCCCTACCTTTTTTAAGTAGGGGGATTGTCAATTATTAAATAATCTATTATAATATATTTTATACATGCGAAATTCAATTGAAATATTTGTTTGTATGATAAGTATCTGTGAATGTTCAGGGGGGCAGAAAAGATGACAAATAATGACAAACAACGAAATATTCTCTTCTTTGATTTGAATGAACGCAATTTGGCTGTAATGGTTCATTCCTTGTTCTCTTCATGGATGCTGTCATTTCTTTTTGAAGGGCAAATTTTTCAACAACTTGCCAAAGAGTATAATTTCGCATCGGAGTCAATAATTATTTGGAGTTCTGCCGCTATGTTTTCGGGATTACTGCTTGGCGGATTTACTGTAAAAAGTAAACTTCATGCAAAACGGCTTTTCCTCTTTTCTTATCCCTTTTTTATCGCCTTGTCCTTAATATTTTTCTTTTCGCCTTCAATACTATGGACTATGGGCATAATAACCGGTTCCATTGTTTCGGGATGCTGTATTGCTGCATGGGGATTTTATTTTAAAAGTGTATCAGAAAAGAATGAACGAATAAAAACAGCAGCAGACATGCTGATTATTTCCAATATATTGATGATATTATTAAATGTAGTTGCAATAAATATATCTCCCAATGTAGGGCTTACCTTGTCTCTTGTTATGTTAATATTTGCATTTATACTGGGCTTAAGACTACCCACGGATTACAATGAGGACTACGGTAATAAAAAGGATGGCAGCTTAAGCATTTCAAATCTTTTACTCTTCTTTTATATCTTTATAGTAATATTGACAATAAATTCCGGATTAATGTACCATGTGGTAAATCCCGCCTTTGAACACCATGCAACACTCACTAGCTGGTATTGGGCAGTTCCCTATGTTGCCGTAATATTGATTCTTAGAATTTTTTCTCAAAAGATAATGTCATCATATATACTATATGTAGCAATTGCAATGATTGGTCTTTCATTTATTGCTTTTATCGCCCTTGACCGCTCTGCAATAAGTTATTTTATAATAAATACACTTATGCTTGGTTCCTATGGTGTTTATGATTTGTTTTTTTGGAGCATATTTGGGGAGATGCTTGATTATCATAAAAACCCTGCCAAAATTCTTGGCACAGGTCTTTCTGCCAATGTATTGGGTATAGTAGCCGGCGGACTTATAGGCAATAGCTTAATGGCAAATAATTTATACAGCATAAATCCATCACTGTTTGCCTTTGCGGTAGTTTGTGTATCTTTGGTACTATTGCCTCTTCTGAACAAATACCTGTCAACTTTGCTTAAAGGATATACATTTCTTACTGCATTTGTCGTAATGCCGGAATTTAAACAAAACAGTCAAATAGACAAAATATCAGAATACGGCAATTTGTCGGAAAGAGAAAAACAGGTGGCATTACTTCTTCTACAGGGAAAAACCTACAAAACTATTGCGGGTGAGCTTTTTATAAGCGAAAATACCGTAAAATATTACGTAAAAAATATTTATTCCAAATTTAATATTCAAAGCCGGGCAGAACTCATTGACATGGTGGCAGAAAAACAAAATTAAACACCTACCCGAAAAAGGTAGGGTTGTTTTTTAAAGAATTACCCTTTTCGGGTGATTTTTTTTTGCAGTTTAACTGTTATAATCTCTAATCAAGTAAGAATTCTGTAACAATAACAATGCAGTTTCGGGTGGTTGGGATGAATACAATAAAAAGAAAAATCATTATTTACATTTTAATAATATTTTTTTTGACGGCAGCTTTACTCCAGCTTTTTTCTCTTCAAAGTGAAAAACTTGTTCTTCATATCATGGTATTGATAATATTTATAATTGCTGCTGATGGTATATTTATATACCTCTTGATAGATAAAATTAATAATTTGAAAATTGCAAGACTGATAACCGAAAACTTCATATTGAAGGTCAAGACTGCAGTTATTAGCGAAATTTCAGTCAAAGAAGCGCCAAATAAGCTTAAATGCTTAGAAGATACAGAAATATTTGTATCATATTTTGGAATTCTCTTTAACGGTAAAATTGCAAAATTTAATCAAGATGGCATCCGGCTGAAAGAAATGGCCATTGGGAGTGATTTTATATCATTTACCTACGGCAATGAAAAACAAATGCAAAATTTGCGTATTGTACGGCCGGATATTGAGCCTGAGGCTTTGAATGAAATGATTAATAAATTCCGTTTTGAAACGGGGATTACACCGACGATAATCGAGGGATAAAGAAATATATTGCAATGAGGTAGAATATGGCTAAAAAAATTATTGGTTACGGAAACTTTTTTTGTTGGAATTGCGGCAATAGAATTGAAAAAAGGAAAAAAACGTGTCCAAACTGCGGCTCCATATACAGCGGAGATGGCAAGTACGGGAATGTTCAAGCATTAGGAGCGGGAGGTATAGGCTGGTCAAACAATGTAAATCATTACAGTTTAAAAAAATATTTTAAAAATGACAGAAAGTACAGCTTTATTTGGCTCATAGGCATCAGTATAATAGTTCCCGCAATAATGCTTCTTTCAGGGGAGATAGATTTTGACAGTGAGGGTATTATGGTTATCGGCGGTATTTTGGCGGTATTCTGGGGAACAGGTCTTTTATTTATATTTAAGAAAGGAGCTAATGAGCCGGACTGGGATGGAATTGTTAAAGACAAAAAAGTATTTCAGAAAACGAGAAGAAAAAAAGACAGCGAAGGGAAGGCTTATACCGAAGAATACAAAGAATTTATTGTTTATATACGCAAGCAGAACAATGATATTTTTGAATTAAAGGATGAGGATAGTGCTCGGTATGATTATTTCAATATAGGTGATTATCTGCACTATCATGGGGTCAAATATTTAAATTACTTTGAAAAGTATGATAAGTCCTTGGATACAATAATTTTTTGCGCAAGCTGTCGCAATATTTGTGACATACGAGATAATTATTGTGAAAGGTGCGGATGTATATTATTAAATTAAAAGGAGGAAAACAATGTTTTGTGAAAATTGCGGGACACAGCTTCCCGATGACTCTGTGTTTTGTTCGGAATGCGGCAGCAAAATAGTATCAGTTGGAAATGAATCCGGAATAGATATAGACAGTATCAATACAAATAATGAGTCCGGCTACCGGGAGCAGCGAGGACCGGTGCCTCCTGTTATGAGACAAATGGCGACGCACCAGCCGTCAGAGCCCTACAGGAAAGAATCGATACCGCGTCAGCCGCCAGAGCCCTACAGGAGAAAATCAACACCACAACAGCCATCTGAACCATACAGAAAAGAAGCATACCCACAAGAGCCGTCTGAATCCTACATAGGAGCAAGTGCGGATATTATAGGAGTCGGCCGGTATATACTTATGATTTTTTTTGCCTGGATTCCTATAGTCAATTTTATACTGCTTATAAGATGGAGTTTTAATAAACAAAAACCCAATAAAAGCAATTTTGCAAAGGCAATGCTCGTTTATAATATTTTGGCATTAATAGTTTATGTTTTGTATATTCGGCTATGGCTGAGCGTGACTTCAGGTATTTAATAATATCTATAAAAGAAAGGGGAAGAAGATGGAAATACTAATAGGATTGGTTGTCATCATAGTTTTATTGGCAATATCAGCGATTGTGTCATATAACGGTTTTGTAAAGCTTCGAAATCAAATTGAAGAAGCTTATTCCACCATGGATGTTTATTTAAAGAAACGATACGAAATGATTCCGAATTTAGTGGAAGTAGTAAAACAGTATTCAATACATGAAAAAGAAACCTTAGAAAGAATCGTCCAGGCAAGGAACATGGCAATAAATGCAAGGTCTGTAGAAGAGCGGGGGCAGAATGAAAACATCCTGTCCGGTGCTATAAAATCTCTCTTTGCTCTTTCTGAAGGCTATCCTGAATTGAAAGCAAACGAAAATTATCTGGACTTGCAAAACAATCTGAGAACCTTGGAAGATGAAATATCTCAGTCCCGTAAATACTATAACGGCGTAGTTAAAGTTATGAATAACAAGGTTGAAATATTCCCTTCAAACTTGTTTGCTAAAATTTTTGGATTCAACAGATATCCATATTTTATGGCTGAAGAATATGAGCGTCAAAATGTAGAAATTAGATTTAATTAGAGGTAGGGTCAATGAAAAGAAACCTTATGCTTTGTATTTTTGCTTGCATCCTCATGTTAACTATTGTGACGGAAACAGCTTATGGTGCTGAAGCATTCAGTATTACTTCATACGATATAGATATAACGGTTTATGAAAATAACAGCTATGCGGTAATCGAAACAATTAATGTCAGGTTTATCGAGCAAAGGCACGGCATCATAAGAAGTCTGCCTTTGAGAACAAACAGAGGAAAGCCTGCACTAATTTCTCATATAGATGTTTTTGAGCACAAGTTTTCTACTGAGAAAGTCTCAAATAATATTGAAATTAAAATAGGCGACCCTGACAAATACGCTTCCTTCTCGGAAAGATATACAATTGGTTATGTGTATACCATAGGAGATGATTATTTAAATGACAGAGACGAACTTTACTGGAACTTGATAGGAAATGACTGGGACTGTACAATTGAAAACGTTACATTCAAAATAAACATGCCAAAGTCTTTTGCGCCTGACAGGCTTTATTTCACCCATGGTCAAAAGGGAAGCACAAAGCATGACGGTGTGGACTGGTATATTGACGGAAATACCATAAAGGGCTCCTTGATGATTTCTCTTAAGCCTAATGATTCACTTACAATTGCCATGCCTCTTCCGGAAGGATATTTTTCACAAGCAGAAAGAATAAAAATTAATGATATATCTTACGGATGGGTGTTATCTCTTGTCTGTGCGGCTTTAGGCACAGTCTTGTGGGTATTCATGGGGCGCAAAAAACAAATATTTCCAACAGTTGAATTTTACCCCCCTCAAGGGTTGACCAGCGCAGATGTTGGTTACTTAATCGACGGCAGGGTAGATTTGTTCGATATAACATCTCTAATAATTTATTGGGCAGATAAAGGATATTTGTCAATCACCGAAGAAAGCGTAAAAAATATGTTTGGCACAAAAAAGATCTTTACACTTACAAAACTTAGAGATATTCCGGAAGAAAGCCAGGAATATGAAAAGGAAATGTTTGAGGGAATGTTTTACATGGGGGACGGGATAAATGTAAGAACAGATCAATTGGAAAACAGGTTTTACTCTGTGGGGGAGAGAATAAAAAAGCAAGTTAAATCAAGTTTTGAATATAACGAAGAAACCCGAATCTTCAAAAAAACAAATACCTTGTGCCGCATTCTGCTTCTCTTGTCAGGAGTAATATGCACACTGCCCTTTTCCTATAGGGTTATGAAAGAATCAGGCAATGTTGGTGAAGCAGGACTTATGTTAAAGAGTATAATAATGTCTGCAGTTATAATGGCAGCTTTTTATTTCTTTATGCATATTTTGAAGAATTGGAAGGGAATGAAAAAAGGGGAAAGGTTTAAACAATTATTTTTTGCTCTGTTTATTAGCGGAGCAGTGTGCGGTACTTTTATATATTCATTAAGCTTATCCGGCAATGCAATAAGGGGTTTAATTTCATTAGCAGCAGCAGCGATACTTGGAATTTTGTCGAACCTTTGCAGCCGCAGGACAGAATCAGGCAGGTGGTACGAAGAAAAATTAACAGGATTTAAGGAGTTTATTAAGGCTGCGGAATTAGACAGAATTCAGCTTCTGGCTGATGAAAATCCTAACTATTTTTATGATATACTACCCTTTGCAATGGTACTTGGCGTAACGGACAAATGGGCGAAAAACTTTGACTCTATCATGAAAGAGCCGCCCAATTGGTATAATTCGCAAGGCATGCAGGGCAGGTTCAGCGCGGTTAGTTTTGCAACGGGATTAGATAATGATTTGAAAATATTTTCATTAGATATAGCCTCAAAACACCAAAGGAGCAACTCAAGCATCAGCGGGGGAAGCTCTGGAGGCGGTTCAGGAGGCGGCGGAGGAAGGAGCTGGTAAGATGACTGTAGCAATAAAAAAGAAAATTAATATTCCCGACCCGACCATGGGACCTATCGGGTTTACCGCTGCAAGCTTTAAGGCAGCAATTTCTGGAATCGGCACCATACTAAAAAAACCGAAAATTCTATTCACAACTTTATTCATATCGGCGCTACAGGCAGCCTTATCCTACCTGAAAATTCTCATGCCCTCTTCTTTATTGGTTACAACAGCAAGTTTTTTTACTTTTGCCCAAGGAGGAATGTATGCAGGGCTTATTGGAGCTGCAGGCGGAATTATCGGCAAAGGAATATATGCATGGTTTATGAATACACTGTTTTTTTCAGGCTCCAGGGATAAAAGCAAAGATGATAAAAATGAAAATAAAAAAACAAAGGGTAAGTTTGCTCTATTCCTGGCAGGAATCGGTATTGCACTTATGGTATACAATTTTTTAACCGGCAATGCATCAATAGAAAACAGTGTTATCGGCTTAACGTCTCTTGCAGCCTGCCTAAGAGCACTTAAGAGAAAGAACGGTTTTTTAATAGGTTTCATATGCTCCTTTACAAAGGGGCGGATGTCAAGGAAGGCGGCAGCTGTCGTTATAAAGGGAATGACCTTAGGGTTTTTGGCAGGTGTTTTGTCATCCCTTAAATTCACGGGAGCAATCTGTTATCTGGTTGGAGCTGTAATATTTATAATTGCCCTTATTCTCTTGGCCGGCAGGAAAAGAACTCTTGCGGCAGCTGCAGCCCTGCTTATAATTTTAAGCAATATAGTGCCCGCCTATTCATCAATTGCAAATTTTTCCGATGAATGGCAGGACCCTTACGAGGCATATGGAATTCAAGACAGAACCTTACAGGGTTATATAGCATTAACCGATGCAATGAATGCTTCCCCTCCAATGTCCATGGATTTAACTTTAATAGCCGTGGGAGTAAGAAACTTTGATGAGTCGGGAAGAATAGAAAACCGGCAGGTATTAGCCCTGGATGGTGAAAGTGAAACCTTCGGCATTGATAGTCCCGAGTTTTCCGAATTTAAATTCACAAGCGCAGTAAATCTCTTCCTTGAAGATGACGGATGGTACGCTGATTCCATAACACAATATTCGGTAAATAACGCCTGGACAAATTATGAAAGAGAAGAAGGCTTGTACGGCAATTACCAGAAATGTTATTTTTCATTTAAACATTTGGGTGCAGCCGGCTATTTATTCGAAGAGTATTTGGAAGATGGCAAGGTTTATATTACAATACCCATTTCATTCGCATACGGTAATGTCATGGACCAATCCCAGGCAGACAGCGCATCCGAAATATTTGCACGGGTTGACCGCGTAAAAAGAGCAAGCAGTGAAACCGGCAGTTCAAAGGAGTATTCAGGAGTTTGGGAGCTTAAAGAAATAAAGACATATTTTGTAGAACGTAACCGGGAGACATACCGAATATCAGAAACGCATGAATTCAAAAATGAATTTTCAGGCAACGACCCAACTTATGACACCCTTGCCACTGTTTCCGGAAACACCTTAAATTACAAAATCATAACTGATTATCCTTCCGTTAAAGAGGTTACGAGCTTAACGGCTGAATTTAGTGAACTGCCTGAAAGGATGGCAGCTTTTGAAACATTGAGAGTAACGGTAAATTCGTCAGCTTATTATGAAGACCAAATAAAAAATGTAAGAAATACACTAGACTCCGTTCCGGTTTCTGTGGGATTCTTGCCCGGCCTTCGCCCGGAACACTTTAATACTACGGAATCTGATACAGGTACAATAGTATACCCCCTAGGAGTTAATTTGGGAGAAATTTGGTTTGAAAATATAAATGGAGAATTTCAAGCCCCAGCTCCTCAGGGACAGGAAGAAGGCGAGCTTTTAACTGTCGAGCTGATCTTAGGCCCTAACAGCCCTTATGATGCAACTGCTTCAAGACATATGGGAAATCCTGTAATAGCCTATATTTATGAATGGAATATGACGGGGGTAATTCCTGCAGGAACCGAAGGCGAAGAAGATGAAGATGAAGCTGCCGCCAGTGATGATGGCTGGTGGACAGGTACTGATACAGATGAAGAATGGAGCGAACATGCAGACGAAGGAGAGACAGCAGCTATCGGAGCCATGTCAGCTCTTGCTGCTATAGCGGGTGCCGGAGCGGCAGCAGCGGGAAGCATGGGCATTGGTCCAGGTGGAGGTTACGGTCCATATATAAGAAGGAACAAGGATGGGGACCTTGTAACCAAGGACCCCGTTACAGGGGAAGAAAGTATATATGTTAACAACAAAAAAACAGGTCTCTATACAAATCCATTAACAGGAGCTGAATACACAGAAGATGAGCTAACAAGTCATGTAGCTTCACGGGCAGAAAATGCAGGTGTATTAGGCCAGGATTATGAAACTGCACAAGATGCAATAAAACAGCAGCGTAAGGATAATCAGAAATTAAGCCAGGCAGAAAGTGAAGTAAATTTTGAAAAAAGCATGAAAAAACTTCAAAAAGATTTGGAAACCAAAGGAGCCATCGGAGACGATTATGCAGATGAGTTAGCGAAGAAACTTAAAATACTTCGAAGTCAGAAAAAAATTGACGGTGAGTTTAATAAAGATGATTTAAAAAAATTCCAGAAAACATTTAACAGATGGACAAGAGGAGAAATAGCAGGAAGCAGAGGACTGCCAAAAGCAGAAAATGATTGGGATATATACAAACAAGGATTGGCATTATCAGGAGAAGAGATAGCAAGGGGAGACAGCTGGAAGGCCATGGGGCTTCGCGTGGCTGTGGGGCTTTTAACAGGCAGTCTTGCAGCCCGGGGTATAATTTCCCTTGCCGGTGCTGCTGTTGTGGAAGCCGGTTTGGAGCTTGGTCAGGCAGGTTATACAATGAAGGATTATGTTGACAAGGGTGGAGATGATTGGACAGAAGGAGCGAAGCTTGCAATCACAAAGACTTTGGTGGGCGAAGGTATAGGAAGGTCTATAGGTTTGGGATTAAGAGGGCTTGGTCTAGCTGTTTCTAAAACAGGGCAGGCTTTGTCAAAAACCAAAGCAGGAAAATATATTGTTGACGGAATTTCAGATGCAGTAGAAAAAACTTCAAGAGTACTAAATGCCAATGTAGGAGATGTGCCAAAGGTAATAAAGCAAATCAGCAAGGAAGCAAGTGAATCAGCTGCTGCAGCTAAAAAAGCAGCCTCAATGGCAGGAAAATTAAAAACATCAGCTGCTAACAAAGCAGCTCAAACAGCTGATGACGCAGCCAAAAAAGCAGCCCAAAGCACCGAGGATGCTGTCAAAAAATCTGCTCAAAGCACCGAGGACGCAGTCAAAAAAGCTGCACCACCGAAAAATGTGAAGGATACAGATGCATACAAGCAGGCATCCAGGCAGGTTGACGATAGTTTAAATAAATCCAAAGCTGCTGCAGCTGAGAAAATAGAGAAATACAAGAATAGTGTAAATAAAAATCCTAAATTAGCAGCCAGGAAAGCAGCTTATGAAGAA
>Ga0116173_1002095_pt1 | contig 15747 bp, 8 predicted proteins | sample AD_UKC085_MetaG_FD_89800 | JGI IMG/M metagenome (GOLD analysis project Ga0116173, IMG submission 89800) | Active sludge microbial communities of municipal wastewater-treating anaerobic digesters from USA - AD_UKC085_MetaG | ecosystem: Engineered > Bioreactor > Anaerobic > Digestate | place: USA...
CAAGCGGCTGTAGCGACTCGGACAAGTCGCGCTCGACTTGGGCCGACAACGCCCGGAGCGGCGTCACATAGACGACGCGCTTGTCTGCCGCGAGCGTGCGCAGGATGCAGAGTTCGGCGATGCGCGTCTTCCCCGCGCTTGTGGGGAGCGCGACGACGAGGTCATCGGTGAGATCCTGCGAGCGCTTCGCCGCCGCCAACTGAGAGGGCCACAGTTCGATGGCGGCTCGCTTCCCTCCGCGCAGGCACTGGATGTATCCACGCCGAATCTCGTGCCACCGAGCGTGGTCGGAGTCACCGAACGGAAGGCCGGGCAACTGTCTGTGCAGGCTCATGCTCCAAAGCTCGTCGACCAGATGAGCCGCAAGCGTGGCCATCCACCAGTGGCTGACCGCATTGAGATCTTGAGCAGCACGAGCAGTTGCGAACAAGCGTGCCCGCGCCTGCTCGGCGACCTCGGAATCCCCGGTCGTCAGCGCGTGATCGAAGACCGCCAACCCGCGCATGAACGACGTGGTCAGGACGCTGTGGACAGCATCAGCTTGGTCGAACTCGTCGTCCGCCTGCAGCTTGGCGGCCACGGCTCCGTCGGCGTTCGCCGGGTCCAGCAGCCACTCGGAGAACACCTTGTGTAGCTCATTGAGTCGGCGACGGAGGAGTTGAACGAGGGCGACCTCGGTTGGCGCAAGGTTCTGCTCGTCCGTCGCCGCCGGCAGCATCGAAAATGCGCGGGCAGCGTATCGTCCAAGGTGGAATGCGACCGCTGCCGTCACGCGGTGAAAGCCGCGATCGATTCGCTCCTCACCTCGATGGACCGCCGCCTCGATCGCCTCGCCAGCGACGAGGAACGCGCGTTCGAGCAGCCTCGGGTCTCCTTCCCGGCTCGCACGCAGGCGCAGTGCGAGCGCCATCACCGCGTGTGCGTAGTCGAGCAGGTCGTCGGAAAGGGCCTCGGAGAACTCGGGCGCTCCCTCCGGGAGAGTACCATCTCGCCAGATCAGACCGCGCGCTAGCCCCTTGTCTAGGAGGCGACCACGGACGCCCGGCTCGACGACCACTTCTAGGCGTGACGACAGCTCCGCGACCGTCTCGGCCATCAGAGGCCTCCGAACAGCAGCTTGATGAAATCGCCGTGGTCAGCGATCTGGACGCCTACCGCGTGCCTCGGTCGCTTCTTTTTCGAAGCTAGCGTGAGATGGTTGGTGAGAAGCGTGTTCGGGTCGCTGCCCGTCAGAGCGAGGAGGAACTGCTCCACCGCACTGGCCGAGAAGCCAGCGACGACAGCTCCCTCCAATTGCGCCGCCAACGCGGCATCTTCATTTTTCCCCGATTCGCGGAGTCGCGTTGCAATGAAGAGAACGGCATGTCGACCGGGGCGCCCACGGTCACGGTCGAGCGCCTCAGCCGCCTTCTCGATCACCGCGCTTGTGAGCCTTGCGTAGCTCTTGGACTCGCCCTTCAAGAGTCCAACCAGCTTGCCGTTGGCGTCGACTCGAATCCCGACGATGTCGTCGCCTCGGAGGGCCATGTTGCGGCCGTCCTTCCAACGCAGACGGCGAACCGGAACGATGAAGCCGAGGGTCTGTTCGGCGATCTCCGTGGCGAGCACCTCCCCGAAATCCCCCAACGTGCTGTCTTCGTCTTCGGCAGCAGCTCACGGAGGATCTTCGCGGTCGCGGGGGCTCCAAGATCGGCGACGCGCTGCGCGGCAATTTCTGGCGACACGAAATGCTTACGAACAACCGCGCGGATATCATCGAGCACAGAGGCTCGGACGCCCGCCTGCTCAATCATGACGTGCAGCGGGTGTTTCCCGACGGACGAACTGTTCGTCGTAAGCCAGCGCTTGAGCACGTGCGGCGGTGGCGTTGCTGGCTTCTTCGCAGGCGGCGACGGAGGCGGCTTCTTCGCCTTGGTGGGCGCGGTCGTCGTCATGACGCCCCACCTCCATCCATCGGACTTACCGGTGACACGGGCGGCGTGCGCATTTTCGAAGGGCGGCTCACGACGACGACACCGGCGATGCGCTCCAATTTCTCGAGGCCCTGAATGAGCGTAGGGTGCTCTTCGGTGCGCGCGGCATCGTCCCAGACGAACGCAATCATTCGGTCGTACTGGCCGCCCTGAGGGAAGTACATCGCGGCGTCCTGCGCGAGCTGCCGCTGGATCTCCTTGAGGCCGTCGGTCGCTCGCGCGAACTTCGCCTCGATGATGAGCTTCAACGACGGGATGACAAGATCTGCGCGCGGCTGGGTGAAGCCGACTTTCGCCGAGTAGCCTTCGCTCTCGAGGTCCGAGAACAGCGGCGCGAGCACGACCCAAAGCAGGTTCTGCACGTGGTACTCGTGATCGACGTGCCATTGGCGAGCTTGGCTGGCCTTCGTCCGGGGCTTCTCCTCCCATGTCCAGTCACGGAGTGAGCACGTGACGTTGCGCAGAACCGCGAGCACGTCGTTGATGGTCATCACGTCGGTGCGGATGCTTCGCACGACGCTGGCTTTCACCCGCGACAGCGCGGCGAGCAGGAACGCCGACCCAATCTGGTCGACCTGGGCGTGGTGCTCAAGGACCGCCGCCATGACCGCCCGCTCGTCGCTCGCCGTGGCGACCTGGGTGGGCGGCGCCACGGCTATCTGCGTCACGCAGAATGCTTCCGACAGCTCCGGCGGTAGAGGGCGTTGATGGTCGCCCAAGAGCTGGGAGGCTGCGTGGAGCTGGGCGCGCTCCCACCTTCCCAGATGCTTGTCAAACTTGTCGAGAACCGAGTCGAGCCAGGTCCGCATCGCGGCCTGACGGCTGGAGTCGGCGGATCGCAGGAGCGACGACACCACCGCAAGGACCGCTGGAGGATCGGCCGCCAGCCCGACGGCGGCACCGTCCACTTCGGTGGCCGCTCCCAAGGCCCAGTCGATCCCCTCGTTGAATGCCATCGTTCGTTCGGCGTCGGCGACATTCATGGAGCTGGCCAACGCCAGGGCCGTCACAGCTTGGTACGAACGCGGGGCGCCCCCCTGCTTCATCTCGCGCCACTGCGCCATAATCGCCTGCGCGATGCTATTCGCCTCCGCTCCGCAGATCTCCGGCAACAGCCAGGCGACGACGAGGCGATCGAGCGGCGACCCGCCTCGCAGTTTGTCGACCTGTCTCCGTAGTACGGCCTCGGCATCTCCGAGGAGCATGTCCCCCGCGACGCTCACAGGAACCACCTCGTCGTGCCGATCTGGCCGTAGAGAACGTCTGGGTTCCAGCGCGAGGTCGTGCCCAGCCGCCCCATATGCCGGGCAATGAGCTGCGAGTAGCTGACCGTCACGGGCATCGACGCAGGCTGGAAGCCACGCCATGAGTGGCTCGCGAACAGCATCACCTGCTGCCCCAGGTACCGCAAGTCACGGAACGTGGATGCGGGGTGCAGGTGCAGCCGCAGAGGGACTGGTGCTCCATCCGTGGGACGCTTCAGCTCTTTGGCGCCCGTCGCGCCGACTAGCATATCTCTGTCAGACAGCGACACCATTAGCCCACGCTCGGGCACGTAGGCGCCCTTCAACTTACCGCTCTGGCCGACCGGAACGCCATGCGCACCCCTGTTGAAAAGCTGCAGGTTCGTGTCGCTCGCGACGTGAAGGAAGGCAAACTCGAGCTGGAAATCAGTGAGTTCGTCTGCGAGTCGAGTCACGGCCCGAGCCTCGCTGTCTCGTAGAGGCTTGAAGGCATGAAAGATAAGACGAACACGCTCACCCTTTTGCCAGTTGCGCTCCTTGCGGACGCGCTCGAGGGAGGCACGAAGCGAAGCCAGCATCTCGTCCGAGTAGTCATCGAATGCGACTGCCTTCGAAACCGTATGAAGGAAGTACGACCCGTCCCCGCTAAAGACGGTCGTAAAGCCCACCAGTCGCGCGCCCTGGGCCAGGCGGCTCGTTCGGATGCGCGAGCTGGAGATGCCGACAACGAGCTCGTGCGTAGTTGTCGGGTCTGCACGCAGGAGCCACGGAATCCCTCCGAGCTTCGCGTACGTCCCGAGGCCCATGTTGCTCAGCGTGTACGCAAGCTGGCTCTGGTTGGAAGTCTGAGAGGTCTCGAAACGGAACTGCTGGATCGGGATCTGCTGCGTGAGGAAGAACGCCTTCGTAACGAGGTACGGGTTCTCGTCACCCCGCATTTGGTGAGTGCGGTCTTCGACCTGCACGAAGGCGAGGTCCCACTTCTTTCCGCCGTCGAGCGCGGCTTGGAGTGCGCGCTGCGCGGCGTCACGGTACGCGCCAGCCGTTCCGTTGCGCGCCGTGAAGGGCACGGGCTGGCAGTCGTCGAAGCCGTATGTGCGCAGGAAGCCCCGCGAAAAAACGGTGTTCTGAATGCCGTGCAGGAACTTGTACATCAGCTGCTCGGCGACGCCCTGCTGCGACGCTTGGCAGATGAGACAGACGCGCGGCGCGCGAGGGATGGGGGCTGACCGGCTATACGGGCCAAATTCACCGATGCCGTGACTGGAGGATTTGTCTGTCTTGCGTCCTGCAGCGTCGAAGACGAAGACGGCGGGCTCTGCACGGCGGACGGTCGAAGTCCCGTTCGGCCACCGTGTCGGGTTCAGCAAGGTGCCGACGGTGACCTCCACCCCAGGGACGATCTCGAGCGGCTCCTTCCGAAGAAGCTCGTATGCGTTGTCCAGCCGCTTGACCCACGACGAACCCTCGTGGACGGCGGCGGCCCAGTCCTTCATGTCGTTCTTGGCGTTGAGCCAACGACCGCGTCCGAGTGCGTACTCGAGCAACCGTTCGACGTTCTCCTTCGAGGCCTCGATGCGAAGCTTCTGGGCATCAGCGGAGAAGGTGCTGCCGTCGTCTGTCTCGACGGTTGCGGTGCCCCCCGTTACCCCGCGGAGGACTCCTCGAAGCCGCAACTCAGGAAGGACGCGCTCATCCGGGATCGCATCGAGTTCCCCGACGTAGGCTCCTCGAAGGTCGATACCCCAAGCCGCCAGTTCGCCCACCGAAGCGCTGATCCTCTGCTCGATGGAGATTTCGAGAACGATGACGGGAACCGCCAATGTCTGGTCGGGCGGCGCAGGCGGACGAAATACCTGCGCCCAGAAGCTGTACGCCACGCGCGCGTCGATGGCGCGCACAACATTCGGGTGGGTGCTCTTCGACGCCCACTTCTCGCCGGGCCCGACATGATCGCTCGTGGCCGTCGAGAGCACCTGGACCGGCCTGCCTCGCACGAGCGGACGCTTCCGTGCGACCATTCGGCGCAGGAGCGCCTCGCGCCAGAGATCGCATGCCACCCCGGGGTGGTCGCGAAGCACCAGGGTTCTTCGCTGCTCACTGAGACGTGGCGCGTTCTCAACAATCGGGACCGCAAGTATCTCGTCGCCCTCGGCACGAAGCACGTGGGTCGACCGGTGCCTACGACGGAGTTCTGCGAGTTCCGGGGTTCGAGGCAACACATCCGCGTCGACCGCGGCGTCCCCAAAGTCGAGGATGGCGGCGTTCAAGAAGAGGCCGCTGCCAGCGACATCGTCGGCGCCAATCGTCTCGCGCCGGGCAGCCTCGTTCATCCGTGCCCCCTGCGGCTCGTCCGAGACGCGCTAAGTTCCTCGAGCTGTTGTCGTGCCCGAGGGATGTGCGCGACAACGCGCGTGATCTGGAGGGAGAAGCCGTAGAACTGGCCGGGCACATTGGCGCTGCGCCGCTTCTTCTTCGCCGTCTCGGAGGCTGCTTTCTTCTTGGCCGTCATGCGTTGCCCCCATTCACCTCCACCCAGCCGATCATCTTCGCCGCGTAGCTGCCCCCCGCCGGGACGATTTCGCGGTGCTGGAGCTCGCGCTCGAGCATGGACTCGATCTTGTCGTGAAGGAGGGCCCTTCGCGATTCAGGCGTCAACGCGCCGCCCCCATGATCAGGGCGAAGGAACAGGGCCGGCCCGACTCGCTCGAGCCGCGGGCTGCGCTTGCCATCGTAGCCCACTCCGAGGGGTAGTACGCACGTGCGGTGCTCGCCGGATGCGCCACGCGTTTCGATGAGCCACCAGGTCAGAACGCCAGGGCCTTCGGCACCAGCTACCGCCAACCCGATGCGCTCTGGCTGTGCACCCTGCCAGCGCTTCAGAGCCTCTTGCACAAGAGGGTGATCGAGCCCCAGCAAGTCGATATCAGCACGCTCACGGGCAGCGTCTCGGTCGAGGGTGAACCGGCTGATGACGTCGTCGTTCGCCCCCTTTACGGCGAAGACTCCGTCGGGCACCGGCTGGAGTCGCCGCCCGTCGGCTTCCAATGCAGTGCGGAGAAACTCCAGAACTCGGTCGAGTCCCGGCTTCACGTCTGCGAATGGCTTGTAGTCGTCCAGGGAGAACCCGTCGAGATCCTGGAAAAGCTCGAAGACTACCTTGCGAGCCTCAGACGCATTCGAAAGGGCCGCTTCCAATTCCTCCCTGGTGCGGCGTAGCTCGGGGTCGCCGAGCGCTTCTCGGTACAGGCGATCGTATGTCAAACGCTCCGACAGCTGGCCAAGTACCTGACCGCGCAGATCCTCTGCGACATTGCCATGCTCGTCCACCTTGCCGAGTGCCTTCGCGATCGCCTTCAACTTGTCGTCGAGGAGTAGAAATATTCGCCCTTCGATCGTGTCCGAGAGGACGAGATTGTAGACTTGTGCTGTGTGCCGCTGACCGTAGCGGTGGATGCGCCCGATGCGCTGCTCCACGTCCATGGGGTTCCACGGCAGATCGAAGTTGAACAGGATACGTGCGAACTGGAGGTTGATGCCCTCCCGCCCTGCCGCGGTGCAGACCAGCACGCGCGGCCCGTCGCTCTTTCGGAACTTTCGCTCAGCCGCAAGCTTCGCGCCGTGGTCTCCGCCGCGAAGAACAACAACACCTTGCCCGGGATACGCCGTTTCGATCTGCCGTCCGAGGAGCTCGACCGTGCCCAGGTAGGTCGCAAAGATCACGATCCGTTCTGTCGGGTCCAAGTCCCAAAGCGCGCCGAGGGCACGGAGGAGCTTGTCCACCTTCGTTTCCCGGCGCTCTGGGAAGGCATGCAGCAAGTCGCGAATGCGGAGTCGCTCCTCCGGAAGCGCGAGGCTCACGGCCATGGCCGCCGCCTCTTCGCCACCGGCCGCAGCCACCTCGCCCGCCCCGGCGTCCGACACGAGCTCGAGTTCTTCCTCGTTCAGCCGCTTGAGCAGTTTCACCCGGAGTTCGGCAAGCACAGCCTCGACTTGCCCCCGACCTATCGGATCCCGCGCGATTTCGTACTCATCGTGGATAAGCTCTCGCGCCTCGTCGAGAAGCCGCTGCCGGGCGTCGATATCGAGTTCCTGGTCCTTGATGATGGCTTCGTGCAACGTGAGCATCAGCATCCGCCGTCGGAGCGTGCGCCTGACAGCGGCGAAGCTCGACGCAGCGATCTTCTGGAAGATCGACATGACGAACCCGAGTGCCCGTCCCTGGTTCCCCTGCCGCTGGGCGAGAGCGAAACCGTCCTCGAGGTATTCCTTGAGCGCCGCGTAGAAGGTGCGCTCCTCAGCTGCCATCGTGAAGGACTCGGTATGTACCCAGCGCCGAGCGAACAGCGGGGAGCCATCGGGGCGGCATGCATCGGCTTTCGTCCGCCGGAACACCACGGAATTCAGCCGATGGCGGTTCTCGACCATGTCGTCGGGTGACTTGAACAGGGTCGGGTTCAGAAGCTGGATGAGCATCCAGAAGCGGAAATGGTCGCCCTGATGCGGCGTTGCCGAGAGCAGAACCAGGTCGCGGGAATGGCCCTTCAGAGCCTCCGCCAGCTTGTAGTTCTCGGTCTTCGTGACCTTCCTGCCGCTGCGATACGCCGTGAGGTGGTGTGCCTCGTCAAACACTACCAGATCCCACGGTGGTGCATCGAGGAGCCTCCGGATGCGCTCTGGGCGCTTCAAGGTGTCGATGCTGGCGATCAGGCGGTCATGCTTGGCGAACGCGTTGGATTTGCGATCGGTTACATCCCCCTCGCTTCCGAAGACCTCGAACTCAAGCCTGAAGACCTCATTCATCTCTCGGTGCCAATTGTTGACCAGACCCGCAGGCACCACCATTAGCGCCCGGTGCAACTCGCCGCGACTGGCCAGTTCACGTAGTAGCAGCGCTGCTTCGATTGTCTTGCCGAGCCCAACCTCGTCGGCAACCAAGTACCGGCGGGGCGACGCCGTCGCGATGCGATGAGTCAAGACTACCTGATGGGGAAGCAGGTCGATCGGGGCTGCGGTCAACGCCGCAGCGCTCTCCATGAGCGGAAGAGCATGGGCTTCGTAAGCAAGCCAGGCTTCGCGTCCACGATCGCGACCAGTCGCCACGGACTCGATGACCCTGTCCGTGCGGGAGAGGAATGGGCGCAGCGCTCCAACCGCCACAAGCCGTTCTCCGCCTGCAAAAAACGCTCGAACATAGCCGTTGCGTTCGAAGTCTACGACAACGCCGTCGCCGTGCTCGGCATGGCTGACGCGCTGCCCGGGACTGAACGCGGCGGAGTCGGTCATCTGCGCCTCATGAAATCCGAGGGTGGTGAAGTCCAACGTATGCTTCGCCGTCGAAGTCGGGGTCCTTCTCATCCGAAACGAGGATGCGGGCCACGTCGGTCTCCGCGCCACCCCACAAGCATCGACCGAGAGGAAGGCGCCCGACGCTTCGGCCGGGCGACGTTCGCCAGAAGTACTCTTCATCGGCGAGGTCCATACCAATCCTCGAGCGACCAGACGCAATCCACATGATGAGTGCAGCCTGACCCTCGTAGTGTTCCTGGAAGCTCAACACGGCCCCTTTGAGATCCGTCTCCACCCACGTGAGGGCGTCCGCCTCGCTCAATGCGTCCAGGCAGCCATCGATCCCGGCGACGACCAAGGCATCGCCCGCGGAACCCGGAAGCTCGTCAGGCCACTTCGCGCGGAGAGCGAAGAACTCGCGAATGGAGAGCACCGCGCCTGGGGATATGACCTCTGGAAGAATCCGCGGCTCCCACAGCAGGGAGAATCCCCTGCGCAGCCAGCTCCGCTGTCGGATCGTTCTCATGTTGCCCCCTGGTCATCGAAGAACAGCGCCATCTGCTGAGCCTGCTTCTCGTGCTTCGCCCTCCAGGATCGCAGGATCGTTTGCGCCCGTGATGCTGCGTTCCGTGTCTCAGTGCTGGCGCCCCGGGTTGCGAACCACTCTAGAAGCAATCCTAGCGCTGGATGAGGTTTGAAGTTCTCGTTGGCGAGGGTGTCCGTCGCGTTGATGCCGCTGTTCTCAAAACACGCGCCGATGAGGAATGCGGCCTGATCGTAGTCACTCGTCATGCCGCGGCGGTGCTTGCCTTGCCAGGCGCGGGCGAGTTCGAGGTGCGACGTGAGCTGATAGACCTTCTTCTCGTCACGGCACCAGCCGCGCGATTCGAAGTCCGAGGGGGCGATTCCCGTACCACGGAGAAACTTCTGCATCTGGTCGCGCGGGAGCTCCTTGACCCCGTCGAAGAGGCGAAGGAACTGCCGGGTGAAGGGCTCCGCAGAGACGGGGGGCGGGTCCTTGATGCCGCCCGCCTCTTCGTCCAGAAGTTGGTTGATGCCGACCAGTGCCTCGAGAACCGACATCGATCGACCATCATCGACAAGCACTTTGCCGTAATGGCGCGAGTAGTACTCCAGCGCCTTGCCGCGTCGAATGACCTGCAGGTCGGCCTCAGGAAGTCCCGCCTTCTGGTGGTGCTCGAGCATGTGCTTCAGGCCGCGCACATCCTGAAGGACCTGCCGTCGCATCTTAGCCCAACTGACGGCAGTCGGGTCTTCCGTGCGCTTTCTGCAGACATGGATTATGTCGTACTCGATCTTCTGCGATCCGAAAGTTCCCGGCTTGGACCCCTCGCCCTTGGTCTCATCGCTCCGAATTGGCCAGGTAGCCTCGAGGCAGAACCCAGCATCGAAGAGGCTCTCGAGGACGGATACCCAAGGGGCATCCTCACTGTGGTGGAAAGTGAAGGCCAGCATACCGCCCGGCTTCAAGATGCGGTGGCCTTCTTTCCAGCACGCCGTCAGCAATCGCTGATAGTACGCATCAGAATCCTCAGGGTGCCGCGCACGATTCGCAACGGCCTCAAGGGTCTTCGGTGTGTATTCGGCGCTGAAGTGGTCCGGGTACCGTGCCTTCAAGACAAGTCGGAGCCAGACGTAGAAGAAATCCGCGAGCTCGGAGTAGTGAAGCAATCCCCCAAAGGGAGGATCCGTCACGACAAGGTCGTAGCTGGAGTCTCCAATCGCGGAAAGCTCTGTCGAGGAGCCGCACGCTATCTCCGCCGTGAGCACGGGGTCCGACGGGGATACCTTCTCGCTCTTCCCGGAGACACCGTCGGCAAGGTTCGGGAACGCCGCTGCCAGATATTCCGTGCTCGCGAGGTCCCAAGGCGCATCGCGCCACTGGATCGTCTCGAACAGCGATTCGGCACAGGACGCCCAGTTGCCGCGTCCGAGTTTCGGAAACACGCAGTTCTCAACCGTCGTCGCCTTCGGATGATAGTTGTTGTTCGCGAACATCGGCTCCAGTTTGTCCGCCTGCGTGTTCCAGATGGTGAACATGTTCTGGTTGCGCAGGTACTGCTGAAAGGCCGCGAGCACATACTCTCGCGTTTCCCATCGATGTCGCTCGGCTCCGGCCTCGTTGATGGCCTTGAGGAGCAAGGCATTCACCAACAGTTGGCGAGGATTGAACATGGTCCACCAATGCGTGAAGCCATGGTTGGGAATCCCGCCGTTATTCATATGGGTCATGAAGCCGTAGGGTAATTCGCTGCGCGGCCAGTACGCCGCCAGATCGGCATCCTTTCTGGTCTCCCATTCGCGCTGCGCCGCTTCGATCGCCCGCGGGTCATCGGCCGGCAAGAAGTACCTTCCGCCGTAGGCGGCACCGTCGCGATCTCGCTTCGGACTATATGCCTGTATTGCATAAGCGGCGAATGGCCCGCTCTTCCCTGACGCCTTGATCGTGGTGAGGACGTCCTGCACGGCACCGCACGATCCGCAGGCGTAGCAGGACTTCTTCGGAACTGTACCGTCTCCAGTACTGAATGTGATTCCAGTTTCCGGACAGGTGACCTGCTCGCAAAGAGTGCCACGGACCTCGAGCAGACGGATCGCCTTCGCCCGCACCTGATGCCATAGCGTGGAAGTCTCGGCGTCGTCGCTAGCGCTCCCGCCCAGCACATTGCCCTTTTCGTCCGTCGCCGATGAGCCTTGAAGCCACTGTGGATGGACGAGCAGAGACAAACAGACCTTCTTTTTGTGCCCCTTGCCCAGTTTCACGGTCCCCCGAGCAGTGCCGTAGGCAAGTCCTTCTCGTGTGCGCGACATGGATTGCACGTGATTGCAGGTCGGGCACACCACTCCGACGCGTTCGTCGAAAGTTGCGTAGAGGCCCTCATCGGCGGCAACCACTAGAGGAACGTCGGGCGCCATGCGCGCATCGTGCTCCTCGATGTCGAAGGAGGTGTTGCAGGACGCGCAGGTATGAGTCCAGGCTTTGACGGTCATTTCCTTCACAGCGAGAACGGGAGAGCTCATGATTGGCGTGCGATGCCCGCATCCCGTCACCTGACAGGGGCCGTGCTTGGCCCAGAATACGTAAATGACTTCCGGTCCCTCGTACTTGAAGTCCTTGCGTTCCTCGGGCTTCAGCGACAGCGGGTCGAAATCGTCCGCCATCACTTTTCCGGTGGAGACTCTTGTCCACTTGCCGCGTTCGCCGTCAGGGCCGCGACATGCGTAGTACGGCATGATCTGCGGCTTCACGTCCGCCTCGATGTCCGCCAGCAGCGCTTCGACTTCGGCCTTCTTGACCTTCGCGAGCTCCGTCTTCACGACGAACCACGCGACCGGGTTGAGGTCATTTCCGAACATCTGCATTCCGAGACGACTGCCCTCGATGACTGTTGTGCCACCGCCCATGAAGATGTCGGCTACCTTGATGCTCGCGAACGACCGCTTCTTCTGATGGTTCGCGTAGTAGGAGTCCCAAACGATCTTCGCGGCTTGCGACGGATCATTGGGCGCTTTCGCCGAAGCCGCCACCAGCAGAGACCTGAACACACTGGAGCGCCGGCGCGCCCACCACTTGCACATCTGATAAATCGGCTTGCTGGCGTTGCCTTCGATGATGGCTACCTGATTGACCGGCAGGATTGGAAAGTCAACTTCCGCGCAGGTCTTCGGTCGGTTCGGGTCGCTGTAGTCGACCGTCTCCAGCTCCACAGGGCGTCCGGCGCCGACCGCTCGCGCGACAGTTTCGATGAGCTGTGCCGCCTTGTTCTTCCCCGGTGCACGAGTCGATTCAGGCGAAGCGTCGATCGGCATCTGCATCTGCCCTGGGTTTCGCGCTCTCTTTGAAGCGGCCATTCTTATACTCCACCCGTGCGCGACAGTTCGACAAACGGCACCGCTACCTCGAGCAACGATAACCCGCCGTGTGTGAGAGTTGGGTAGCCCCCTTGGCTCTTCCACTTGCGTCGGCCCAGCGAGAAAGCGACATCGGCGTGAGCGGTCTTGAGTTGAAGGTCGAGAGGGGGGACCCAGGCTCCAGGGGCCTTCTGCCCGAGTCCGTCGAGCGCCGCCCATCTACCGCTCTTGAATCGGTCCTTCAAGTATTGCGCCTGGCCCGCGTCGGAGACGTCAGGAAACTGTCCGCTTGCTGCGTACCCATGGTCGCCGGTGATGACGAGTCGACGCCCCGCCGTCAGGCAGTGAATCAGATTCCAAAACGAGTCGCTGCGCAGCTTCTCGGAAGCCTCGCGCGCCAGGGCAGCGAGGCCGTGCCCGGGGACGCTGAGGTCGTGAAGTCGCTCATCCGGCCAGTGGTGCCACAGCAGCCAGTCCTGCGAAGGATTGACCTGCGCGGCGCAGTCTTCCCAGGGCAGGTCAGTCGAATCCGTCGTTGCACCCGGCAAACGCCCCTTGGACGCGCCGCCGTTGTTCTGCAGTGCGCCTCGACCTGCAAAGCCGAGGGCTTGGGCGAACGACGAGGTGTCGGCGGGGAGCTCGGCCCCGGTGGCGCGAGCCTGATGAACCGTGTATCCCCGCTTCGCCGCGCCTTCCAGCAGCCAGGGGGCTTCTCGAAGCGACATCGCATCGAGCACGAGAACGGCTCGACCGGCGGCGCGCGATGTCCACCATGACGCGAGAGCGTCGGCCGTGCGCGGTACAACTGCCTCGTACGACCGCCACAGGTCCCACCCCGCAGTGGCGAGGAATAGATCAGCGGCCCCCAAGTCAGCATCGCGTTTCGTGACATCAGGAGACGCTTTGTCCGGGTTGATTGGCGGGGAACACACGCTCCATGCGTGCTCGAAGAGAGCCTTCCACGCCTCGGTGGCGGTCGCCGTCTGCAAAGCCCGGAGAACTGACAACGGCAAGGGCATCACGTCTCCTCCTTGCTAAGAGAGAGTTCGTAAGTGATGCCGTCCGGGAGCTTCTTCAGGAGTTCGTTGAGCTGGGCCCCGGTCAGATTCGCGACCTTGAGCTGCACGTCGCGAACCTGGGTCCCCGTGGTAATTCCCCAGCTCTCGATCTTGCCCATGAGGTTGAGCGCCGAAGTGGCTGCCGCCGTGCTGAGCTGACGGGTCGTCCCATTGCCGCCGAAAATGCTTCCCCCGGGACCGACCGAGACCGGCGCCGGTTCGGTCCCCGAGCTCGCAGACCCGCTACCCGCAGAGAGCGTTGTCGGCTGGGTGCCCGTTAAGGCGAACGGCGCGCTGCCAACGCTCGCACCGGAGCCGGTGGGAGGTGATCCAACGCCTTCCGCGTGTGGTACCGCTTGAGGCAGCAGCAGGTAGGTCTCGTCGAGGTGCTTCCCTGTGCCCAGCTTCCCGCGCATTCTCTTCCACGCGGCTTCCTCGTCCTCGCTCGCCCGGACTTGGAGATACTCCATGCCGCGAAGGTTGATCGCGATCTCGCCGCGCGCGCAGACTTTGACGAGCTTCTCCTTCATCTGGATTTCGCCGAGCCAGGGAATGCATTCCTCTCCACCGGGCCGGGGTTCCTGCAACTCGCGGAGCAGCTTCCCAACGGACTCGTTCTGCTGGGCTGCCGCGAGGACCAGTGCGTCGAAGTCCTCCGACACAAAGAGATTCTTCGATATTAGAGAATCGACGGTCTCAGGGATCTGAGCGCCTTCAGCCTTGTGCCCCTCGATGTGGAACGTGCACTGCCCTGGGGTCTGGAAATTCCAGGTGGCGAGAATGGCGAATCGGTCGAAGCGACGCTTCAGGATGTCTCGCAGTTCTCTCTCGTACTTGGCCTGGAGTTTCTTGAACTCGGGGCTCTGAACCTTCCACTTCTCTGCGAGGAGCACAGCCCGGGCTAGGACAAGGAGGTCGCGATCATAGAAGAGGTTCTCGCTTCCTTCGCGAGGCAGCAAGAAACGCACAGCATTGCGGCGAACCTGTAGTCGCTCCTTGAGCCACGTTCCCAGCCTTGCGTTGACCTTGTCGGGAGGCTCAGGGACAACGAGCAGCGGAATTCGATCGTCCCAATTGGCTGGCAGGTCGTTCTCCTCGACGCCGACCCACGGGCCAATTGTCCAATCCCCGCCTAGGACGACGACCCTGAACGACTTCGCCACGCTCTCGTGGCCTCCAATGACGTAGCGAACCTCGCGCGCGAGTTGCTGCTTGTCGGAGCCGTCGGCGAACAGCTTGTCGTTTCGAGCGTTCGCGATCAGCTTCGCTTGCGGATTCTCCTCTTCCCGAAAGACGAGACGCGTGCCGTCCGGGTGGATGTTGAAGCTGTTGTCGACGATCGTTGACAGCTCTGCCTGGAAGGCGTTGTCGTCGATCGCGGCCGAGCGGGTGATGTCGATTTGCAGCTCTGAAGGCTCGGCTCCAGCATTCTTGATCGCAAGCGAACGAAGCCACAGCGCACCAACGATCTCCGTTAGATGAGGGATGACCTGCTCGGGCGACTTCACGGCATCCAGTACGGCGCTGAGATTGCGTTGCGCCTTCTCGCGGAGATTGGCGTGGTGCTGATTGGACACCGAGTCGAGAAGCGCTGCGATGCCGCTCTTGTCGTCGTCGAGCCGGAAGTCCGCGGCCGTGATGATCGGCGAGGCGGCGCTGCGCGATTTGAAGACATCTGCGAGGATGCGGATCAGATCGCGGGTCTCCTGCGCTTGTGTCGCGACAAGCACCTGGTCCTCGAGCAATGTCATGAGGTGCGGTGCAAACGGCCACGCCTCCACGAACTCCTTGCGCACGCGCTCGTGGTCTGCGGGTGCAACGTCGGCGAGCCGAAGATGCTCCGACATGTGCGCCGAGATTGCCGCTTCGATCTGCGCATCCTGGATGTGCAGGCGATTGTCGAACAGGCGGTGCAGCAGGAGGCGCAACCGATCGCGCCTGGCGTTTGGTCCCTTGAAGTCGATGAGACGCGGATTGACTCGATGAATCTGCTGGAAGGCTTCCGATTCACCGTTTCGGACGGACACGATGAGGACGAGCAGTTCCGGGTGCTCTTTGGCGATCTCGGAGAGGATTTGAATGAAGTTGAACGCCCAGCTACGCCATGGATACTGCTTCGTATTGGTCAGTCCGTCGTACCAGGTTTGGAACTCGTCGAGGATGAGCGCCGTCGGCGAGTGCTGAAACAGCTCGAGCAGCAGCTTGTCTCCGGGAATGTCGGTGCGCTTATCCCCTTGAGCTTCCCACTTTCCCCGTATGTAGCTGCCGTGCGGGTGGCGTTCGAAGAGGAGGTCCCACAGGAACTTGTAG
>Ga0116173_1002112_pt1 | contig 15677 bp, 24 predicted proteins | sample AD_UKC085_MetaG_FD_89800 | JGI IMG/M metagenome (GOLD analysis project Ga0116173, IMG submission 89800) | Active sludge microbial communities of municipal wastewater-treating anaerobic digesters from USA - AD_UKC085_MetaG | ecosystem: Engineered > Bioreactor > Anaerobic > Digestate | place: USA...
AAGAGTGCCTCCTCCGAGTATAATTGATCCCGTGGGAAGAGTGAGGGTTCTGTTTCCGGTAGCATCCTGCTTGACTATGAGTAAGCCTGACATTCCGGATGATGCGTTGGTTATAGATAATGCCCTGTTGCCTTCCAGGGTGACTTTGGCGTTGTAGCCGTTCAGTAGATTCCATTTTACAGGGGCAGCATCTTCGAGGGTCTGGAATGTAGCATAGAAACTTGATGGACCCACCCATGAACCTCCATCATTAAGGAACTTCCCGGAAGGTGTTCCGGTTGCCGGCACTGCTCCCTTCTTAGTTGTTGACATAGCCGGCAGCCTGTCGCCATCCAGGGTGCCAGAGGTAATTGCTGTAGCGGCATGGTTATGCGATGCAGCCGCAAAGTCTGAAGGACCGTAACTCCCGTTTATCAGTTCTCCTGAAGGATTAAGCATCGGGAAGTTCGTTAGGTTCGGGGACCCTACAACACTTACATAGTAAGCATCGTGGTTATGGTCCGGAAGAGCATACTCCCGTACACGATGCCAGAAATAATTTGTTCCGTCATACTCAAAGTACAGGAAAGTCCGGGCATTTGGGGCTGTGTCAAGTGTCAATGAGCCGCCCTCCATCATCAGACTCCCTGCCGGCAGAGTTAAGGTGCGACTGCCGGTGCCATCTTGCCTCACAAGAAGAAATCCCGACATGCCATTGCCGGGAGTGGTTAATCGCAGAGTCCTGTTTCCTCCGAGAGTGACCCTTGCATTTTTCCCGTTTACCAGGTTCCAATCCACATACTCATCATCTGTGAGTGTCTGGAAGGGATTATATAAATCGCCAATAGCAACCCATGAGTTGCCGTCACTCAGCACCTTGCCGGTTGGTGGATCTGAGGTTGGAGGTACGGCACCTTTTTTGGTAGTTGAAATTGCTGGCAGCCGGTTTCCGTCAATAGTACCGGAGGTAATATCTTCGCCGGCATGTTTATGAAGCAGCTGTGAATATCTTGCATCTCCTCTTCCCTGTGTCAGGTAATGAGGGTGATCGTCATCATCCTTCCCGGAGAGGGCTCCGTGGTCAAAGGTTTTCCCGGCGAGCCAGGTGTCAGCTCTCGCTGCATTGTGGTATTGAGTATGGTCATCATCTCCGAGTCCGGTAAGCAACCCATGATCTGTAACACCTGACCCTCCAATGGTCGCTGCCGGCACCCAACTGCGAACACCTGTTGTCTTTGAACTTAATACATAGTCGTCAACCAAGGGATTCCCAAGTTTCGGCTCATACCTGGCATCACCTCGGGCATCATTATGGTATTGAGGATGGTCGTCATCGCCAAGTCCGGGCATCTGCCCGTGATCAATGGGAATGGCTTCCGCAACATCAACCTCGATATGATTGTCAATAATGACATCAACACCGATATCGTCATCCGCATCCTCAATAAAGATTGCGGGGCTCTCGGCAAGGATGATATCTACCCTCTCATCGCTCATGTTCGTGCTTTCAGTATCTCATGAAATCTCCCTCTGCGTATGATTATTCTGGTGCCAGTAGTTACATCTGCATCCGGAATATGAACGTTTACCTGGATTTCATTACTGTTTCCCTCTGCTGCGGTTGTCATTGCGGAGGTAAGGACCATCAGGACCCGGACATCCCCATCGCCCAGGTCCTTGGTGGTCAATAATGAATAGCCTGTCGGGACGGGACTCTCCCGGAGAGTGAACTTGGCAATACTATTTCCGTTGATGGCATTGTTGATAAATACCTTCACCTCCGTGACCTGTGCAAGGTTGGACGGATCAAGCTGAACGCCTGCTTCATTAAGCAGCCGGATCAGATACTTTGGTGTACTGCCCGAATAGACTGCCATATCAGTAGGGATTTATACCTCTATATAGCTCACATAAACGGCTACGCGGCCTGCCAGGACTGCGGCCCAGTTGGCTCCTGTCGGGGTAGCGGAACAATATACCTTGGATGCAGCTGCAGCCGGAGCAACGTTCATAGTTGTCAGGTTTGCAGCAGTAATGGCATTAGCAGCCATTATTGTTGCGCTTGCGATAAACTGCGCACCAGAGCTTGAGTTTCCTGTCTCCATGACAAGTTCAGAAAGGCTGGTTCCTGCAAATGCCACCTCTGTGACAGTTTTGACATCAAGCACCCTTGCTTTGGCCGGAACGATGGCACCGAGGTCAATGACCTGTTCATTGGTGTTGGCTGCGGTTGCGAAATTGAAGTCGCAGTCTGCTACACCTACACCGCCGATTGTCTTCTTGACGGTCTTAACATTTGAACAGGCGATACCCTTATGGGTAAACTGAGTGGGACCGGCACCAAGGGCATGTTCTACATTGTAGTCCTTTGAAAACAGATACAGAAATGGTTTTGCCATCCGTATCCTGATAATCTGAGATAAGTTCATTGCTTTTGTTGTTAATTGTTAATAATTAGTTAATTAACTTGGACAGATGGATCACTGATTGCTCAAGCGCCACCTTTGCGCGGTTTACATCACCCAAGGTAGCAAGCACCTTTGAGGCAGCCCGCCAGGCAAGGGTATCAGCAAACTCTTCAGCAAGATCTTCTGGTAATGATTCCTTGACATACAGGGCAGTACCGGGCACCGCATCTTCAAGTGCCTTACCACATTCGAGGTATCTTGCAAGTGCTCCTCCCGAGAATTGTTTCCTTACGAGGGCAACAAAGGGCCTTCCATAGCCCGAGCGCAGATACTCATTCTCCTGCATGTTATATTCTTCGTTCTCCTGGGAGATAGCCTCACGGACCGATCTCTTCCACAGGGGAAACTTGACCTCATGAAGCCGCACGAAGTCTGACGGGACCGGTATATACGCACGGTCATCAGCATATTTCAGTATGCTCTCTGCCGGCGATCCGGATTCAAGGGGGATAGGCATCGGGGTTAACAAATAAAGCGGGCCCTCCATGACGATCTCACGGGCACTCTCATCAAGGAGAGGACCTATGTACTCCTCAAAAGGTGTTCCTACACCTTCGGGAGTATATTCGTCAAGAATGACCTTTACCTTATTTATCAACCCCGTCCTGTCCATGATTACGCGAGATCAACAAAGTTGATTTTCTTCTCAGCTGCGAACTTCTTCACTGCGGGACCGTTCGGCAGTTTGCTTGCAGTCGCTCCGCAGTTCTTAACCAGGTAATCCCTTGCAGCCTGTACGGTTGCTATATCGGGAACATTGGTAAATCCATCGCCGGCATTGCCTCCGGCATCTGCGCCATCACCAACACCCGGTTCGCCTCCTTCGTTCCCTGCTCCAACACCTTCATTATCTGCGGGTGGAGCCGGAGGTTTCGGTGCGGTCTTGGCTTTTGATGTGGCAAGGTCAGGACCGGCAGTTTTCTCTGTACGGATACATTTAAATGATATGCCGTAAGCGGAAGAGTTGTCCAGGGCTTCAATAACATCGGGGTTTTCCGTTGTATATTGGCCCTTTGAGTCAGGTGCATGATTCCCGCTTCTGAACTGGATGAGTGCTTTGGCACCATTTACCATCTCATAGAAGTCAAGGGTCTTAAACCCGACTGCCTGATAAGTTTTTCTTACTCCCATTGTCTGATTGTTTTGGTTATTGTTATCAGCTAAAGAGCCAGGGATGCGCTGGGCACCCCTGGTCTTAGCCTATTGGTTACGCTCTCGGACGTATGATTGCGTGAGTGTCGGGATAACGAACAATAACACCGCAGGTTTCCTCAATGACTACTGCATTGGCGTTACGCTGACCGGATGAGATCAGGTCAAGTTCCTTAGTCTTGAGAGGTATGAAGGTATGCTTCTCAATGAAGGAGAGGTCAAGGACTAACCCGTTGTCTTCCCATCCTGCCTGATCAAGCAGCGGATGATGGAAAAACCTCAGAAGGCCGAAGTTTGTCTCAATCTCCTTGAAGGTAAGACCATACTTCACCATTGTCTGTTTGCCCTGAATCTGCTTGAGAACGGTGCCTACCTTCATCAGGTTAGCCATAAGTCCACTTCCTCCGAAGAGATACCTTACCTCTGAACCGCTGTTGCCCTGGAAGATGGTTTTAGAGGCATCAACAAACCATGCGTCATCAATAACCCTGTCTGTACCACCAAGGCCATACTCAACGGCTTTAGTAATGAAGTTGGCTATACCTCCGGTGGAATACCTCTTCTTGCTGTTTACAAGGTCGGTAAACTCTGACCTGATCCCGAAGAGGAAAGACTGCTCCATGGTAGCTTTCATGTCGAAAACGTTCTGCGCCTCATAATCGGTGAAGGTCCAGTCAACCTCCTTCTGATGCAAGCGCTGATATATGGACTCTTCAACCTGTGCCATAAAACGCTGCACATAGTTGTAGCTCTTCTCAGGCAGGATAGCATAAGGAGAGGTCTGTGCATCAAGTTCATGTTTACATGACCCAAGTCTTACCATCCTTGTGTTGGCAGCAATGGAAGGAACCGCTTTGATTGCAGAGCCCTCAACGGTATCATCAACACCATTGAGCGGCTGAAGCTTAACAGTATTGCCAGATGTGTCCTTGGAAATAACAAAGCACACAAGATCCTTTCCGTCACCACCGGTAATGCCCTTGAACATCACGGTGTCATCAGCTGCCCACATACCGACGTTCTTAACCCTCAGGTCCTTGGTTGTCACACCAGAGCCAGCGGAATGAGTGTGAGCCGTATGAACCTCGTCATAAAGTGGACGGGCATCAACGGCATAAAACTCAGTCTTCCATGACTTGATGGGGGTTGCCTGACGGATCTGCCTCATGATAGTATCAAGAGGTGTGGCCGCGGGCCGCATCTGAGTGACCAGCTTGGATACATAATCCTGGTCCAGGTCGGCAACTCCGGCCTTAACCTTTTCAGTGCTGACAGTACCGGTACCATCGGTGCCACCTGTTACAGCAACACCAGTAGCCATCGTTACGCCAGCCGCACCCATCATAAGAGAGGTACATGCTATTGCCACAAGTACGAATACCAGCGACAATACTTTAGTTCCGATATTAAAAATGTTAGTGTTTCTCATTGTGTTTTAAAATATTGGTTAGCGTTCTGTGTCCAAAAATCCGCGATCCCTCATTCGGTCGCGTAATCCTCCGAAGTACCCTCCCTTCTTTCCTTCATCAGGGGAGTCGGGGGACTTGCCGAGTTTGGGGATTCCATCACCGGTCTGATCCGGTTCTTCTTCCCTCTGTGCCACTATCTTCTCATTGCGGCCTGCAATCCTACCCTCCTCCCGGGCATCCTTTATATCCTGCTCATAGGTCATCGCCCGGCGCATAAACCTGAGCGAGTCCTTGGTAATCTTCCCGTTGTTGAAATCCTCAAGCATCTTCTCAATGCTTACGAGGAATTCATCGGTGGCTTTCTCGTCAAGGTTATGTTCCTTGGCAAAAGCCTCAAGTTCCTTTCCGGCGGCTTCGAGGTTGGCAGCGTAGTTTTTTTCAAACTCCCTGCGCTTTTTCATCTTCTCCTCCCTCTCGGTTTTGTTCTTGGCCCAGCCCTCATAGTCCGGATCACCTTCTGTCGGAGTGAAGTCCTCGGCTGAAAAATGCCGTGCGGCTGCCTCACGGAAGGACGCACCGCTCATCATATCGCGGACCATCTCTCCTACTGCCGGTTCTGACTCAAAGAGCGCGAGGAGCTTCTGGTTGGCTTTCTTTCCTTTCTCCCTGTAATCTTCCAGAGATGTAAGGTATTCATCCATTGCCGTGTCATAGTCCTCATCCTTCTCGAAGGTGCGATCCGGAAATGCCTTCGTAAGCCTTTCGTGATACTTGTGAGGCGGTTTGCCCTCCTTGGCTTCCTCCTTCTTCCCGGGTTCCTCTCCCTCTTTTTTGGGAGGCTGTTCTTTCTTCTTCGCCTTCTCTCCCTCCGGTGTCACCTTCTCTGCTTCTGCACTTGCCTCTCCCTGAGTATCTTGTGCTTTTGCTTCGGTGCCGGCGGCTTCGGCTGCTGCTCCCTGGGCCTGGGCTCCCCCTGAAGAGGATTCTCCCCCTGTGGCTCCGGTGCTGCCTGTGCTTGTGCTGCTACCTGATGATTCTGACATAACGTTACTGCGTTTTGGTTGTAGTTATTCACCGTCAAACCTAATCAATGTGTTGAAAAGTGTCCGGACAATAAGCCCTGTATAGCGGACAAAAAAACCTATATTTACGGCATCAACGCAGTATAATGAGTCAAACCGGAGAAAACACATTACTAAGGCGACAGAAGATTTATGATGAATATACGAGGGTGCTTGCCACATATGGCCCCGAGATTGCTCCAAAGCTCTCCCGGAAAGTGATATGCACCGAAGTTGCTGATAACCTGAATTATTCAATAGAATATGTTCGTAAGGTGACAGCATCATTCCTGAAGAAGAAGAAATGAACGCCTCTGATGTCAATAGCATAATCAGGGAAAACAAGGCCCGGAGAAAGGCCCTCTTTGCCCCTTATGATCCCGTAACAGGGGTCGGCTCACCTATCGAGAGGGAGCGCATAGAGTTCTCCGTTGGCGGCAATGAGTTTGTATGGGGTATCCCCGTAACCATGTACAATGAGAATGCTGCTCTGATAGATGCTATTGCCCGCGATCACAAACTTGAATCAGTCCTTCAATCTCACGGTATCCCCGCCGATAATACAGGGATAGAACTATTCCTTCGTGACTTGATCAACCAGCGGTTCCGGTATGACTTTGAGTTCTGGGCCGTTACCGCTGCCAGGATACAGGACAAAAGGACGAAACAGATAGTTCCCTTTTCTCTGAATCAGCCACAGCGAAAGGTGTTGGCCGTTCCCGAAAGGATGAGAGTTGCCGGAGTTCCTATCCGCATCATCATTGACAAGGCCCGTCAGTGGGGAGGGTCAACGCTGGTGCAGATATATATGGCATGGATACAGCTCATTCACCGGACCAGGTGGCATTCATGTATCGTTACCGATGTGGAAGAGCAGGCCCGTAACATCAGGGCGATGTACTCCCGTCTCATCACCAACTATCCGAAGGACCTCGGAGGTTTTGAGCTGTCCCCCCTGGAAGGATCAAACAAGAACCGGAGGATAGATGAGCGCGACTGCTCAATCATCATTGGCTCATCGCAGAAGCCCGATAGTCTGAGAACCTTTGACCTTGCCATGAGTCACCTTTCGGAGGTGAGCTTCTGGCGGACAACAGAACTTCGCAGTGCAGAGGACCTTGCTCAGAGTGTCCGTGCCGGGGTAGCACAGGTGCCATTCTCCCTCATTGCCCTCGAATCCACCGCTAAAGGTGTAGGCAACTTCTTCCACAGGGAGTGGCTGTCTGCCATGGATGGTAAGAGCGCATATGCTCCTGTGTTTGTGGCATGGTTCGAGATCGAGCTGTATCAGAAAGATATCCCAGAGGCTGACCTGTCTGCATTTGTCAAGTGGATGGACGCAGAACCCTATGCCTCATATCTCTGGTCCCTCGGTGCTACCCTTGAAGGCATTAAGTGGTATTTCGACTTCAAGAATGGTGAGAACTACGATGAGTGGCGCATGAAGAGTGAATTTCCGAGCACCTGGGAAGAGAGCTTTCAGGCCACCGGAGCAAGGGTATTCTCCCCGGCATACGTCAACCAGGCCCGTAAGCACAAGATGGATCCGGAGTTTGTGGGAGATATCCGCGGCAAGACCATCCGTGACAAGACTGCCCTCGAAGATATAGAGCTTATCCAGGCTGACCGCGGCAACCTGTTTATATGGATGTACCCTGATAAGGAGGAACAGGTATCCAACCGGTATGTGGTGTCAATGGATATCGGAGGCCGGAGCCCGGAGGCTGACTATACTGTTATGAGGGTATTTGACCGGTACGGGATCATGGACGGAGGGGTGCCTGAAACGGTTGCAACATTTAAAGGCCATATTGACCAGGACCTTGGTGCCTGGAAAGCTGTGCAGCTGGCCAAGTTCTACAACAACGCCCTGTTCATCCCTGAATCCAACTCCTATGACAAGACCAGTATGGAGGCAGAGGGTGATCACTTCCTCACTATCCTTGATGAGATAGTGAAATACTATCCCAACATCTTCGCGCGTACTGACCCCGAGAAGATCCGGCAGGGGATCCCCGTCAAGTACGGATTCCATACCAACCCGGTCAGCAAGCCGATGATAATAGACTTCCTGAACGCTGCCCTGCGCGATGAGCTATTCTATGAACGCGATGACCGGGTGTTCTCCGAGCTGGACACTTATGAGATCAAGCCTAATGGCCGGTATGGTGCAGTTGATGGCTGTCATGATGATATGGTGATGGCTACTGCAATAGGTCTGTGGGCCTGCCTGAAACACCTGCCTCCCCCGAGGATCATCCTGCCGACCGTCAAGCGCAGACCGGGAAGAATAACAGAAGCAACGATATAGCTGTGGAATTTGCGAAGGACCATATAAAGCTATTCAACAGTGATTGCATCACAGCCATGAAGCAATTGCCTGATAATTCTATTGATAGCATTGTCACGGACCCGCCCTACGGACTTAGCTTCATGGGTAAGCATTGGGATTATGATGTGCCTGGCATAGATGTTTGGAAGGAAGCATATCGGGTGTTAAAGCCGGGAGGTCACTTGCTTTCATTCGGTGGCACTCGAACTTATCACAGAATGGCTTGTGCTATTGAAGATGCAGGATTCCAAGTGCGAGATATGATTCAGTGGATTTATGGGTGTTTGTCAGAAGATACAGAAATACTAACTATAAATGGGTGGGAGCATTACCATAAAGCAATTGAATTACATCCCGTATTGTGTTATAATATAGATAAAGATACATTCGAGTTTTGTAAACCTGAAAGGAGCTTTATCTATGAAAACAAACATACCGCTTACCGAATACAATCGGATTATACAGACCAAATCGTCTCCCGAAACCATCGTTGTATTGTTGAACGAGGCGGAAGAAAAGATTGTGATTGATACACAGCAAAAACTATTCTGATGACACTCAAAGAACAGATCAAAGCATACCTGGCAAAGAAATACAGCGAGACCCGCTGGCCGAATGTGTACCTGGCAGAGATAGTGCATGAGTTTGGTCCTGAGACAACCAATGCACTCAATGAGCTGTGGGCTGAAGGGACGGTCCGTTCCGGCAATGGTATCAACGGCAAGCTGGTGATATACACTGAGGACCCCGAAGAGATAGAGATTAACAAGAAGCAATTCGCAAACAGATAGATATGAACTACCTACAAGATTTTATCACAAGAGTAAAGGCCGATTGGAAGGAATGGACCACCTATCAGAAGATTACATGGGTTGAACGCTTCAAGCAGCGCAGAGCCAGGCGCGATGTTATCCGTGACCAGCGGATGATTGATGCGGCATTGGAGAGAGCCCGGATAAAGAATGCGAAAGACGGACGGACCTATTATATCCTTCGTGACAAGTGGGGAGGCATAAACGAGATGGATTCCACGATAATCGGGAAGCTCACCAGGGCGAAGATACTGCCGAGGATGAACTACCTGCAGAGGGTGAATGCCTCTATTGCGATAGTGACAAGTAACAAGAATACTCAGCGCGACTTTGACCGCATACAGGAGAGCAAGAAAAAGGCAAACAAAAATAAGGAGGCCAAACAGTAAACTACCCACCCACGCTAAAGCGATGGGATGGGCTTTAAACCTAAGAACGAATGCACTTGACAGTACAACATACTCGGCTTTTCAGGACTGTTTACAGAAGTCCCCAACAATGCTATATTCTTAGCTGCATTTTCGTCGGCATCGAATACAGAATTGCAGTTGCTACAAGTAAATTTTTTGCCTTGTCTATTGCCTATGTGAAAGCAATTGGAGCAAGTCTTGCTTGTATAAGCAGGTGGCACAACTACCAATTTAACACCATTAAGCAAAGATTTGTAAGTAAGGAAACTTCTAAGCTGGTTGAAGTTCCATTTACTTACCCTTGTTCTGAATTTCTTACCTTTCTTGTTGGCAGAAAATCTAATACCCTTCAAATCCTCAATGGCAATCCCTTTACCTTCGGATTTAGCAAGTTGAACAATTTGTTTACTAATAGTATGATTAATAATTGTACTCGTAGTTCGTTCTTTGCCAGACAATCGTTTCAGGACTTTTTTAGAGCCTTTCGTACCTTTGCTTTGAAGCGAACTCCTTACTTTTTGTCTTTTTTCTCTATAGTCGTTAAATTTTTTAGAACCAAAGTTTTTACCGTTACTAAGGTATGCGATTTCGAGCAGCCCCATATCCACTCCGATAAACTCCTCCACATCCTCAACATCCTCTTCGGGAACATCAACGGTTTGGAAAAGGTAGAACTTACCTTTCTTGTAAACCAAGTTAGCTTCACCTTTGATATAAGGAATGTAATTAGGGTTGTGGCAAACAAAATTAATTTTTTGCCTGCCACCGATACACCACAGAGAAACAATGTTATTCGGCTTGTAGGTCATTATCCTACTGTCATAAGCAATACTACCAAGTGGTTTAAATTGCCTTTTAACTTTCTTATCCAGCTTATAAGCATCTGCAACTTTCGCTATTTGCCTAATAAGCATTTGAGAAGAAAGGCTAAACGTAGCCTTGTAGATATGATATACTTTGTGATGGAGCCTGAAATTATTGAAAATCTTCTCTTGCCACGCCACATCAGAAATGGCATTGCAAACAGCATTAGCTTCCTTCATCGTGTCGAGAAGCAAGTTAGCCTGTTCATCGGTAGGCAAAAGTTTTATTTTCAATGTCAACTTCATGTTGCAAATATACTAAATTTTTCTCATATTTGAAAATAATTTACTAATCGTGTTAAACAATTTAATTATGGAGCGGCAATTCCTTCCATCGGCAGCAAAGCTGACCAATGGGTTTCCTTGCCGAAAAGCTTATGAAAAATGAAATTAAGGTAAGTGACGCTATTCTGCAGAGGTGCGCATCAAAGGCACTTCTTGAAAGAGACAATGCAGGGCTAATGAATATCACAGTCGCCAAGTATCTGGATATTCAGCCAGGAGAGGTTAGTTGCATCCAGAGAGATGACAAATACATGTATGTCTGCCATACATCTAGGAGAAAGATTCATGATTGGTACAACTCTGGAATGACCCTCGCAGAATGGTACAACAAGCGCATCAAGGAGAAGGTGCAGGACCAGGACAGGGAGAGTAACCAATGGACTTTGCAGTGATCCGGAACAACCGTCAGCGTGAGAGGCTGATCGAGGCGATAAAGGAAAGGCGGCTCCCGTTCCGGATCGCACTGCAAGACCTGTACCCTATCCGCTCCATTGACTTTAACGCATATTATTGGGGAGTCGTACTAAAAATGATTAGTGACTTCACCGGCCATACCCAGGAGGAAGTACATGACGAATGCAAGCGGAGGTACAACTTCCGGCATGACTTCAAGTACAGCAAGAAAACCGGCAAGTGGAAGCTGGTATCGAAGGTGGACTCATCCACAGCCATGTTCTCCAAGGAGTTCATGGAGTATGTCATGAGGGTACGGGCCGATGCAGAGATAGAACTGCATGTTACCATTCCTATGCCGAATGAGGAATTCAAATCGGAGTTAGCATTTGAGACTGAACTATGACCATGCTATTAGGAACCGGATCATATGAGAGAATATCGCGGCTGATTGAGCGGTATTGGAGGAAGAATATCAAGAAGGCAAAGAAGAAGCCCGTCATTGACCCAAAATTCAAGTCAACAATCATCATGGCTGATGACGGGACTCCGATGCTCTTCAACTTTATCATTATGCCGTATCCAAAGGAGGATAAGAAATGATCTACCACATCATTCCCCTTGGCGAAGTAAAGCTACATGATGACAGTAAGGACTGCCCGTGTGAACCGTTTGTTGACCATTTTGAGGGCAACACATTCATAAAGCATTGGTCCCTGCTGACACCAGAAGAGGAAGCAACCGAACTGAGGGGAGTGAGGGCGGTAGATGTAACAAATTCACAGAATTGAGATGAAAGTATCTGTAATCATACCAACACACAACAGCGAGAGAACCCTTGAGAGGGCATTGCAGTCGGTACGCAACCAGACGGCAGACTGTGACATCGAGATACTGCTATGTGACGATCATTCCAGGGACTTAACGTGGTTGCTTGAGGTGGCAGACAAATATGGATGCCGGCTATTGAGAGTAAGAAACGGAAGAGGAGGACCAAACTACGGGCGCAATCTCGGCATACAGCATGCCACTGGAAGCCTGATCGCATTCCTTGACCATGATGACCAATGGTTGCCGTGGAAACTTAAAGAACAAATCAAACAGATAGAAAATGGAGCAGAGTTTGTCTATTCACCAAGTATTACTGTCAAGGAATAAGTCAAAGAACTGGCCGTACATGAGTAGTATCCTTATGAGAAATGAGGGTGTGCCTCTATTTGAGGAGATGTTTGGTCAGCTTGACCATGATTGGCTTCTTAAAGTGACAGAGAGCCGTCAATGCCATGAGATAGCCCCATGCGTGTATCGCTATGTTGACGGACAAAATCTATCCCTTGATCCCGACTATCGCCGTAGGGACTTTTATCTCGGACTACTTCAGGCAGATGGTGACATCCGGACGATGAAAAGGTGGTTTGCTTCCTATGCCAGGTATCATTATGTCATGGGAGACATTACAATGGCAAGGTTCTTTTTCGCACGGGGGACACTCAACTGGAAAGCAGTGCTGTATTTCATTTCGACATACTGCACCCCTCTGCGCAAGGCGATAATCAAGAAATTTAATGTATTCGGATAAAGACAAGACCTTATAAACTGACCGTGATATGAACAACATTGACAAACATTTCGAGCCCCAGAGGATCTTCGCATACTGTGGGATAGCAATAGTAGTAATAATCATTATAGCAGCACTGACGCAATGACTGAGAATGAACGCCCCTTCACCGGCTTTGTCGTATCGGGAGAGCCAGTGACAACACAGAAGGCCCGGGAGGCCGGGATAATCAAAAAGAGCAAGGTGACTGACAAACCTGAACAACCAATTAAAACCGAAAACGATGAGCAAACCGAAGTTTGAAATTGACGATGCCGTAAAGATCGGCTATGGATCAAAAGTCTATTATGTTCAACAGATAGAACAGGATAGTAATGGCTTCTGGGCTTATGCCCTTAAAAGCGCTGACGGATCTACGCCCCGAACCGTTGAATCAATGCTGTCCAAGGCATCCCTCCTGGATGACAAAGCCATAAAGGCAAAAACTGTGTGTTTCGGTCAGGCCCTTGAAGCCCTGAAGATGGGAGGCAAAGTGTTCCGGGAGAAATGGACGGGGAAAATATTGTGGGCATGGCTGGAGAGAGGTATCGAAAACCGATTCATGGCAAAGTTTGCAGGTCTCACTAAAGCTCCTTACACCATGTCCGAAGAGGACCTGCTTGCCTGTGATTGGGTCATCATGACGGAGGAGGAGAAGAGTCCGTATCCTGACCGCATCCCGGTGCCGGCGAGTATCAAGTTTTATGGATGGATGGATTGGAAGATGATTGTATCTCCGAATGGGAAACTCTTACTTAGAGGTACGGATGGGACTCCGGAGGTATTTGCAGATCCGAAAGAAACCTGTACCCCCGGGAGAAATATCGGTAAGGCCTATCTCGTCCCCTGTAAACGTGAAGACCTGAAGCCGGGGGATATAGCATACCGACTTTATCCCGGTGATGATTTTAAGCCAGAGATCATAAAAAGATATTGTGTAATTCTTAATGACCTGGAATATGCTTATTGGGCGGAGGAAATGGATATGCAGGTTAATTCCTTCGACAAACTTGATTGGTACAAAGTAATCTTCGAATGACCCTCTTCGCCCTCATAGTGATACTTGCCTACCTGGTTGCCATCGGTGACGGTGCGATCAGGTTAGGCAGGTTCCTGAAGGGTGTGGAGAGAGATGCACGGAAATGCTTTAAAAACAAGCGAGATGACCACCGAGGCCCAGCTGAATAAGATTAAACACTGGTACCTTCAATATTACCCATTGTGCGGGCTATGCGGCCATGCCGTGAGGGATGATGCAGACCTGGCTCACATTGTCAGGCGCAGCTACAGCGATAAGTTGCAGACGGTCAGGTTAAACTGTATGTTGGCCCATCGTGAATGTCATGAGGATTACGATAATAATCCTGCGCTTGCACAATTCCTGCCACGTATGCCGGAGGTCCTTTACATCGCCTGGCGGCTGGATCCCGAATACTTCTATCAGATCGCTGACAAGTTTCCCCTGCTCAGTCCGTTCTTCGAGCGGTTCCCGGAGGTGGAGATAGGCGAGATTGAACATCATGGAGAATTATTAACTTTACATTACCTAATACAATAGCTATGTGGAAATACATTGTAACGTGGTGCGTCGTTGTAATGACGGTAGAGCCAAGGATCCCGGTTTCTGATGAATTTGGGAGAACTAACTTTGGATATGAGACTCTGGAGAACAGAGTAAGGTACAATGATGACTGTGGTCATGAACGATGGTTTAATGACCGGAAAGAGGCATTTGCTTTTTATGAAAGTGCCGTAAATGATAAAGTCCATGGGCCCTCCCCTGTCGGACGATTAACGAATATCAAGATTGACAGTGTGTGGTCTTATCCGGACACGCTGAAACGGGAAGATGTCATTGTTGCTGATCCGGAATGGCTGATGGACACGATTGAATTAAGAGATTTTGGTTTAAGAGTCTCTGATTTTAGATCACCCCAGGAAATGGCAGTTGATTTACCTGACAGCACAATTATTGGTTATAATTTCATTACTTACGAGGATACTCAGGGTTCGAGAAGTTTATATTCTGCCTATAATGCGGAGCATGAATTTTTGGATAAGCTCGCAAAAGCTGATCGTTTAATCAAGGGCTATGAACACATTGAAAATTTATTTACGTGGGTTCATTGTAAAGAAAACGATGCCAAGTGTTTCAATGAGCTATTTATGAGAGCTGTTGTTGACACAAATCCATGGACAACAAGGGCTGACTACAAGTATATTCGTTATGAACCGATATACTATGTTGATTTTAAAAGAGGATACCTGTCAAGTGTGGTTGACCTGAATTGATTTTATGCTTAACTTTGATTAGTTTTTAATCAGATTGCCATGAGACTATTCCTTATTTCGCTTGCTGCACTCCTTCTCTGCTCCTCCTGTTACGTCACCACCCTCACTCACTCAGAGGCAATGGATCAGTCGGTCCTCGGTGAGACAAAGGAGAACATGATTGCCCGGGCCGGACTGCCTGATGCCAAACAGACAGAAGGGGAGTATGAGCAATGGACCTACTATGGCAACCAGACCATACAGACCTATTCCCGCCCTACCCGCACAACAACAACCGGCTCAGTCGTGCCAGGATCGCACAACGCCTCCGGGCAGATCAATAGCGCAAATGTATCATCAAGCACCTATTCATACGGCGGCGGGTCTGTCTCTCAGGTCTCAACTCAATACCTCAAGCTCATATTCAAGGATGGCATTGTGGTGGATTGGCAGACGCAGGGTATTGACATATCGGAGAGAGAGCCGAATAAAGCAGCCTCTATTGCAGCAACCCTCTTTGTTGTGGCTGCGGCTATTGCCGGAGCACTCACCTTTGGAGGCATGTAAAAACCCCCTCCCGTATTCTGAGAGGGGGCAACCCTTGAAAATTAACCTAAAACAACCCCGCCGGGTATATCATTATGC
>Ga0116173_1002117_pt1 | contig 15647 bp, 13 predicted proteins | sample AD_UKC085_MetaG_FD_89800 | JGI IMG/M metagenome (GOLD analysis project Ga0116173, IMG submission 89800) | Active sludge microbial communities of municipal wastewater-treating anaerobic digesters from USA - AD_UKC085_MetaG | ecosystem: Engineered > Bioreactor > Anaerobic > Digestate | place: USA...
CGCCGTCAGATATTCGCCAGCCGCTATATGACCTGCCTGCCGACCGAGGCCGAACTGGCCGCCGAAGTCGAACGCGAACGCCGCTTGTTCGAAAGCCCCCGGTGAATTTGGCGGGATCGGATCGCTTCAGGCTACGGTATTTGAAAGTGCCGGCAGAATGCAAACAGAAGCACAGATAGAAGCCATATCTCCATGTGGCCAGCAAAGAGTTTGAAAGTCGGAAGTTGTCTTCATGCAGAACGTGTACAATCAGCAGTTCTTCGACTTTGACGAAGGTGGAATTGTGGCCGGCAAGCAAAAGCGCAAAGTGGATACGCAGCAGAATGTTCCATCCTACGAGGAGTACCAGGCGCTGTATGATGCAGCGGGCGATCTTCGGGCGGCGGAACCGTGGAAGGTCATTTATTCGGGGGACGTCATCGGCGTTCGCGATCCCGAAACGGGAATCATCGGCTATTGTTGCGTGACGGGCCTCTTGGATGAATATCTTGCCATGCACGTCTATCTGGGCGGTTCCGGAATCGAGGCGTACAAGGCATTCGTTGATGCCAGTGACGCTTATGATGGCGAACCGAGTCCGATGGATACGATGCTGGCTGGCAGATCAATCACCGATATCGAGGTTGAGTTCTGCAACGCGCTTGAACTCAGGCCGCAGGACAAGGCCCGGGCCAGGGATTTGGGGCGATCCTTTGTCGGTAGAAAGGCATGGCCTGCATTCATGCGGAACGATCCGTGCAGGGAACCACGGGATTTGGATGGCTGGGACGCAAGGTTCTTGACGGTTGCCATTCGCCAGCTGCTGCAGGTTTTAGGTCGCATCAACAGGGATGAAATAGATTTTCCGGACGCATTTACCCAACATCAGGTACTCGTGCGTGTTCCGGAAGATCGCGGGGGAACGCTGGTTTGGCATGACGCCATTGAACCTTTGGAAAAGGCTGTCAAATCAGAAAGTCTGCCGCTTTCCGAGTCCGAGCTTTCGTCGCTGGAAAGACTTCCTGTGCGTGAATTCCGCCTGGAGCTTGCCCATACGATATTGCCCGCGCTGGTGAAGGCAACAGATTCGGATCGCGGAATGTTCATCAGAATTATTCTGGCTGTGGATGGGCGGTCTGGAAAGGTGCTGGGTTTTCACACGTTTGACGAGGGCGAATTTCCTCGTAATTTGCTGACGCAAGTCGCGGCTATGTTGAAGTCAACGGGTTTTATCCCGTCGCAACTGTTGGTTAACGATCCGTGGGTGTTTTCTGCAATCGCCGATGGTTTGCCTTTACTCAAAAGCTCACTTGCGGTGGTGAAGGGCATGCCCGCGTCCGAAGACGCTGTTTCTGCTTTTGCTGAAGTAGTGAGTGCCGGCCATTCTTGAACAAAGGGCACGGTGGCGTCCGCCTTCCGAAACCAGATTTTTGGCGATTTGGTCGTCTGCTTCGCAGAGTTGGAAAACGGCTGGAATCAGGCATTGACCTACTTAAAATCGGTTCTGCCAGAAAGCGAAGGCTACAAGGCCAGAGCCTTTGTCAAGCCGGACTTTGATGGTACGATTTCCTGCTGTAACTGGGGGTGCTTATGAATGTTTCGACGCTGCACTCGCCTGCAATAGTCTGTTTATCCATGGCGGGTATTCTTCTGGGCTGTGGTGGATCGTCTTTGCCGGACAAGGATGTTCACGATTCCGTGGCGCAGGGTTTGCCGTTATTGGATTCTGTCCAGGCTGATGATGCATCTTTGTCCGACGGCACGGTTTTCGATAATGCCGGTTCGTCGGATCTGGGCGCGACGGATGATGATTCCTTCGATGGTCAAGTGACGGATGAGGGGGCGGTGACGTTCCCTCCGATCCCGGTTCAGTTTCGGACGCGAACCCCGACCCAGGTAATGATGAATTGAATTGGCATGACGGGGGCGGTGATGTTGCTTCCGATCCAGGTCAGGATCTGGCGTCCGAAGATTCCGGCACCGATGCCCCAACCGACGTCGGCTGTATTCCCGATTGCAGTCAGGTCGAGTGCGGCCTGGATCCAGTCTGTGGAACCCTGGATTGCGGTGCTTGTGAAGGTGAAAATTCGATCTGCCGTTTTGGTGTCTGCGTCAATCTGGATCAGATGTTGCCCGTTCCGGCGGGTCCCTTCATGATGGGCTGCAACGACCAGACCGACGATTGTCTGGCGTGGGAAAAGCCCTATCACGAAGTAACCCTGGACGGATTTCTTGTGGACATTGCCGAAGTGACCCAGCGCCAGTACCAGAAATGCGTCAGTGCGTCTGTCTGTGAAATACCGGTATGTAACTGGGTACCGCATTCACGTCCGCATTATCCCGTTGTATGCGTTGACTGGCAGAAGGCAAAGACCTATTGCGAGTGGGCGGGCAAGCGACTTCCCACCGAGGCTGAGTGGGAAAAGGCGGCTCGCGGTACGGATGGCCGGGCATTCCCCTGGAAAAATGAAACAGCAACCTGTGAACAGGCCGTCATGAAAGATCCCGTGCTTGATCTTGGGTGCGGATCGGGCGGGCCCGTCCAGGTATGCAGCAGATCGTCGGTTTACGACTCTCCGTAAGGGTTGTGCGACATGGCCGGCAACGTGGATGAGTGGGTATCCGACTGGTACAGCGCGGAATATTACTCGGTCAGCCCATCAACAAATCCGCCGGGTCCCGAAAGTGGCACTTACAAGGGCTGTCGAGGTGGTTCATCGCATGCCGACGCTCCATACCTTCGGACTTTCTATCGTTCGTATGTTGAACCGGAGCTTTACGGCTGGTCCATCGGTTTTCGTTGCGTAAAGGCCATCCAATAGTCCGCGCGCGCTGTTCACAATTATCCCTGAAGCGCCTTTATTCCGCCTGGCAAAGACCCACATGAGTGAAAAAAGGCCGGGGCTCTCGGTGCATTTTGCCTGCCCCCTTCATGGAAAATTTTGAAACGGAAGTCTTTGGTGTCACCCATGTTTGGAATTGTCCCAGGATGGGAGGCCGAATAATGTTCCGATCAATCCCTGGCCGCCGTGAATGTTCCCGTGCAGGTCTGGGTGCCAGACTCGCAGCCGCATTCACCGGCGCTGCAGGATTCGCAGGGGCCATAGGTGGATTCGACGGCGATTTCGGTGCAGGCCTGGTTCGGGGTCATGGCGACCGTCATCATGCGGGACGGGCAGCCAAGAGGGTCGTGCGGAAATTCGATGGTCCAGGTGCCGTCGTTAACCGTTGCGGGTATTCCGGAACGGCAGATATCGACGCATGCGTCGGGACCACTTTCCCATACGGGTCCCAGGATGAAGCTGACAAGATAGCCGCCGTCGGGTTCCTGCGAGATCGTGAACCTGGCCATCGTCCCGGTGCAGTCCTCCCGGGGAACCGCGGCCTTCCAGGTTCCGAGCGGGCAGGGCATTCCGGCGCTGTCGGCGATATCCCCGTCAATCGGCGCCAGCGCCACCCCGTTGTCCAGGTCAACAGTGATTTCGCCCATGTCGGTGCCCAGGGCAAGCGTGACGGTCTGTCCTGTCTGGCCGCCGTCGTCAAATATCAGCGTGGCCACGGCAATACCCCCGGTGTCCAGGACGAAACATCCCAGCGGAATCCCGGCCGCGTCGATCTGGATGCTGACCTGGCCGTCGGCATCGGCGATCCCGGCGGCGGCTGTCGGCGGAGTCGCAAACGTCACGCAGTACAACTGGTATCCTGCCAGCGGGTCGCCACTTAAGCGCTTCGCAAGAGACCTGGGCCGTGACGCCGCAAACTGATCACCCTGAACCAGCCGCCCGGACACCACAATCGCGCTGCCAACGGAGCTGTCGTCCGTGACGTCATCGCCCGATCCGCCGGCGTCCGAACATCCGGCCAACAGAAACAATGCAGGCACCAGGAAGGCATGGCGCATGAATCACCACCAGGATTTTGTAATCACAAGGTATTCCCGGCCGGTCAGTCAGTCAACACTCGGGCCGCCGTTCGCCGCCGACGGGCACGCCGTTAAGACGGTTGCCGGGGGAAATAGTGAGCAATCCACTTGAATGCGGTGATAACGCCGCGTATTCAACGCAGATTATGCGGCGAATAGTTTGCTGAAGCTACCTATGCAGTTGCTGGACGGCTTTGATGGCAAGTTGACAAGCGGAAATTGGGCAGAAGTTGCTTTGCCCGCGGTCAACCCAGGTCAATCGAAAGCGTGCCGGCATCAACGGTGACCGGATAGGTCTTCAGTGGGCCGCGGGCCGGGCCATGAATCTTGCTTCCGTCACAGTCGAACGTGGATGTGTTGATGCTGCAGCACTGGACCGTGTTCGTCCCGGGCACCGGATCGACGCAGCGGCCGCCGTGCGTGCACTTGTTTTCGTACGCGTGGAAGGTTCCGTCCTGGCAGTGGACGACCAGGATGCGACCTGGAATCTTCCCTTCCAGCCTGACCGCGCCGCCCGGCGTCGAGAGCCCCGGTGCCGTGGCAAGATCCACAACGATCCGCCCGCCCGAGACCGACCAGAAGTCATTGGTGGCTGGAAGCTGCGTGACGGGACGTCCCAGAAGCCGCTGCCAGAAGGTTCGCTTGTTCCTTTTGATTTGCATGGCTGACCTCGCATGAAGGCAATGAAAGTTGGTAACCGAATGTTGGCACGATCTGCCTGGACAGGCAAGGCATGGCCGCCGCCGCGAACCGCCAGACCAGAATGGCGCCAGCGGCGCCGGGGCCGTCACTCGCACGAACGCAGAAGGATTGCCGCAAGGAAGAGCAGGGCAAGGGTCAACGCCGCAACGGGTGCGGCAAGCCTGCGAAGTGTGGCCGATGGCAACCGGGTGGCGGGCTCGATCTCGGGCGGGCGAAGCGCCGGCGGCGCACCCAGCTTGATCGATGCATCAAGCGGAATTCCATCGACCGCGTCGGCCGCAATGCCAGGGTCTCGACTGGCGTCGGTCAGGCCGGTGTGCCGGAACTCGACCACCATGACGCTCGCGCCGAACGATATCCGGTCGCCGCACTTCAGCGCCGTGGGGGGATCTGTGACGATCACCGGCCGGCCGTTGACGTGGGTCTGGTTGCCCGGCGCAAGGTGCTGCAGGTACCAGCGCCCGTCGATGCGTTCCAGCTTCATGTGGCTGCGCGAAACGGTTGGGTCCGTAAGAACGACGTCGCACCCGGAATCGCGTCCAATCGAAACCGGTTCCGAATCCATGCGGACTTCAAGTCCCGCGTCGGGGCCGCCGACAACCCTGAACTTGATAAGGCAGGCAACCGAATCCAATGGTACCCCCGCGGCAGGCAGTCGCCCGGCCGCGCCGGACGGCGGGCCCGTGAACGACTCGACACCAAAACTGGAAACCGGCTTGATGATATCTGGAAATGGGACTCGCTGGATCAGAATTCCTGGACGGACTGAAGTTCCTTGATCATGTCTTCGCGATCGGTGCCAAGCGTCTTGACGACCGGCGGGAATCCAGGTTCATCAATTCGGACTTCGTTGGCGGTAATCGAAACAACCCGGCCCTGACGGTTGCCAATCGCCGTATCCACCATGATGACGTACGATTTACCCTGCGGATCGCTGACCAGCGCCTTTGGAATCGCGGTGCCCGACATGATCAGAACCAGCTTGTACGAATCGGTATCGTAGTACTGAAGGGGGGTTACCGGGCCAGTCTCCTCGGCAACGACATCCGCTTCGATCTCGACCGTGGGCGTGAACGCTGCCATGTTCGACTGGAACGGATTGATCTTGGCCTCGACCGGCGTGTGCAGGTAATCGAAGTAGTACTTACGGATCCCGACTGGGCCGGTAACCGCGGCAGGAACGGCCTCGGCGGCCTGCGCTGCCTGGGGAACCCCGCCAAGAACCTTGTTTGCGGCCTTGTTCAGGTCTTCCTGGGTCGGAGTGATCGCCGCAAGCATCGGGCTGTCGCTTCCACAAGCAGTGAACGCGACGGCAACCACAAAAAGCATCAACAGGTTACGCTTCACGTTTACCCCCAATCACGGCGCCGTCGGGGCGCGTTCACCGGTATATACATAGGCCATCGCGGTGAAGGTCACTTTCAGAAGCCGGCGCTTGGCAATGTCGTCAAACAGCAGCACGGCCTTCGCGTACTTTTCCGTTGGCGTAAGTCCGCGTGCCGTCTCGCGTTCCATGATCACGCGAAGCATGCCCACGTCGCCGGCGCTCTTCTGAAGCTGGTCGGACGGGACAAGCTGAATGTTCAGATTTTTCGCGTTGATGATGCGCTTGGACGGCGCTGCCAGGTTGTTCATGAAAGTCACAATCTGGTGATACGACCCAATCATCTCGACATCGAACGCCAGTCCGCGGTATCCGTCGCCGACCTCGCCTTCCTTGTTCGGCTCAAACCTGGTCAGGGCAAGGCCGGAGTTGTCGGCCTCGCGCTTCAGGGCATCAATCAGGTCGGGAAGCTCGTCCTCGCGCGGCAGCATCTTCGCGTAAGCCTCGCGCTGCTTGACGGCCTCGGCCTTCTGTCGATCCATTTCCTGCTTGAACTCGGGCGCGTCGTATTCACGCAGCTTCGAGTATTCATTCATCGTGTTCTTCAGCTTGATCTGTTCGCGGCTGATTGCCTGGCTGGTCGGAAGAACCAGCAGATAAAAGCCGCCGCCCGTGACGACCGCAAGCGCAATCGCAACGATCAGAATTCGCTGAATCAGCGGAAGATCAAAAAACTTGTTCATTCTGATATTCCCTTTTCCGCGGGTTGCTGTGCGCCTTCGGCCGGTGCGGTGCCACCCTCGGGGGTGGCCGGTGCGGCCTGGGGTTCCGTCGGTGCCGGACCTTCAGGTTCAGATCCCGGTTCACCCGCAGGCTCGCCGGCAGGCCCTGCGCCGTCATCCGCCGCCTCGCGATCAACCGCCGCCTGTGCCGCCAACTGCTGCTCTGCCGCCTGACGTGCCGCCCGATCCTCGGCATCACGCCATGCAAGCGCGCTTTCGACGAAGGAAACCTCGGCCCTGACCTGGAATTCGACGAACTTTATCTGGAGTTCCTCGTGGATGCGCCTGCGCTGAGTTCCCGGCGCGATGTTCCTGAAAAGGTTGGAACTCTCGAGCCGGCGGTAAAACTCGGCAACGTCCTCATGATCGATTGCCTCGCCCTTGAACTCCGCGACACCGTTCTTGATTTCAATCGATCGAATCCAGATTCGACTGGGATCCCACTTCGGATTCCATCCTGCAAGCTCCTGCTCCCTGGCCTCCTCACCCTGGGCTGCCTCGTCGGTCAGTCGGGTCAATGCATAGCTAAGGTACTGCAACGCCATCGCCGGGCCGATCTGGTCCGCCTGAAGCGCGTTGAAAACCGCCGTCTGGCGATCCAGGTCGGCCTTCTCGGCCTGCCATGCTTCCCACATCTGCTTGACGCGCATAAGGTTTTCCACCTTTTCCGCAGCTTCCCGGGCGCGCTTCTTCGAACCTTCCAGTTCGTCGTTCACGCTCTGGTGCCACAGGAACAGCACGACGCAGGCGACCCCGAGCAGGGCCAGGTAAATCAGCACCTGGTAGCTGCCATGGGACTTCTTCTGTTTAACCTTGCGGCCAATAAGGTTTATGCGAATCATTCCGAATCCCCGGCTCGCCTTAAAGCAAGACCAACGCTGACACCGGCAACCGGCGCAGCCCTCTGGAGAAGGTCGATGTCGAACTTCCTGGCGTCAACCGCGATGTTCCTGAAGGGATTGACCAGTTCAACCGGCACTTCCATCCTGCGTTCAAGCGTTCGGATCAGGGCCGGGAGCTGCGCCGAGCCCCCGGTCAGATACACTTTGCTGATGTCGCTGTTTACGGACGTCGCGACATAGAAATCAAGCGATCGCTGGATTTCCGTTACGATCGAGTCGCACACCTTGTCCGCCAGCTTGTTGACGTCGCGGGCGATTGTCGATGACGAAAGCGAGGATTCGGCGCCGGTCTTGAATGCTTCGGCTTCCTCCCACGACACATTGAACTGTCGTTGGATTTCGGTCGTGAGCCGGCTGCCACCGATGCTGATATCCCGGGTGAAGGCGATGCTGGCGCCGGAAAGCACGCCAACATTAATAGTATTGGCGCCGATGTTCAGCAGGGCGATCGTCTGGTCCGCCGGAACCGTGTAGTTCGTCTCGAACATGTTCAAAGCCGCGAAGATGGCGACATCGACGACTTCGGTTACAAGGCCGGCTTCGGTCGCGACCGAAACGTATTCGTTCACGACGTCCTTCTTTGCCGCGACCATCATCACGTCCATCTGGCCCTGGCCGGCGCGCGAATTAATGATCTGGGCATCGACGTTCACGTCCTTGATGTCGAACGGGATGTACTGCTCGGCTTCCCACGTGATTGACTCGGCCAGTTCCTCCCGGGTCATCTCGGGAAGCGAAAGGCGCTTGACGATCAGGGACGCGCCGGAAATCGCGATTGCACACGATCCGCCCTTGATCCCGGCCTCGCGCATCAGCTCGCGCAGACGCTCGATCACCACGGAAAAATTCATTATTCTTCCGTCGATAATGGCGTCCGGGGGCAGGTGCCCAAGGCTGAAAGCCTGCAGCGCCCAGGAACCGGCCGATTGCTTCAGTCGTACAAGTTTGATTGAGCTCGATCCGATGTCGAGTCCAACAAGTCCGCCATGCTGGCCAAACAAGCCCATACTTAATGTCCAGTTACGACCTGTCCAATAATCTTTTGCTTTCCGGTGGGTGTCAAGAAAAGTGCTGGGCTGCAAGGGGACTGGCTCCGTCCGCACCCGGGCTGTTGACCCGCCGGCATTCAAATTATGATCTAGCAATCGCAGATGTGATAACATTTGGCGTCTTTCTTTTTGTCTGTTTTCCGGAGGAATGGCGATGCACAGGCTTTCCTGGATTTTCGCGGCGCTTATTGCTGTTGTGGTCATCGGGTGCGGCGGCGGCAATACCACGCCCGATTTCGGTGGCGGCGAGGATGTCAATTACCCCGATAACGGCGGGGATCAGGGCCAGGAGGACGTTGTTGCCGATGTGCCGGAAGTCGGGCCGGATCTTAATCCCGGGGACACGAAAGAGGTTTCCGAGGATACCGGTCCCGTGCCGTGCCAGAAGAATTCGGACTGCGTCGATGCGCCGGTCGAGCTTGGGCAGTGCCAGAAAAAGGTCTGCGGGGAAGAAAATTTCTGCGTTGCCGGCTGGGATTCAGCCTGCTGCATGGAAACGGTTTACTTCCACGAGGACTTCGAGGGCGATCTGTCCGGATGGACCATCAACGATCCCAGGCCGAACGATTTTGTCGGCTGGCAGATTGCCGCCAACCGCCGGGCCTTTGGCTCAAAGTCGGCCTATTTCGGGAATCCGACCTGCCTCACTTACTACTCCGGCGCCCTTGACGCCAACTGCGAGCCCGTTGATCCCGAGCAGAAGGATTCCGAGGCCGTCCGCGCTTCGATGACTTCCACGAAGTTCTTCCTTCCGCCCATCAGTTCCGCGGAAGCGACCTTCATCGCGTCGGCGTATATCTGGGTCGAGTCCGAACCGATGATTGGCGGCATTCCCAAGGAAGTCCAGCCGGATCAGTTCCGGATGTCCATCGTCACGACGGCCGGCGAAACCGATGTCACCGAACTGGTTGTCAGTTCGACGATCGTTGACAAGAATTCAAACGGCGTCTTCGTCTATATCAGCGGCAACGTGTCCAGCGCCGTCGGGAAGGAGGCGGCTCTGCGTCTTTCGTTCGATTCGCTTGAAGGTTCAAACAACCTGTTCGAGGGCGTTTATGTCGATGAAGTGAAGGTGTTCTCGATTTGTTCCCCGCAGTGCGATTCGGGAACCGAGTGCACGGCCGACGAGGAGGCCTGCACCGACGATAAGTGCCAGGTCTTCGGCAATCGTGAACAGAAGGGCGCGTGCACGCATCCGATCATGCCGGCGTGTGTCGAGCCGGTCTGTACTCCGCAGAACGTTGCGACCAAATGCCCCAGCAGCGATCCCTGCGTGTCCGTTTCGTGCCCGGCAGGCGCATGCGTCTATACCGAGCTTCCCGAGGATCAGTGCTGCAGGCAGTTCGAACTGCTTTCGACCGGGTTCGAGGACGGAACCGCCGGCGGTTTTGAACTGTGGGCATACATGGATAACCAGACGGTCAAGTGGCAGCCCAGCAGTTTCAAGTCCGCGACCGGCGCCTGGGCCCTTTATTATGGAAATACGGTCACGCGCACCTATGACAGCGGCGCGTTCATGAACAATGGCGAGGCATCGTCCCAGGAGCTTGAGCTTCGCGCCGGATATAACGGATTCCTGTCATTCGACCTGATGCTTTCGACCGAATGGGATAACGTGACCCCGGCCAATTACTACAACCCGGCCCAGTGGGATTTGTTCACGGTTCAGGTCGTGGAAAGGATGGGCCAGCCGACCGAGGCGGTCACCGACGTGTGGTCGTCGCACAACATTCACGGAACCACCGGCGGCGTGTTCATTCCGGTCGGTGTCGATCTGTCGCCCTGGGCGGGAAAGGTCGTCCGTGTCAGGTTCAGGTTCGAGACCGGCAACGAGGAATTCAATAATTTCGAGGGCGTCTATATCGATAACGTGAAGGTCATCGACGACAAGTGCAAGGCAAGGGAATGCATGGCCAATACGGACTGTGGCGTTGACGGCGTCTGCCGGGTTGGCGGTTGCGTCGATAACGTCTGCGACGTCCAGCTTGTCGGGGCCACAGGTTGCTGCGCCGTCCAGCAGGACTGCAACGACAATGACGACTGCACGTCCGATGGCTGCGTGGCAAACCAGTGCATGCATGAATTCATCGAGAAGCCGGGATGCTGCTTCGAGGATGTCCGTGCGGACTACACATTCGACATCTTTGGCGATCTTGACGGATTCGCCGTGGTCAACGACTCGGTTCCCGGGTCGGGTGGGGCCGACGTTCGCTGGCATCTGAGCGACCGTCGCTTCCACGGCGGCACCCGCGCGATGTACTTCGGCAACGGCGACAACGCCAACTTCGACAACGGTGGCATCGCCAGGGGCAAGGCCACGTCGCCGGAATTCCGCGTGCCCGCCACGGGTGATTACGAGCTTTCATTCGCGGTATTCGTTGACGTGCAGACCGATTCGGCCAAGGACAAGTTCGTTGTTGACGTGATGGACGGGCTGACGCCGACCACGGTGTTCTCAAAGGCCGCGGTACCATCGGCCGTTTATCGCAACTGGTTCGAGGTCACCGGAATCAACCTGAACACCTTCAAGGGCAAGAACATTCGGCTGCGCTTCAGCTTCGATTCGGTGGATGCGCTGGAAAACACCGGCGAAGGCATCTTCGTCGATTCGATCCGCGTCGTCAGGGCGTGTGACTGAAGCCTTGCCCGCCCAGCCTGTCGGGACATGCCGGGATCAGTCCCGGCGAGGCCCCGGAAGCCACCGTCCGGCCCCTGTGAAATCAACGGATCAAGGCGATAATTACTTGCCTTTCGCAATCGACTAATCTAACCTTGTGTGCAATATCTATCCTTGTTTCCTAAGGGGATAACACAGACCGGGAGACCTTGGGTCATGAAAAAATCAATTTTGCTGTGTTTCGCGATGATTCCAGTCCTGGCGCTGACGGCCTGCGGGCCTGTTGACGGCGCAGAGGAAGGAACCGGGGTGGGATTCCTCGGTATGAACGTGTCGGCTGCGACCAACAGTTGCTCCGGGGCGCCGGCGCCAACACCGCTTGATCAGATCGACAGGATCAGAGTCCTGGTGAACAATCTCACCGTCAAGGACAGAAACGGCGTCGATGTCCCGATCTGCAAGTGCAGTAAGGTTGACGTCGAGGAAGGCGTCGCCGAAATCGACGGCATCCGCGAGGGCCAGGGGCGAGTGGTCACCGTGCTGGGATATTCCGGCGGCAATTCGAATCCTTCATGGTTCGGTCGCGCCCGCAACGTCAATATCGTCGAGGATCGCGCTTCCGATATCGACATGGTTCTTTCGCGTTACGACTCGTTCACCTGCATTTCCCAGCAGTATGCCGATGGCGTGACTGAAGCGGACAAGGGCGCCCAGAAGTTTGTTCACGCGGCGTTCCCGGCGGCCGTTCGGCTTGGCGATGGGCGCGTGTTTGTTTCCGGCGGCCTGACCGGCAAGGTCTCCCGCGGGGAAGTGGACGGTGCCCAGGAATATGAGCTGAACAGCCCGACTGACAAGGCGTTCATCTATGACCCGGCTTCCGGTGTTTTCGAGTTCGTCGGCAACATGAAGGTGGCCCGCGCAGGACACGCCATGGCATACGTCGCCATCGGCGGTCGCGATTCCGTGGTGATTTTCGGCGGCACCGACAAGGTAATCATGCGGACTGGCGGGAATTTCCCGTTTTCCTTCGACTCGGAATCCGCGTTTAACTCAATCGAGATTTTTGACGTGAAGGACGGAACCTTCACGATTCCGCTTCATGAGGGTGGCGAACTGAACGGTCAGCCCAAGACGATGGAGCTTCGAAGGGCGTTCCTGAATGTGGGCCGGATGGGCGACAACTCGGTTCTGATTGTAGGCGGCGGTGAATGGCCGGTCGATGAAACCCCGACTCCCGACGGTCAACAGACGATTGATTACCGCAAGGCCGAAATCTGGGCACCCTACGCCGATGGCGGAAAGGGTGGAATGCTGGCGGTAAGCGGTTCGCTGGCGATGAGTTCCCAGCACAATGGCGGGACGATGATTCGTCTTCCCGATACCGGACGCGGCCTTTCCCGCTTCCTGATCGTCGGTGGAAGCACGAACCGTGAGAGCGTCATCGAAGTTTTCACCCAGTCGTCAAAGCAGGAAGAGGGCGTCCCCGGAGTGTTCAAGATTCGCTCGGACGCGGAATTTGCCAGCCTGAACTACGACAAGACCCTGCCGAAGATGTTCTTCCCTTCGGTCGTGCAGATCATGCCCGATCCGGCCGATATCGCGCACGAGCGTTTCCTGATTACTTACGGCGCGTTCGAGTCTTCGAAGCAGGTCAAGGCGGATGCCTACAAGATCGGTTCATCGACGCAGATGGCGTACGAGCTTCGGCTTTACGAGGACACATCCAACGTCAGCAAGGTGGATAAGAAGGACGGCGTGCGCATGGTTCCTATTGTCGGGGATTGTGCGCGGCGGGCGATGGGCGCCATGTTCGTCAGCCACGATCGCAAGTCCGTTGTGATGTTCGGCGGCGTCGCCGGTAATTCCGGTGTGTCTAACCTTGGCACGTGCAAGTTTGACGCAACCAGGACGACCTTCGACAAGACCGACGCGTTTGAGAAGTTGCCGGCGGGTGACCGGTCGTTCCTGTCCCGCGCCGGTTTCGCGGCCGTTTCGCTTCCCGACGATACCATTTTCCTGGCGGGCGGCATGATTTCCCTGGATACCCTTGACGGGGCTGGGGCCGGCATGATCGAGGTGTATACCCCCGAGATGCTGTGGACGCCCGAGATGTACCCCGAATGCATGACCGGCGGGGCGCCCGAGACCCTGACAGAGGGAATGCGTAATGATCTGCTCAGTGAACTGAAAGAATGCTGGAGGGATTGATTGATGAATACCAGCCCATTCAGAAGGGTATCGTTGATTTCGCCGATGTGCCGGTCAAAACGGCTTCTTCGGGTTGTATCTGTCTTGGTCGCGACGGCGTTCCTGAATTTGCAGGCGGGTGGCCTGATTGGGTTTGCAGTCGGTTCGGCGTCGGCTGCCGAGGGTGCCGGGGCGCGCAAGCTTGCTGTCAAGGTTTATCCCAAGACGGCCGGTGACGAGGCGCTGGCAAAGGCAGTTTATGTCGTCCTGCGCGGTGGCGCCGATCGGCTTGCCCAGCAGGGCTTCCAGAGGGCGACGGGCATGCCTCCGGCCGCGGCACAGGCTCTTGCCAGGGCGTGGCAGAATGTTGACAAGGGGCGGGCACTACTGAAGGAAAACAAGATCGCCGACGCATTCGCGGCCTTTACCGAGGCCGAGAACTCGGCACGTGCGTACATGGGATACGCGGATCGCGCCCTGGTCGGACACATCTACAAGGGCCTTGGTATCGGATTTATCGCGGCATCGAAGCCCGCCCAGGCAAAGAGGGCTATCAAACTGTCCCTGTTCGCGTATCCTAACCAGACCAAGTCCGAGTACTCCTACTCGAAGGAATTTGAAAATTTCATCCTTTCGGCCCAGCGCGAGATCATGGACTCCCCGAAGGGCATGATGGAAGTTGAGACCTCGCCCGAGGGCGCCGAAGTGTATGTTGACTTCGAGTTCAAGGGCTATTCGCCGGTAACGGTTCAGAACCTGGTCGTTGGCGAGCATATCGTTACCTTCATGGCCGATGGATACGAGCCGCTTTCGCAGCTTGTCGATATCACCGGCGGACCGGCCGAGTATGCGATGGGCGAACTGATTGAACTGGATAATGCCGGTGCGGTTCAGAAGGCTTCCGATGAGCTCGGCGCGGCAATCGGCACGCAGTCGGTCGGACCGAAGGCGGGCCAGTACGCGACGCTCGTTGGCGCGACCGATCTGCTGGCAGTGTCTTTCGGCGCTTCCGGCGACAATTTCCTGGTCAACGGCGTCTATATGTCCAATGGCCAGGTCTCCGGCAAGGTCGATCTGACAATCCCGCGCGATTCCGACGTCATGGCTGAAGTCGAGTCCATTTTCGGCAAGACGATGAACCAGATGCCCCCAAAGGTTGCCGTGCTGGCGCCGCTGGAGCCGGACATGGTTCAGGCCGTCAAGGAAGTTGCCTCCGAGGAAGAGGAGTTTGCCCCGGACGGTTCGCTTCTGATCGATCCCAACAGTCCGCTGTTCAAGGATCCAAACGCCAAGAAGAAGGACGGGATCGAGAAGAAGTGGTGGTTCTGGACCGCGCTGGTGCTTGGGCTTGGCGCAATCGGCGGGCTTACGTACTGGGGCGTGACGGCTGGCGGCGAGCAGGGCGGCGGAACCGGCAACGGCAGCGTGCTGATCAATCTGGGCGGCATCAAGTAAGTTGCTCTCGCGGCGTTCCGGTCTTTGTTGCTATCGTCCGTGGTGTCTTCTGGTTTTTGTGTCGGACTCCGGAGTCGTATGAAAAAACGGCTTTTGTTGCTTGCGTGCGCAATTCTTCCCCTTGTCAGCGTTTCATGCACCGAACCTTGTTCCAGGCTGGCCGATCAAGTCTGCCTGAAGCGTGGCGGGGGCTCGACCCAGTGCCAGGAAATGAAGGAATTTGCTGATCAGGCCGGACTTGCTGAAAGACACTATTGCCAAAGCGCGCTGGCGGTTATTAAATCGTTGGGAAGCGGCGTTCAGGGCGGTCGGGACTGACCCGGCCGATGCGTCGAACCCCGGGGGTTGTTTGTGGCGGACGTTCAGGACAGCGCAGTCGTTCAAAATCCGGAACAGGCCAGGATGCGTCCGCGGCAGTTCGGGAAATATACCCTGCTTGAGAAGATCGGAACGGGCGGGATGGCCGAGATATTCAAGGCCGTTTCGCGCGGCGCGGGCGATTTTCAGAAAGTTCTTGTAATCAAAAGGATTCTTGTCCGATATTCGCGAGATCCGGCTTTCGTCAAGATGTTCAAGGACGAAGCCTTGATCACCGCGCCGCTGCAGCACGCCAACATCGTATCGATTTACGAGTTCGACCAGGTTGACGGCCAGTATTACCTGGCGATGGATCTGGTCAATGGCGTCGATCTGCAGGCAGTGATGGCAAGGGCCAACAAGATTGGCGC
>Ga0116173_1002123_pt1 | contig 15625 bp, 10 predicted proteins | sample AD_UKC085_MetaG_FD_89800 | JGI IMG/M metagenome (GOLD analysis project Ga0116173, IMG submission 89800) | Active sludge microbial communities of municipal wastewater-treating anaerobic digesters from USA - AD_UKC085_MetaG | ecosystem: Engineered > Bioreactor > Anaerobic > Digestate | place: USA...
GACGTTCTATTACAATCGCGAGTGCCACCACAGATAGTCCCATAATGACCCATAGGATCGGTCCACCCTTGCTGATGAAATCTAACATGTCAACTCCTTGAGAAAAATATCAGCATCTTAAAAGTATATCGCTCAATTCAGCATTCATCCATCGCGAACCTTCGGATGCGCTCTGCCACTGCTAGCGCACGTTGCTCGGCCGCACCTATATAAATATCGACATCAAATAGTTTTTCGATAGTATCTGAAGAAAGAAATGAAGCAAAAAATTCATCGGACTTGATGAGAGACTTAAGTGGATTGGTTTTTCCTTCTTTTACTGCTTTCCACGCCAGCATTGCCATATCCCGAAGGCGTCCATGTGAAATCTGCCGATCCGCACCCCGTTTGCCAAGAGCCATTAAAATCCGTTCCGTCGCGGAAAATGGCGCATAAGTATCCAAGGTGAGCTGGATGGCTTCTTTATCGATAATCTGGCCATCGATAATATGCTGCATAGTCGTAATCAGCTCATCTGCTGCAAGGAATGCCTCTGGTAGAACTATGCGCCTATTGGCTGAATCGTCAAGTGTGCGCTCGAGAATAGACAAAGCTGCATTGTCCCATGCAACATTCGAATAAGATAAAAGAAGTCGAGCCAGTGAATCTACCTTTTCGCATTCGATTGGGTTGCGCTTAAAGGGCATAGCGGAAGAGCCAATCTGATGCTCTCCAAAAGGTTCACGGATTTCGCCTAGCATCGGCATCTGCAAGATCCGAAAATCAAAGGCCATTTTGTGAAATATCGCACCCATCTCGGCCAGGAGGGCAATTATCCGATATTCCTGTACTCGCGTATAGGTTTGAGTGGCGACATCGAAAAACTGTAAGCCTAGACTCTCGGATAAAGCTCGTTCGAAATCATCGAGCTTGTCTAGCCCTAAAAGCTCAACATAGGATGCAGAAGTGCCTACTGCACCCTTGAAGCCCTTTCCTCTGATATCAGCAATCGTATAAGAAAGGCGCTTATAGACATCTACAAGGTCCTGAGAGTAACAAGCATAGCGATATCCCATTGTCGTTGGCTCTGCGGGCTGCAAGTGAGTAAAGGCCATGACAGGCAAGGATGCATAGAGTTCTATCTTCTCTGCCAGTTTGAGGAGGAGTTTTGTAAGCTTTCTTTGTAGAAGAGAAAGGCTCTCGCGAATCCTCATAACCTCTGCATTATCCTCTATGTCCATTGAGGTTGCGCCCAGATGGAGAACTCCACCTGCGCTTGGGCATTGCGAAGCAAAAACTTGGAGCTCGGCCATTAGGTCGTGGTGTATCGAATCTTCGATTTTCCCGGCTTTTTCTAAATCGATATCATCGGCATGGCTTTCCAGCTCGGCAATTTGAGAAGGCGTTACAAGGCCATAACTTGATTCTGCCTTTGCAAGAGCTATCCATATACGACGCCAGAGTTTACGCTTATTATGCTCGCTCCAGATTTCTCGCATTTTATCGCTTCCATAGCGCCATGTAAAAGGAGATTGAAATCGATCAAAGCTTTCCATGCGTATATATTAGCAAAGAGGGCATAAAAATTGAATCATGGATATGGATTCCTTGCGAATTAGTCATGCAGGCAAGCAATGATGCTCCTGTAATCTCGACGCACGGCTAGTACACAAGGAGGTCGTATGAATCACCTTAACAGTATTCTGGTAGAAGGTAATTTGGTCCGCGATCCTAATTTCCGATCGACGCCATCTGGAAATCAGGTCTGTGATTTTACGGTTGCCACAAATCGAAACTACAAGATCGCAGACCAAAAGTATGAAAATGAAGTGTCATATTTCGATGTCGAAGCGTGGGCAAGACTAGGTTCTGCCTGTGCACAGAATCTAAAAAAGGGACGCGGTGTCAGGGTTGTTGGAAGGCTAAAACAGGATCGTTGGACAGATACCGAAGGAAAATCACACTCTCGAGTCAAAATTGTTGCCGAGCATGTGGAGTTCAAACCTATGAGCAAAGCAACGCAGGCAGAAGCCCCAAATTCCGAAACACCATTCATCGAAGATTCAAAGCGGGGTGAAATAGAGACACCAGTATTCTAGAACTCTACCATGACAGAGAGTGTCCATGAGCTCTGCTAAAATCGTGGCACGCTCTGTCAAAATTACAATAGAGCTTTAGCTCTTGGCTTTCTTCGATATGTTGTCCAAATAACAATGAGGAGATAGCACTTCAGTAGCGTCTTTTATTGCTTGTTTTAGAAGATATATGAAGCGATCGTGGATTTCTGGATTCTTCATGCGAGCAGTGGGGCCAGAGATGCTTATAGCACCAACAAAGTCCGAACTGGGAATGCGTAGAGGCATTGCATAACAGGTAAGCCCAACCTCGAATTCCTCGCTGTCTATACCATAGCCCAATTCTCTAGCGCGTCTAGCCTCGTTGATTATGTCCTCAGGATCGGTATAGGTGGATTCGGTAAATTTTTCCAGTGGTCCTGGACCCAGGATAGCATATATCCTCTCTTCGCTAAGCTGAGAAAGAATCGCCTTACCCACTCCCGTACAATAGAGAGGAAGCCTATCTCCAGGCATGGATCGCATACGAAGGCTCCGGTTTGCCTCTGCACGATCGAGGAAGATGGCTGTTTCATCGGCAAGATAGGCAAGGTTTACGGATTCGCCAGTTTCTCGAGCGAGCCTCTCTATGATAGGGCGCACTTTATCCGCTACCAATTGGCGCACTGGTACTTTGCTACCTAGCTCGAAAAGCGAAAGCCCGAGAGTCCAGCCCATTTTACAGCGCTCCACCACACCCTTCGATTCCAAGACATTTAAATATCTTAGCGCTGTGGCCTTATTCATACCTGTCTCTTTGGAAAGGCGGGCTAAAGAGACCGCTTCCCCTGTTTTTGCGAGATAGAATAGAAGATCAAAGGCCTTGCCAGCCGATTCACTCATGCTTTGCAACTCCAAAAAATGCCATTCGCTTTTAATAAATCAACATATAAAAAGGCAATTTATCTCGTAACTTTATACGCTGTGAGATGTGTCGTCAAGGAATAGGCTATCTTTGCCACAAAATTGTCGTGCACCCGCTAAAGCATTTCAACTTAAACCGTTCAAATATGCAAATATCCAGAAAATCCGTCGACCCATCCGCCTTCTTTATCTGGTTCTGGATTGACGCCGTTGAGCATAGGGTGGACTTTTGGGTTTCTTATCTATGGAAGCATCCTTGGAGTCATCCTTGGAGGCATCCCTGCGTATTGTTTCTTCGCTCCAAAAACCTTCTTTCCAGTTGAAGCGCGTAGTATTGAGTAGCGAGCTGCCTTGATCCACCGCTCGTGCGATATCCCGATATAGGCCTTTGGATGGCTCTGCATTCGATAGATCGACAATGAAGCGCCTAAATCCTTGCTTCTTAAGATTCGGCACCAAATCGGTAATAGAAAAAGGTCTTTCGGGAACAACCACAGAATAGTCGCGCTTTCCTATAAGTCTGAAAGTGTTGTTTTCGCGATCAATAAAATTAGCCTGGCCATATTTTTTCGACAAGTCTGCTCTTATTCTAAATAAATCGGGATATGCAAAAACTATGGGAGCAAAAAATTGAGCTGGAAGGTATTCTGTGAGCCTATAAAGATCTTGCCGAGAAATCTCGTATGGCGGAATAAAAGCCTGAACTCCCTGCTCGATATAATAAGCAAGCGCCCATTGATTAAATGTGTAGAGCCATGGGCCAGCAATCGAAATGACCTTTTTCCCTCTTAGCATCGAAAAATGCGCTTGATTGTTCACAATTACAAGTGAGACACCCTTTTCGAGCCAATAATCGAGTTCAGCGGTAAGCCATGTGGAATCGGACTCGGCAAGATATGGATCGAGCCAGAGAATAAGCCTATCTCTTTTAAAAGGAAGGCTTTCCTCTTCGCGGCGCATGGTTTCTGCATTCAGTTTATTGAAAAGGATCATGGCCTTCTTGGGGCGAAAGGTCAGCGCGGCGTGCAGGTGAGCAACTTTACCCGCAAGGACATAGTTTCCAGGTTCGAACAAGGCCTCGAGTTTTCTACCATCGAGGCGTAAAAGCGCGGGGCGCGGAGCCGCATGGTTGCTCGGAAATTTATGAAACTTATCGAGATTCTTGGGCAGCACTGGCTTATAGTTCCGCGTCATACTGGCTGTTTGGATGAGGTATAGCTCATCGTTTTGCCGCCAGTCTCCATCCAATAGAAGGAGCATTCCATATACTTCGTATCGTATCGCTTGAATTTTAGCGGTTATGCGGCCTGAGTCGTCTTTTCGATGGATGCGTACGGAATCTCGTTCAGCCAAGCCTTCGTAGCTGTTCAATAACGCCCAGCGCTTGCCATCGATGGTTCTGGCATCGCGAATCTTGCCAAGAGCAATGCCTGTGCCTCCAGACTGCTCGGGATGAATGTAGTCTTCGGACTTGCCAGATATGAAAAAGTTCGTTTTTCGGCGAGCAAAATCCGACTGAAGTATAGCCTTGGCCTTTAATATGGCTCTTTCTCTATCTTTCTCGTAATTGTCTAGCATAAAGCGGTAGGCCGATACCACTGTGCCAACATATTCCGCAGATTTCATTCTACCTTCGATTTTGAAGGCATCCGCTCCCGCCGTGATTAGATCCGGAAGGTATTCTATAAGTTCAAGATCGTCGGGCGAAAAATAATAACCCTTACCTTTTTCGCTTTCGTAGAGCCTTCTGCATGCTTGTGTACATTGACCTCGATTCGCACTTTTGCCTCCCAGATAGCTCGAAAATAGACAAAGTCCCGAAGCGCTAACACAAAGCGCACCATGGACAAAGACCTCGAGCTCAAGACTCGTATACTGCCTTATCTGCCGAATCTCTTCGAGCGAAAGCTCGCGAGCAAGTACTGCTCTCTTAAAGCCCGCTCGCGAAAGCTGATTGCACCCTGCGGCCGAAGCGATATTCATCTGAGTCGATGCATGAAGCGGCAAAGAAGGAAAATAGTCATGTGCAATCTTTGCGACACCCGCATCTTGAACGATTATGCCGTCCGGTCCTACGGTAGCGAGATATTCTAGCAACTGATAGATGCGATCCGATTCGCGCTCTTCGAATACGGTATTGACAGTCACATAGATCCGCCGCGAGCGATAATGGCATGCATATACTGCAGCCTCGAATTGGTTAAAGGCAAAATTCGTCGTGCGCATACGAGCATTGAAGGATCTTAAGCCAAGATAGACAGCATCTGCTCCTTCGCCAATAGCTGCGTCGAGCGCCTCTCGTGATCCTGCTGGCGCAAGCAATTCAACTTTCTTCACAGTATCCTTATAAGCTTTAATGGTGCTTTGGTGCAAGGAGATGAGATACACGGGCATAATAATGGAGCCAACTATGATATGGATATTATAGGATTTTTATAAGCAGCAAGTGTAACGGCGCCATCGGCATAGCAGGGCATAACAGCGCTTGCCTTAATGTTGTATTTTATTCACTTTTCCTATATATTTTTATGGCCTGGTTTTTTGGGCTTTTCTTCTTGTCTTCCGGCCTTACGGAAGTTCCAAGAAACTACAATCCTTATATTTGCTCCGGGGCAATCCATGGATTTGGAGAAAATACGCAATATTGGTATCATGGCGCATATCGATGCTGGCAAGACTACAACAACAGAACGTATGCTCTATTATTCTGGAAAAACATATAAAATAGGCGAAGTTGACAACGGCGAAGCTACAATGGACTGGATGGACCAGGAGCAAGAGCGTGGTATTACGATCCAGAGCGCAGCCACGACCACCTTTTGGCGCGATCATCAGATAAATATCATCGATACGCCAGGCCATGTGGACTTTACCGCTGAAGTCGAGCGATCTCTCCGTGTACTCGATGGAGCTATAGCAGTGTTCTGCGCTGTGGGAGGCGTAGAGCCACAGTCCGAAACCGTCTGGCATCAAGCAGATCGATACCGCGTTCCGCGCATCGCATATATCAATAAAATGGACAGAGTCGGCGCCAATTTCGAAGCCGTTTTGAAGGACATGAGGACAAAACTCGGTGCTCATCCTGTGCCCTTGAATATCCCAATTGGGGCCGAGAGTTCTTTCGAAGGAGTCATCGATCTCCTCGAAATGCAAGAGATATACTGGAGCGAAGATGGATCCGATATGACAAGATCGGATATTGCTCCCGAGCGCCAAGAAATGGCTCATCGATGGCGAGAAAATCTTCTTGATGCAGTCTCATCCCAGTCCGATCTCATAACAAAGCTCTATCTCGAAGGTGTCGCCATACCGAAAGAGACCTTAATAGCAGAAATACGAAAAGCTTGCATCGCTCAGCACTTCATTCCAGTATTTGCCGGAGCTTCGCGCAGAAACATGGGCGTTCAATTTCTTCTCGATGCGATAGTCGATTTTCTGCCTGCTCCGGATGAAGTTGGTTCGATCAAAGCTTATCATGCTAAAAAAGAGCAGGAAATAGAAATTCCTTGTCAGATAAGCGGATATCCTCTTGGACTTGTATTCAAGGTTCAATATGACCGCGAAGCCGGCGCCCTCTGCTATGTGCGCATGTATTCTGGGACGCTGCACAGCTCCTCAGTTGTATATAACAACTCAAAAAAAAAGCGCGAGCGTATAACTAGGCTTTTACGCATGCACGCTAACAAAAGCGAGCCTATCGAATCGGTTAGCGCAGGCGATATTGCAGTATTTGTAGGGCTCAAATTGGCACAGACCGGCGACACTCTCGGCACCGAAGGTTATCCCGTACTTCTCGAAAAGATGCACTTTCCAGAACCTGTTATCTCGGTAGCAATCGAACCTAGAACGCTTTCCGACCGAGACAAACTAAAAGAAGCGCTCGATATTTTAGCTCGCGAGGATCCAACTTTCGCAGTCCATGAGGATGAAGAGACCGGTCAGATCATTATTAGAGGAATGGGAGAATTACATCTCGATGTGCTTGTCACGCGCGTTATCCGAGAATTCAAGGTCCAAGCCAAGATCGGCAATCCACAGGTCACCTACAGAGAATCGATTTCGACTAAATATCGCCATAGCGAAAAATTCCACAAGATTATTGCTGGAAAAGAGAATACTGCAGGCCTAACGATAGAAGTGGAACCGCTCCCAAGAGGAACCGGCAATCAGTATAAAAAACTTGTTCGCGCCCCAGATGTGCCTCAGGAAATTTTCGAAGCTATAGAACGAGGCATAATGTCTGCCTTTTCTTCGGGCATTCAGTATGGATATCCAGCCGTAGACATAAGTGTTTCACTCATCGATATCGAATATAACGAGCTTAGCTCCACTGCCTTTGCCTTCGAGGCCTGCGCCAATATGGCCTATGATGCCGCATGTAGAGCAGCAAATCCCATTTTGCTCGAACCCATTATGAAAGTCGATATTCTGACTCCAAAGGAATTCGTCGGAGAGGTTATGAGCCTTGTTTCTCAGCGCGGCGGACTTATCCATGGCACAGAGACAAAGATAGTAGCCGAGATAATACATGCCGAGGCTCCACTCGCCACTATGTTTGGCTTTACTACAAGCCTCAGATCCGTGAGCCAGGGTCGAGCTTCCTTTAGCATGGAATTCAGCCATTTCGAGCCTAAACGAGATTAATTGGCAATAATCCCAACAAAATAACATTTGCCTCAAAAGTTGAAGCAGCCGAGCTTTCTGTTCACGTCTTCTCTTGGAGGAGGCACGATATGCTTTTCTGGCAAATTTCACAGATTCCTGCTATGGCAATGAGTTTAGTCACTGCCATGCTTCCGCTTCAAACGAGCGAATCGAGCTGCGGCTATGCGGTTGCAGCGGCCTTGATCAACATTATGCGGACTAGTGTTTTCTTGGCAGGCTTGGAAGATTTAGAGAGAGAAAAACACAAAAATCCATGTATGCCAGCATTCGAAAATGATAAAACTCTATCCCGAAACTATGGGAAAATACCGCCAATTTCGCTGGCCGATATCAAGGCCATTATTGCTGATCATGGAATCGATTCAATGGTGTTTAAGTTTTCGCCTGAAGCTTTGCATGAGCTCGTAAAATCTATAAATGCTCCTCTGATCCTTCATGTCCGTGGCCAGTTTTCTCACTTTGTCATCATTATCGATATTAAATCCGATTCAAAATTGGAGGCCGAAACCGATGTTGAATCAGATACTGAAGCCGATACAGAATCGGCAGGAATCCTCCTTTTCGATCCATCCTGCGGATTGGTGCTGCTGAGTGAATTTAGACTTAAGAATCTAGTTTCGGGGTATTGTCTTCTTCCAATAAGATATGCTTGTAAACAAGGAGAAAAGCCCGTAGGCCTCGAAGACTTTGAGACAAGCCTTTCTTATCTGAAGACCTTATTATGGAATGTATTCCGGACTCTATATTGTAAAGAATAAAACTAGAAACAGGAAAGCACAAAGGCTCCAATTAAGACCTCAAGATCGAAAAGTTCCCTGTGCTCTGGTATGTTTTCGATATTCCTCAACTGAAGCTCGATTTCGCCAATGTACCAGAAGAAAAGACCAAATTTTGGATCGATACGGAATGCATATTCTAGAAAATCATTCGCCTTTCCAAGAGATCCAAACAGCAGAGATGGGATTTGACGCGCAATTCCTACGAAGGTACGAAAAGCCGAGACAATACGAAAATCCCTATATTCTTCGATGAATCGGGCAAGATCTCCAAGCAGTTCTTCTTGAGTGGTATTCTGGCTTCCATCGGCCCAGGTCTTATTTATTAAGAGTGTCATGTTTTCTCGGAATACACGCAAAAGATGAAAGACTCGAATTAAGCGCTGATCTTCCGTGCAGTCAATATAGAAACTGAATTCTCCGGGGTTTCCTAAAAGATTGGCTAGAGCGAGTGCGGATTTCTTTCGTTCTTGGCCTGTGGACTTTACCATAGATTCGAAAAGCTCAAAAACTTTTTTCTCGGATCCGGTTACGAGAGTGTCCACTCTGGCGGAATCGACAAAATCCATGGCAATACCATGACGAAAAGGCATGAAATGGTCAAGGGGGATAGGAGAAGATCTAATCTGTCGCTTAATACCCCATTCATCCAGTTGCATGGAAACAAAGAGTATTTCATACTTGTAGCATGGCAAACGATATTAAGATTCTCGAAAACACAAGAGTGGGAGAAGGATTTGTTCCATCTCGATATCTTCGCCCTGGCGAAAATGAATACTATCTACGCGATGAACAACTTAGAAGCCTAGGCAAGGAGCCTTTATCTTTCAGGCCGCTTTCAGCAAGCGAATTAGAAGTTCTTGTGAGAAACAATAACACCTGCAGGGATTGGTCTTTGTTTCTTGTGCGAGATCCGTTCCATCCTGAGCTTTTGAGAAACAATCTATTCTTCGGACTTGTACGCATATCCCGCCTTGAACCCGCTACTTTGGAGCATCATGATTTCTCTACCACAACCGGAATTTACAATTCGCTGGTCATAGCCTGCGACATCGGAGATAACTGTGCCATTTCGGATTGTGCTTATCTTTCTCACTACATCATCGACGATCACTGTATTCTCATCAACAATGCGGAATTGCAGGTCTCCAATCATGCAAAGTTCGGAAATGGTATTGTCATGGAGAGCGAAGAGGAGTCGGTTCGCATAACGCTCGATGTTATGAATGAGAACGGCGGCCGCTGGATTTATCCATTCAATGGCATGCTTCCTGCGGATGCCTGGCTTTGGGCTAAATTTCGCGACAGAGATGCCCTTATGGAGCGCTTTGCTGAGATGACCAACACAAAATTCGATCGCAGACTCGGCCGATACGGAATCATAGGTCGCGACAGCGTACTCAAGCACAATCGCATAATCAAAGACGTATGCATTGGAGAAAGCGCTTATATAAAAGGCTCGAACAAGCTGAAAAATCTCACAATTAATTCCAAAACCGAAGCACCTACGCAGATTGGTGAAGGTGTAGAGCTTGTAAATGGCATTTTGGGCTATGGCTGCCGTGTCTTTTACGGCTGCAAGGCAGTGCGATTTGTCATGTGCGATAATTCAGCCTTGAAATATGGAGCCAGACTAATTCACTCTGTCCTTGGTGAAAATAGCACCGTATCCTGCTGCGAGATTCTAAATAACCTGATTTTTCCAGCCCACGAGCAGCACCATAACACAAGCTTCTTGATCGCAAGTCTCATAAAAGGTCAATCCAACCTCGCCGCCGGTGCCACAATTGGATCGAATCACAATTCGCGGGCTCCGGATGGGGAAATAGAAGCAGGGCGAGGTTTTTGGCCTGGCCTCTGCACCTCAGTGAAACATTCATCGCGTTTCGCTTCATTCTGCCTTCTTTCAAAAAGTGACTACAAGCATGAACTCGATATTCGTTTCCCCTTCTGCCTTGTAGACAACGACGAAACCAATGGCAGGCTCATGTTGGCTCCAGCTTGGTGGTGGCATTCTAACACATACGCACTAATGAGAAATGAAAAGAAATTCAAAGAGCGCGATAAGAGAATCGATAAGCGCATCCAGTTCATATATTCTCCATTTGCCCCAGACACGATGACAGAGATTCTTGCAAGCCTTGCTATTCTTGAATACGCTACCGGAAAAGCAGCCATAGAATGGCTCGCCAATAATGAGGATAATCGAAGATTATTTGGCAACAAAATTTTGGATCTTGTAAACGAACTCGGATTACACATAAGCCAAAAAATCGAAGCTGAAAACACCAAAAAAAGGAGCAATGAGTCCGCACAAAGGCCTTATCTGGAGAATCTTGATATTCATAACCCAAATAATACTGGCATTCGCAAGCTAGGCGCTCTCATCCTTGCTGGACAAAATGATCCTCTTCCTTTTGAAGTATATGTAAAAGGCTTTGAAAATTCCGCAAGGCAACAAATCGTTCTTAAGCCTTGCAGAGCAAGAGCCTCCTATAGAGAAATATTGCTCTGGTTTTCGGTTACGACGCTCCTGCCTACCCTTTTAACGGAACTAGACAAGATAGATGATTTTGCTGAACCAGATGAAATATTTGAGAGGATATCGCTATGCATCGGGCTGGAAAGCAAGGAACTCGGGGAACGGAAGAATTGCCAACATAAAGCTGAACTCCAAGAGCCTCCGGAAATTGAATGGGATAACATGGGAGGTTTTCTTGTCCAGCATTCCAAGCTCGAAGATCTGATCGAGCGCATCGAAACGGGTAGCATCCAGAGCTGGGACGAGCTTCACTGCGAGTACCAAAGACTCTCCTTAGAGTATGAAAAAGATGCTCGAGTTTTTGCTTGGGCTATTCTTGGATACTTGAGCCTTGATCCCGAAAAGGCAAGTGCGGTTAATGTCGCTATTGCTAGAAGAGATGCATCGGATTTAGAGGCATCGAATTTAGATGCATCGGATTTAGAAGAGCGATGGCCAAAACCTACTCTCTCTCAGCTTATTTCAAGCCTCGAAGAAGCCAAGGAACTTTCATGCACTATAGCCCAGCGCGTCTATGCTACTCGGGCAAAGGATTGGACGAATCCTTTCAGAAAGACAACTTTCCGGAATGAGAACGAACAACTCGCTGTCTATGGTCGCATAGAAGAAAACACTGCCATAAAGGCTGTCTATCATGAGATGGAAGATATACGGCATGAGATAGACCGACTTACTAATAGACTCCAAGCAAGCGTTCCAAAAGTTCCTCATCCACAAGATTAGGCATGGTAATAGTGCCATATTCACCATACTCGCAATTGAACTGATCGGCGACCTCCATGGCATGAGGATTGCGCGCCCATGAGCGCCGCGCAACGCCACCCATCGCATCCCATGGTAGGGCCATGCGGATTACCTGGTCGACCTTATCCGAGCCATCTAGCACGAGGCCAAAGCCACCATTTATAGCTTTGCCAATGCCGACACCTCCGCCATTGTGCAGCGTGACAAGGCTCATACCCCTTGCAGCATTCCCCGCAAAACACTGTGTTGCCATATCTGCCATAACATTCGAGCCATCCTTGATATTGCTCGTCTCGCGGAATGGACTGTCTGCACCACCAGTGTCATGATGGTCGCGGCCTATCATTACTGGGCCAATTTCTCCATTGCGCACCATTTCGTTGAACTTTAGCGCTATATTCATGCGACCAAAGGCATCTTGGAAGAGAATGCGTGCCTGTGTTCCCACCACAAGCTTGTTTTTCTCCGCATCGCGTATCCAGATATAGTTGTCGCGGTCTTGGCCGCGACGATCTGGATCGATGCACTCCATTGCCGCAAGGTCTGTTTTATGCAGGTCTTCTTTTTTGCCAGATAAGCAGACCCAACGGAAAGGCCCATAGCCATAGTCAAAAAGCTCAGGGCCCATGATATCTTCGACATAGCTTGGCAAAATGAAACCATCTTTTTCATCGATGCCATTTCTGGAGATCTCCTTTACACCCGCATCGAACACAGCCTTGAGGAATGAATTTCCGTAATCGAAAAAATATGTACCCTTTTTAACAAGGCGCATTATCACCTCGAAATGCCGCCGCAAAGAAGCATCGACCAAAGTTCTGAAATAATGCCTATCCTCGGCTAGAAGCCTTGTACGCTCTTCGAAAGTTATGCCGACCGGGCAATAGCCGCCATCATAGGGAACGTGGCAGCTAGTCTGATCGGAGAGTAGATCCACATGAATATCATGGGTATCGATATATTCGAGGAGATCGACAATGTTGCCATGATATGCGACAGCAATAGGCTCTCCCTTTTCTTGAGCAACATGCGCAAGACGGACAGCTTCTTCGCATGACTCCATTTCGCAAGAAACCCAGCCCTGCTTAAGTCTTGTTTCGATTCGCGAGTGATCCACTTCCGCAATGATAGAGACAGCTTGAGCTATCATTGCTGCCTTGCCCTGGGCTCCAGACATACCGCCGAGACCTGAAGACACAAAGAGTCTGCCAGCAAGGTCCTTATCTTGCGGGATGCCTAGTTTGAGCCTGCCCGCGTTGAGAATTGTGTTATAAGTGCCATGCACAATGCCTTGGGGTCCAATGTACATCCAACCGCCCGCGGTCATTTGGCCATAGTTTGCAACACCCATTGCTGCAGCGATATTGAAATCTTTTAGATTGTCATACATGCCAACCATGAGCCCATTGGTAATGATGGCACGCGGTGCAAAAGGATGGCTCGCAAAAATGCCCACTGGATGTCCCGATTCCACTACTAGCGTACTATTCTCGTCGAGCACTTCGAGATACTTACAAATAAGGCGATACTGCATCCAGTTTTGGCATACCTGCCCAGTCTCTCCATAGGTGACAAGCTCGTATGGGTAGAGCGCAACTTCGAAGTCTAGATTGTTGTCGATCATTACGCGAAGCGCCCGACCTTCAATGCACCTACCCAAATAGCTATCGATAGGAAGGCCGCATATCTTGCCCTGGGGCCGAAAGCGATACCCATATATGCGACCTCGTTGCCTGAGCTCGGCCAGGAATTCTGGCGCGAGTTTTTCATGCCAGCGGGGAGGAATATAGCGCAAGGCGTTTTTTAGCGCGATCCTCTCCTGACCAGGTGTCAACTCCGAGTCGCGCTTTGGAGCTCGCCTGATTCCAGGCTCGAAAATAGGCTCTGGCGGAAGATCATCAAAATCTAGCGTTATAGTATATGGATGAGAACTCATTATGCTGACCTCCTTTTTATCCTTTGCTCATATATCTTATGCAGCGATAGAATTGTATCACCAATAATGGAAATTGGAACGAACAATCTTTTTCGATTTTCTGCTTCCGTTTTCTCATTTCTATTTTTATGCGATGTTTTTCTAATACTGATTGTCAATATCGCGCCTTTAGATTTATGATGTATATCATTGGTAGGATCTTGTTCTACAGGAGCTTGAGCCCCTAATCTATTCACAAGGAGAAAGAGTAATGGACAATGAATTGACATGGTGGAAATTCGACGAAGTAGATGCTTTTATGAGGGCTGGATTCGAGGCCGTCGGTGTGGCTCCTGATGTCGCGGCTGTATGCTCCGATGTCTTGATTTCCGCTGATAAGCGCGGCGTCGATTCTCATGGCGTGGGCAGGTATAAACCAATTTATCTAGATCGTATTTGGGCTGGAATTCTCAATCCAAATACGACCTTCGATGTTATCAAGGAGACTCCGACAACAGCAGTGATCGATGGCCATAACGGCATGGGTCTCTATATCGCAAAAAGGTCCATGGAATTGGCCGTAGAAAAAGCAGAGAAATTTGGCATAGGCATGACGGTATGCCGAAATTCGACACATTATGGCGCCGCTTTTTACTATGCGCGTATAGCCGTAGAGCATGGCATGATCGGCATGACCACCACCAATGCACGACCTTCTATAGCTCCCACTTGGGGAGTCGAACCGATGCTCGGCACAAATCCCATGACATGGGGCATGCCCTCGGACGAGGACTTTCCTTTTATGTTGGACTGCGCGACCTCAGTTACCCAGCGAGGAAAGATCGAGCTCTACGACAGGCTTGGCAAGGACCTTCCCGATGGATGGGTAATAGGACAGGATGGAAAATATCGACATGATACTCACCAGGTCCTGATAGACCTCGGCCAAGACAAGGCTGCTCTTACTCCTCTTGGAGGCCTAGGCGAGGATTTCGGTGGCTACAAAGGCTATGGTTATGCCATGGTAGTAGAACTGCTTTCGAGCGCTCTCTCCCAAACCAACTTCATGAAGGCTCTTCTGGGCGTGGACTCTAATGGCAAACCCAAGCCAATCGAGCTAGGACACAGCTTCATTGCCATCAATATAAGCGCCTTCTGCGACCTAGAGGACTTCAAACATCATGTCGGAGAAGTAAGCCGCCAACTCAGGGCATCGAGGAAAGCCCCAGGAGCTCAGCGTATTTGGACGCCCGGCGAAAAAGAACATGAAACCTGGCTCTACAGAAAAGACAAAGGTGTACCCTTCAATCCGCCCCTTAAGAAGGCTTTCAAAGAAGTTAAGGAGCGCTGCAAACTCGATATAGAACTACCCTTCTGAATTTGGGATGCTCATCACCGTAGCATGTAGTGCATGCTACGGTGACCTTTTATAGGCTCTTCTAGTCTATAGAGATCCTATTTCGGCTGCCCTGATCGTCTAATTGTGCCGCTCGCTTTTGTAGCGAGTTTTGCAAGAAGACCTGGATCTTTCCCATACTTTTCTATAAGGCTGCTTAGATCTTTTAAAAGCTCAGGTAAGCCATCGACCACAAGCTCTACCAGTTCATCTGCCATCTCCTCTTCGTAATTTGTCACTATGTAATCGACAAGGTCTGTCCATAAATTTTCCTTGCTCATTACCTCATTCAATTCCAAAAGCATATTCAAGCGCAACGAGGAATTTTCTTTGAGCTTACGAGTAAAGAATGCATAAGGACTCAAAACCGCCTTTATCGTTGTCCTGGTGCGGGGCTCCTGAGAGAAAAGGTAAAGGATATCCATCATGGCAATGTACTGAGTATTACCGCTAGTATTGATGATATTAGGAATCAGCTCTTCCAAGGTCTTTTGGCGCTGTCGAAGTACCTTGCGATATTTATTTCCGCCTTCTATAAAACCAGCGACAAAATCTGACCATATCTTGGTCTGAACAATGCTTGGAATCGAGAGAGAGTTCCCTATAGGCGCAAATACCGTGGCTAGAGGC
>Ga0116173_1002154_pt1 | contig 15511 bp, 14 predicted proteins | sample AD_UKC085_MetaG_FD_89800 | JGI IMG/M metagenome (GOLD analysis project Ga0116173, IMG submission 89800) | Active sludge microbial communities of municipal wastewater-treating anaerobic digesters from USA - AD_UKC085_MetaG | ecosystem: Engineered > Bioreactor > Anaerobic > Digestate | place: USA...
ACACCTGTCTTCAAAATAACAAAATCCCTTACCATATCAAGCGGAATAGCGTTCAAAAGAAGATCCACCTTTTCGAAAGATGTGTTGAAAACTACTTCTGCCGATCCCCTTCCCTTTAAATTTACCTGATCTTTAACGGTGATCTTCCCAAGAGATCCGTTCAGTTCCATTCCGAAATTGACGGACCTCGTTTTTCCATCAAAAGATAGAGTCATATCATTAATTTCCAGATCTAAGCTGTATTCCTCATTCTTTCCACCCGATGATCCTGGTGTTTGAGCTTTTTCAGTTGAAATATAACTCTTGGCGGCACTGAATATCTGATCACCGTTCACGGCAGATCCGATGCAGACAATGTTAACATCCTTTTTATTTCCTAAATAGATCTTTACCACATCAGAAACCCGGCAGTCTGAAAAAGCTGCAACAAAAGAGCCCTGTTTGGAGATTTTTATATTTCCAGCATACACTTCTGGCTTTATTAAACTGAAACCTGTGTCGGAAACATCCATGTCAAGACCCGTTTTTCTTTCTAACAGCATGACAGCTTTTGAGACAGTTTCATCTATCTTTCTGTTTATTAAAATCTCTGCGTAAACATACAGTGCAGCAATACACAGGGATATAAACACCGTTCCGGCCAGGATCTTTTTCATTTGGCTAGGATATTAACTATCTGAATTATTATCAGTATGGGCACTTTTCGTGATCAGATACACCGCAGTCGTAGTTCTTGTTCGCTTCATCGACGCAGGTCTTACTGTCGAAAGCTTTATTTCCGTCGCTGTCTGAGCAGCTCTGAATAAATTTTCTCCAGCCGCTTGCTTCGCCTTCTCCGAGCTGACTTCCCCATGATTCACATTCCTCAAGACAATCGGCATCCGCACTGTTGCTGTAGCCGCCACATTCCTGTTCAACACATGTCTTGATCTCTGAACAGCTGCAGAACTTAAAGCACATCAGTGTGATGTATTCTGTACAGTTGGTGTTGCAGAAAGCATTTGCCGTTCCTGCTTCATACATTGCTTCGCCCTGCTCATCTTCAATAGTTCCGCAGTCTACTGATTCACCTTTTTCACAGTTCTCATACATGTCAATATTGCTGTTGCCGCATGTAAGATGAGTTTTGCATGCATCAGTCTGGAACTTGCAGAACTCATTCATGCAGACTTCCATAACAGGAGCATCGCTACATTCTTTATCAAGGCACTCTAACATTGTGTCATATTTTGCCTTTGCAGCAGGCCATGTCTTACCAATGCACTCTTCCTCACATTCAGAATTATCACATTTTTCAACACATTCATAGACCTGATAACAGGTAAGAGCATCTTTGTCTATACATGCATACATATCCCAGTCAGTACAGGTTGAATTGCATATAGCTTCGTTTATCGGCTGCCAGTCTTCACCAAAGTCCTGACATGGTTTAGTCTCCAATGTCTCGCATTTTTCTCCTTCATCTATCACACCGTTACCGCATTTCTCGTTCGGATAGCAGGAATAATATTCATCGTTGCAGCTTTCTTTCATACACTCCTCTTTATCCGCACCGCTTGCACAGTTGCCGGTCCAGCATTCATAAAGCGCATTAAACAGTTCAAGTCCCTGCTCGCTTCCCTGGCCTCTGCATCCTTCAATACAGGCATCATCAGTACAGGCATCGACACATGTAAATATCTGTGCGCAAGTCTTATTGCCACCCGTTGAACAGTTTGTAGGATCCCATCCGGTGCACCATCTGTTGCATGCCGCATCACCTGTCTCATAACTACCGGGGAGTTCAGTACAGGGCTTTGTTTCACCCTGTTCACATGTTTCTTTATCATCTTTTACAAAATTTCCGCAAAGATCATCATCAGGTCTTTTCTGACATTGTGCTGTATCATAAGCAGTACAATCGGCATTACACTTTGCTTCAAATTCCGGATAGAAATGGCCTGCCTGCCAGCATGGAATGTTGCCGTCACAGATTTCTCCTTCATCTATCACGCCATTGCCGCATTTAGGACCGTCACCGGTACTATCGCTGTCATTTGATTCATTGTCGTCCTTTTTGGATGAACAGCTCAAAACAAAAAGAACTGAAAAAACTAAAATAAGAACATAAACGATTTTTTTCATTTTTATCTCCATAAAAAAGCAATTTAACACACCTGCACTCACCAGATTCTAAAAATTGTTGAAAAGTAGTCAAGAGAAAATTCAATTCTCAATGACTTCAATGAGTTTTTTAAATACTTCTTCTGAATTAAGTATTGAGGTGTGATCTTCGTGAAACTGAAATATTTCAACGGCATCTTTTGTAACATTCTCATCAAGCATACTTTTCACACTGACTGTTCCGTCACTGTCACTGTTCTTTTCACCGTCTTTGGGTTTATTTCCGTAAAAAAGATAGAAAGGGACATTCAAAGGTGTTTCAAACATTCTTTTCTGGAAATCTGATCCAGGGACCATGTCTATCCACACAGGAACAAAGGATTTTGTCTCTTTTCTGACTCCGTATGCGGCAAGGTCGTGCCCGCCGTAAGGTGAACTTATCGAAATGAATTTTCTGACAAGGGAGTTCTCCTTCTGATTGTGATATCTTTGAATAAAAGTTCTTGAAACAAGTCCTCCCATGCTGTGAGCGACAATTATTATCTCCTTCATTCCGTATTTTTCCGAAATGACCGAGATTTCGTAATCAAGTGCCGCAGCAACACCGTCAAGCCGGAATCCGCTCGGATACTGGAAAACCATGGGGAGATATTTTTCCGTGTCGATATTTTCAGATATGAATTTCCAGTCAAAAGGAGTTCCCGATATTCCGTGAACAAAAAGAATCGGAATTTTATCAGGATCAAATTCTTTCAGCATGAAAACTGACGGTCCCTGCAAAGATGCGAGCTCAAGAGGTCTCCACATACCGAGTGCTCCGAACCCCGGATCAAAATAATAATGGTCCATTTTCACAACTGTCCCGGGAAACGGTTTTTTAACAACATAATCACTTTTCACATCATTAACTATGCTCATTTTCCTGAACTTTTCCGGCATATTCTGAACATTATCAAGAGTTATGTCGACCCTGAAAAGCATCCGTCCGTTATCCAGAAAAACCGGTTCTCCCCCTTTATATGTTCCGAACAGTTCATCGTCATCATATTTTTTATTTCCGTTCCTATCCTGGAAAGCAAAGACCGAAACGCTTCCGACCGGCACAAGAAAACCGTAGAAAGTCCCTTTTTCGATCTTTTTATAATTGAGCACTGTTCTCGGCAGATTGGGAGCATCCGGTTCTTTCACGGCCACGACATACAGATCGCCTTTTAACTCATTTTGAAAAAATATATCCCCGCAGAACAAAGCATTGGATTCAGCATGGAGCGTCCATGTCTTTATACTCTTTCTCACCCCGTCGCCTTTTCTGCCGTAACACGATGATATTACTGACACTATTAACAATGCTACGACCAGTTGTCTTTTCATTGACACCACCCGCAACATGATTTTGCCATAATTAAAGCGTCCTCAACAGGATTGCTGTAATACGATCTTCTCATACCCACCTTTTCAAAACCGTTCTTCAGATAGATCTTTTCCGCTGATCTGTTTGAAACCCTTACTTCAAGAAATATTTTCCTGACACCGTTCGATTTGCAGTACTCAGCAACCTCTTTAACCAGCTGCGTCCCGATTCCCCTGCCTGTGCTCTCTTTTCTTACAGCCACCTGAATTATCTCTGCTTCATCAAGCACTTCTGAAAGGATGAGAAACCCTTCCGGCAAGCCGTTTTCCAAATGACAGAATATGATGTACTGTGTGTCAATTGCGGAAATGTAACTGTCAAGAAAAGAACCGGTGTCATCTCCAAAATACTGTAAACCGATTGATATTATTGAGTTTTTCAAAGATTCTGTCTGTTTTTTTGAAAGGATCATTTCAGTCCGGTTTCACACACACCGTTATGTTTAATGTTCTGAGCATTCTGCATAGCGATGCATTTATTGGCATAGGACATTCCGTCACATCCGCAGACCGGTTCATCAACTGCTTCACAATCCTCCGGGATTTTTTCACATTTTCCCCAGGAATCAGTGCATCTGCCGATTTCTTTGACACACATTTCGTCACCTTCACAATCCCATGTATTACTGCAGTTATCCCATATAAAATCAACATCCTGGTTTTCGTTCTCATCAACCTGTTCATCGGGAGTTTCTTCACTCTCGTCAGGTTCTTTCGCGCCCTCATCCTGAACAACGCCCGGGTCATTTTCCTCATCAACAACAGTCTTTTCATCGTTTTTTTCGTCATCAGACTTGTTCTTCAGTGAATTGACAGAATTCTCGCAACCAACTGAAAAAACTAACATAAAAATTAAAAAGATCCATCTCTTGATCATTTTATTCCCCCTGTTCATCAATTTTCTCAATACAATCCACTGGACAAACCTCTGCGCATTGACCGCATCCGATACAAAGAGAGACCGTTATCTGGTACTCCTTTTCATTCTGTATCACCGCTTCACACGGACATTCTGCGGCACAAGCTCCGCAGTTAATGCATAGACCTTCAATTATTCTGTATTTCATTTAAGCCCCGCTCCACTTGAAAATTGTACCGGATCATTTCTTTTTTACTATTTTTTCTTTTTTCTGTTTCGGTTTATTTTTCTTTGCTTCAGCTTCGATCTGCTGCTGCGCTTCAAAGATCGACACCTGCTTTTCAGCTTCTTTCGCCTTGTTTTTCAAAACAGCCCTCCCTGCTTTCTCAACAGGTTTTTCAACCTTCTCAACTTTCTCAACCTTCTCAACTTTCTCAACCTTCTCAGCTTTCTCAACCTTCTCAACCTTCCCTGGGATCTTATCTATTTTTGCCGCACCATTACTTTCAGAAATCTCTACTGTATCCTTTATTTTCTGAACCTTATATGTTTTCTGAGGCACCAGCACCTTCTCAGGAATAACAGCGGTGTCACCGTTCGAGCCGTTTGTGAACCACTCATCAAAATTTACAAGACCGTTTGCCGTCACAACTCCGCCCTTGTATTTCTGGTTGAAAGATTCTACTGTTTCAGCAAGCTTTTCCTTCTCCTCTCCGAGCGGAACAAGCTCTGAAACGATCTTTACTTCATAACTGCCGGGATAGACCCTTTCGACTCTGTCAATGTCAACTGTCGCAAAATCATTGCGGTTAACGACATCTGAAGTGCCGTCAAGGTACATTACGACATAAATCATGACTCTCCTCCATCTTATGGATTTTATAAAACCGGTTCCTGTTTCTGCTTCATCAAATTTCCCGCAGATCAAATTGTATCTGCAGAAAACACTTCTTGCGTTACAACTTATCGATGCCGTCTTCTTTTTCGGACAGTAGAATTCATGGACTCTCTTCTTCCTGCCTGCAAGAGTTCTGTTCAGCTCCATAATTTTACCGTTCAGAGGACTGTTCTCAAGATCGACCCACTGAGGGAAGTATGCTGAAAAAAGCTGTGCTTTAACGGGACACTCCTTCACTTCACATGATATACACTGGGTCAAGTGAACCTTTGTCCCTGCAAGAAGACCTTTCCTTTCAGGTTCAAGACATATTATCCATCCGTTCTGAGACAAAGCCATAACACACACCGGCAATAAGTTTCGGCAACAGTTTAATCACGGATCATTTTAAAAACAAGAAGATTTTTCGTAAAAATTTCATTGTGTGCGTACTAAACATTTGTGACATGCGACAGCGCTCTTTTTTTTTGACTTTTGACTATGTCATTTTATAATGCGCTGAAGTTTTGATGAGGTGTTACTCTTTATAATATTATTTGGAGGATTGAGAAATGAAGAAATTACTTATGGTTACATTGCTGTTGCTGGTTGCTTCAGCTTTCGTTTCCTGCAACAGTTACGATGTTGAAGGAAAGCCGGAAGTGGCATCAAACCCCGCAAAAAAAGTTTTTGCATACTACCCGTGGGACAGCAATGATGTTCAGCAGCCCGATGACACTGAAACTCCTGACGACACTGAGATCACTGATGAAACTGAAACCCCTGATGAAGCTGAAACTCCCGATGAAGCTGAGACTCCCGATGAAGCTGAGACTCCTGACGAAGAGGAAAGTGATGATGATACCGTCAATCCGGTAATGCCTGTTCTGAAAGCTCCTGTTGCAGACACTATCACCGAAGAGTTTGAGATATATAACCGCGGTGAAACAGGTGAACTTCTGATAAGACAGATCAATCTTATCGACCCGAGAGGACACAGAATAGCAGAACTTGACAATGCTGATTATAAAAAGCTGTTTGAGCTTCAGATACAGACAATGTCTGAAACCGGTGTTGCAACAGACGGCTGGAATGGCAAACTTCTGACTTTTGACAACACAAACGCTGAAGCAGGATCACGCATCGGATCTCTCTGTCCTCTTGATCAGAATGAGATCGAAAAGAGAACTTGTAAGAAAAGTTTCAGTGCACAGAAGTATAATCCACAGTTCAAGATCCTCCTGAGCTACAATAAAACTGCGGCTGAAGCCCTTAAGTTGAATCCTCCCTCAGAAAAAGAATATAATCCTGTTACAGGCGAAGATGATCTGAAATACAAACTTGACGGAGATTTCTGGATCGAGATTTGCACGAACGACCCGACAAAGGGAACTTCCGACACATGCGGGCCTAACGCTACAAGCTACAGAATTCAGGTGACCCGCCAGCCGAACAAACCGCCAAAGCCGATAATTAAAGTTAAATTTGAATATACCACTGGCGGAGAAATGTCATACAGGAACATCAAAGACAAAGTTCAGATGAATCTTGTGAACACCTGCGTTTCCGATCCTGATGCACCTTCAAAATGTCTTGACAAGAAATTATATGACAAAAAGGATCCGAATCGTAGATATGCTATAAAATATAAGTGGGAAATGAAAGAATCACCCACTCCGCTTATGGAGGAATCTCAGATAAAGACAGCCGGAAAGTGGATACTTGACATAGATGATCCTGAAAGAGAAGACTTCTATGGACTTATGATAACTCCTAGAAGATATTCAGAAAAGAATCCAAATTACAAAGATGCCACCACTTGCGAAAGCGAATGCGGTGAAGAACCCAAAGATGTTGAAGATGAGTTCTATTTCCTGAAACTCTCTAACTATCTTATCTGCCGCCAGAAACATTGTGAAAAATTCAAAACAAAATATTACAAGGTCAATATTCAGGCGGAAACTATTGACCTTGAAACAGATCTTGTGAGCGAAACCGCTGATATCACTGTCGTTCCGAAGATCATTCCTCAGGCGCGTGTTGTTGCTCAGCTTTCGTGGAAACAGGGTTATGGAACAAAAACTGAAGCAACCTCGACTAAAGACGGCGTAGCAATTGATGTCGATATTCATATGATAAAGAAAACCAGCGTTGAAGCACCGACTCATAATTACACACCTGTTGAAGGTTTAATGGGAACAGTTCAATTAGTGTCAAGTCTTGCTCCATATGTTTCTCCAAGTAATCCTGACGATGAAAAATATTTTCGTCACGATGATTGTTCTTTCTCTGATCAAGGAGTTGAAGGAGGATCTGATGGTGTTGAACAAACTATCGCATGGCATGCATCTCTTGATAGAGATAATAGATGGGGCGGTGGTAATTATGAAAACCCTGAAACAATCGGTCTTGGTCCGATAGAAGATAAAAACGGAGACGGTGTGCCCGATGATGCAGTCATGGACGACCAGTACCTTATCGTTGTCGGTTATGTAAGCTGCACATCACAGTATGCTGACAAAGTTGACAGATGTAAGCCCGATTATGAAGGTGAAGATTCCACTTATGAAATTGATGCAAGAGTTGATATACTTATTGACGGTGTTGATGCTCCGAGAGAAAAAAGAGTAAAAGGAAGCACAGACATCCGTCCTGCAGACATATACACTTCAAAAGATTTCAAAATTAAAGTTAATGATTGGAAAGTTATTGCTGTTGTAAAATGGGACGGTTCTCTTCCGGGACCTGAAACAAACCCCAAATATCCGGGCGATGCAATTGTAAGTGACGAAGCTATGACGGATGAAGGAATTGAAACTAACGCAAAGGGATATAAAATATGCAATTTTGACAATTCTTACAATGTGCTTGTTCCTGTCTGGGTAGAAGAGCAGTATTATGAATATGTCAACACTCCTGTAAGCGAACAGCCGGAAGCTCCGCCTATCGGATATTGCAAATAACAATTCATTGATCTATTTTTCAAACCGGGCGGATTCCGCCCGGTTTTTTTTTGCTTTTACTGCTTAATTATCTCATAATATTATGAACTTTTTGCTAAGGAGCTTCATGAGAACAGTGATTGCGGCATTGTTACTTCTTTTCTTTTTCAACATTCTGTCAGAGGAACGGACTTACACCATTTCGATGATGGGAAATGAGATCGGAAAAAACACAGAAAAATGGACAGAAAGCAAAGATTTCTCCGGGAAATGCATTCTTACACTTGAGTCAACTTCTAAAATGGGGATAACCAGAGGCGCATACTCTGTCAGCATGGAAACGAGATCGGTCGTGAAGGTGACCTGCAAAGACTTTTTCCCTGTTTCGGTTGAATCTGAAAGTAGTGAAATGTCCTCAAAAATGAATTCAAAAGCTGTAAATGTGAACGGATTTTTCAGTGGCGAAATAGAAAAGAACGGCAACAGGGAACCTGTATCATTTACTGTTCCTCAGAATGCAACTTTTTTCAGTATGATATTCAGAAAATTCTCTGAAAATGATTTTTTAAAAGGGGGCAGTGCAAAGATCATTTCCGAAGAATCTCTCACTTTGAAGAACATTTCATATTCCGCTGTAAAAGAACCTTCAGGACTTCTCAAAGTGACGGTTAATTATGATGGGGTGCCTCTCAGTTTCTTTCTTGATAAGGATCTCGTTGTGCGGTCAGACCTTCAAAACGGGCTAATATCATATAAACTGGATGGATATCTCAAATCACCACAAACTTTACCTGAACAATCAGGAAATGCCGACATCCTTGTGAATACATCTATTTCCAACAAGGGGATCTCTGTCAAGAATCCAAGATCTGCGACGAAAATGAACTTCTCTGTTTCGGGGAATAATATTTTGGAAATACCTGAAACCTGTTTTCAGAAACAAGGAGACAACGGAACACTCACAGTTGACAATAATTCAAAGTTCTGCGCGACTCTTCCGGTTCCGCAGGATACACAGGGAAATATTTTTGAAGACAGTGGAAACCCGAAGATAGCTGCCGCAGCACAAAAAGTGATCAAAGGATCCCCCGATAAGAACGAGATGATAAAACGGATGGTCAATTTTGTTTTCAGACATATTAAAAACAAGAATTACAGTCATGGTAATCTTTCAGCAGGCGAAGTTCTTGAAAACAGATCGGGAGATTGTACTGAACACGCAACTCTTCTTTCTGCGTTGCTGAAATCGGCTGGAATTCCTGTTAAAATGGCCTACGGTGTTGTTCTTGACGATAAAGGCGGATTCATGTTCCACAACTGGAATGAAGTGTATGGCGATAATGGATGGATGTCCGTTGACGCTACTTTCGGAGCGGTAAAGGCCGATGCGGCGAGAATTCTTCTTATTTACGGAGGAAGCGACAGCAGTTCCAGAGAGCAGGTTTCACTCGCGGTATTAAAATTCCTCGGTTCGCTTGAAATTTCAGTGACGGGGTTTGCAAATGAATAAAAAATGGTTTAAAAGTGCCGCTGTTACAGGGAGCGGATTTGAACATCTTGCTGATGAAACGATCGGATTTTCTGAGATCTCGAATGAAAAACTGAGAGGAGTGGACCTTCTTTTTGTCAAAAACAAACTGGACTTTTTTTCAAAGTTCAGATTCAACGGATCTACTGTAATAAGTGATATGGCGATCAATTCAGAAGATCAGGAAAAATTTATTCTTATGTCACCCGGAGATCTGTTCATAAGCAGGGTCGGTCATGATATTGTCAATATTTTCAGCCCTTTCGAACATTTTGAATATCTTGAAGAAAACATGATAACCGACCGCGTGAATCAGGGAATAAAGTTCGGCAGGCAGATAAACATCATCGGACATCTTGTTCAGAACACAAAAAAATGGAGCGAAAGCCGTTACGACTTTGAAAATTTCATTCTGACGGTTCAGGGATTGTGCCGGAAATCGGGGATTGAAATAAAAATTCAAAACCCGCATAAATATAGAATTGACACTATTCCCGATGCTGATATTATGAACCCTGTTATTGATGAGATAGTTTCAAATTTGAAAATGCACGGCAGCAGGGAGTTTGAACTGGCGGTCGTCAGTAACACAGAGATGGTTTTCAGAAATGATTTTGACTGTTCATTCAATTTTGAAAGACCGAAGGCCTTACTGCGCTGTCCGTTCACAAAAAGGACAAACAGCCCGGGATCAGGACTTGGATTGTTTATATTTTCGCTTTCTTCGGTTAGAGGAGGTTTTGATTGGGACATATCAGTAAAAGAAAATCAATTCTGTTTGTCATTGTTTTTCTGACAAACGGTTTTCTTCTTGGAGAGGGCTATTTTAATCCTGACAATGATCCTATCTGGTCAGACACCTCTTTCGGAGTAAGGGCAAGAGAACTTTCACATTCTATCGACACGCAAAACTGTGGAAAGGGATGCGGTGCACTGCTCAGTCATAACTCGCAATATCTTTTCAATCCGGCAAACGCCATGCTTCAGCAACAGTTCACCCTTTCTCTTCTCTATCACTACCTTGATTCGATGAGTGCTTCCGTCAGTGATTCCAAGACATCAAAAGTTGCCGGCGGAGTAATGTATTCAAGGCATGCAGGGCTCAACCATATCAAAACTAATTTTGCGTTTCCCATATATAAGATCGTATTCGGCGGACTAAATGTTAACAACTATATAGGAAAATTTGCTCCGACACAGACAAGAAGCACCAATTCACACTCATTTGATCTGGGAATAAGTGCTGTGATAACAAAATTCCTTTATGTAGGTTTCGGAGCGCTCGATGTCTGGACATTTTCAGGCAAAGATATTCCAAGAAAACTGAATTGGCAGTTTGAACTTAATTTTAATAACATGTTTTTCTTCAATAACGGCTGGCAATATCATCTTGAACCGGAAAAAGAGAAGTTCCCCAACAAGAGAAGCAAACTGAAAGATTTTGATTTCTATACAGGTTTTGAGTTCAGATACTCGTGGTTCAGAGCGGCGATCGGATTCAACAATCTCTCTTTCAGCGAAGATTTTACATGGGATACAACGCTTAAAACATTCAGCATTGCACTATATAAACCGGGAGCCGGCGGAATTTACGGAAGTTTCATGTATAACGAAGCTGAATATATGACTTTCACAATAAATATCGTCTGGGAACCACCTGTTCAGTGATCAATTCTTCTTTCCGAGCCGGCTGAGCATTGTCTTGTAGCCGGGAAGATCAGCAATATCTATGTTTATATCGGCGAATGCGCTGTTAAGTATCTCATTCTTCTTTTCTGAAGGGATCTTTGACGAAAGAGCTGAAAAGAGCATTTCATATCTGAATCCGTTGAACACAAAAAATGAAAGATAGGGGCTATTGCTCCATATTGCGTGCTGCAGGGTTCCGTCCTTTTCAAGAGCCGTTATGAGATATTCCCTTCCGTCAACTGCAATGTTCATCCAGTCTCCGCTCCACAATGTAAGGACTTTTGCGGCATTGCTTTTCACAATGACACGGCAGTTTTTGACCTCGACCGGCTCGTATGCATTGACAATTATATTCACTCCGTTCCCTGCCGCTTTTTCAAGCATCGGTGCAATTTTAGCAAGCATCGGCGGGAAAGCGTCAACTATTACAGAATGCCATGCGTTTTCAAGCATTTTCGAACACTTTTCAAGAACCTGATCGAGCGTCTGGAGCATATAGATCTTGTCACCGGACAAAGAATAGTTAATGTCTCTGAGCGACTCTTCAAGAAATTTTCTATCGTTTCTAAGTCCGCTCTCAAGCTGGTCAAGATAATCTGAAACCGGTATAGCCGCATACTGCTTTACAGTAGGAGTTTCCTCTGCAACAACTGCGCCTTTTTTCTCCAATGATTCAAGTGCCTTATAAGTGTTAGCCGCCGCTTTGTTCAATATCTGGGCGATCCTGTATCCAGTCAGAGGTGATTCTCTCGTCAGGGTTAGATATACTTCCGCCTCAAGCCGGTTGAAACCGAGTTTTATAAGTTTTGCCACAATAGTTTCAAAATCTGACATTTTCCACCCCCTTAAACAACTTTAAATATCATGGGGAGTATATTTATCAGTTTATTTAGAGTCAAGGGAATCGTATTTTTTTTCGTTGGAAAAACTTTCTTTTTTCCGTTTTTCCCCTTTTATATTTTCCTTCCAATAAATAAAAATCCGTGTTAAAAGTCACTATATCGGTTGAATGTTTGATTTTGGGAGTTTCTGAGTGCGAATTATGGTGAAAACGGCTTTTTTCTTTATTGTGATAATTGCAACTTTTGAAACTTTCTGTACCGACAATGATGTCAACCGTGATAATGCCGTGATAAAAAATGAAAACCTCGAAATAGATGTAAATGTTAAAAATTCTGAAAACCAGAATTTCAAGGCACTTGCTGAAACTAAATCCGCAAAATATCTGAAAAGGAGCAAAGGACACAAAATAACCTCAAATATAATGTTTTTTGTGGGAGCTCTTGCCACGATGACAGGAACCGTTCTTTTTATTCACAATAAAGCCGGAGGGACAAACTCTTTACCTGCACAGTATTCACTACTGCTTGGAGGATTATCAATCCTGAATCTCGGTATTGCTTTCAATGCATCGTCTTCTTATTCATTAAACAAATCGGAGTCTTATCTTCTTATCGCTAAAACACAGCGTCGAACTGAAGGGAAAGATCTTTCTGAATATTATGAATCGTCAGGTTTTGCATCACGGACGAAGAAAATGTCTGCAAGATCATTAAAAAAACACGGGGGAGCTTTAATGCTCATGTCACTTCCTCTTTTTGCTATAACCATTTACAGCTTTTTTGACAGCCATAATTATTACAAAGAAAAATATGCTGATAAAAGCTGTGGAAACGATGACTGCGGACTTGACATAGCACTAGACACATTGCTGATACACACAGTGCAGGTTTTTACTCTTGGTCCAGCGGTTCTTTCATTTATTAGCGGATTTATTCTTCTTGCCAAAGCATCCAAATACGAAAAACTCAGCACCGAGCCATCCATTTTAACTTTAAACAGCATTGCTCCGATAATTGATCCTGTTTCAAAGACTTACGGGATTGCGCTGGGATTTTCGTTTTAGATTATTTCTTCTTTATAATTTTTCACAATTCGCGGAATGCAGGTGATGCTCGATATAGACCTTGCTGAATTTTATCAGGTAGAGACCAGAATAATCAATCAGGTTGTTAAAAGAAACAAAGAAAGATTCCCTCAATCATTTAATTTTATTCTTACAAATCAAGAGCTTAGCAACTTGAAATCACAATTTGTGATCTCAAGTTGGGGTGGAAGACGAACAAATCCTTATGCATTTACAGAAGCCGGAGTTGCAATGCTCAGTGCTGTTCTAAGAAGCAGCATTGCCATTAAAATGAGTGTACTGATTATTGAGGCATTTGTTGCAATGAGACACTTTATTTCGGAAAATGCAGCAATATTTCAGCGACTCAGCACTGTAGAAGTTAAGCAGATAGAAGCTGATAAAAAGTTCGATATCATTTTTAAAGCCATGGAAAATGATCAACTTATTCCGAAACAAGGAGTTCTGTTTGAAGGTCAGGTTTTTGACGCACACAAATTTGTTTCAGATATTGTGAGATCGGCTGAAAAATCGATCATCCTCATTGATAATTATGTTGATGATACAGTTCTGACACTCTTTTCAAAACGGAAACAGGGAGTTACACTCAGAATTCTCACGAAGAATCTTTCAAAACAGCTTCAACTCGACACACAGAAATTCAATGAACAGTTTCCTCCCGCAGAAATCAAAGAATTCAACCACTCCCATGACAGATTTATGATAATTGACGATCGCGACCTTTATCATTTTGGCGCATCACTTAAAGATCTTGGAAAAAAATGGTTCGGATTCTCCAAAATGGATATTGAAGTAACGAAAATGCTTGCACGAATATAACGATGGAAAATCAAACACTTACTTGAACGATTGTTCAAATGTTCATTTAAAGTGGCAGTAATTTCTTTGATTTAATAAAAATCTGTGTTAAAAGTCACTATATCGGTTGAATGTTTGATTTTGGGAGCTTTTGAATGCGGATTTTGACAAAAATCATATTGTTTATTATCTGTATGATTTCTTTTTTGAATTTATTCGCTGAAAAAACTGATAAATTCATCTACATCAGCAAAAAAATAAATGTTTCTGCTGAAAAAACTGAAAATTTTGATAAAGAGGAATGCTATCCGATTGAAGAATCATATAAAAAGTTTGTGTTTGAAGCACGGTATTTAATTACCAGAGGAAGAGAAAGTTATGCGGCAAGTAGATACAAAAAGCACCTTCTCTGCTGGGATGATAAAGAAATTTATATTGAACTCGGTGAACTTTACGAATCTCAGGAAAAATATTTCCTTGCTGGAATCGCATACAAAAAAGGAAACGCAAAAGAAAGATTGACTCAGGTAATTGAAAAACAAGCTCAGTTTACGAACGCTAATGAAAATAGTGATTTTATGATATTATCATTGCTGACTTCTGCCAAATATTTAAAAAAGCACGAAAAACAAATATTTTTCAGAAATGCTTTTTTTGTTGTCGGTCCGATTGCTTTGGCAACGGGACTTGGTCTGTTTATTCATGATAAAGCCGGCGGTGAAAATTCGCTTACAGCACAATATACATTAATGCTTGGAGGAATGTCATTGATAAGCGGCGGAATTTTTTTAAATGCTTTTTCAAAAAATTCACTGAGAATTTCTCAAGCATATGGAGGGTTTTCTCAAAGTTTTAGAGGAGATGGAGGAACAATTCCTGATGAGTTCTTCATTAATTCAGGAATTGATGCAAAAACCAAAAAAGCTTTGGCAGGATCGTATCGTAAAAATGGCGTTGGACTTATGCTTATGTCCATTCCGATGTTCGCTTTAGCTATATATGGTTTTGTTGACAGCAGAAAGTATATAGAAAATAAATATGCGAACGAAGACTCTGGGGATTCTGTCAGTGCTTCTAAAGGTTTTGACATAACCATGTCTCACTTTTTCCAAATATTCTCACTTGCACCTGGACTTTTAACTTTAACCGGGGGAATTATATTGATTGCCAAAGCATCAAAATGGGAAAAGTTAAATACCGAGCCATCCATTTTAACTTTAAACAGCATTGCTCCGATAATTGATCCGGTTTCAAAGACTTACGGGCTGAGCATGGGATTTTCGTTTTAGGTTATTTCTTCTTCAAAACTGGTGTTTCCGGCATATATTCATCATAAAGGCACTGGTCAGGATATTCTTTGCAGTAACACTCCATGTCT
>Ga0116173_1002179_pt1 | contig 15405 bp, 17 predicted proteins | sample AD_UKC085_MetaG_FD_89800 | JGI IMG/M metagenome (GOLD analysis project Ga0116173, IMG submission 89800) | Active sludge microbial communities of municipal wastewater-treating anaerobic digesters from USA - AD_UKC085_MetaG | ecosystem: Engineered > Bioreactor > Anaerobic > Digestate | place: USA...
AGGAACGCCGCGCCCAACGCCCCAAGAACTATCCCCAGGACAAACATCCACTCCCAGTCTATCTCCGGAACGAATTTCCGGTAATAGGGACGGGTCAGAACCGCCTCGCCCCGGAAGAGCCTTTCGATCATGCCGCTCGTCCGGGCAAAGGCCGTGGAGGCACCGATGAACCGATCGGACAGCAGCAGCGTCAGCCAGCTCAGCAATCCGATCCCGACGCCTACCGCGTAAGGCGACCACCTATCCGCGCCCAGCCAATCCATCATCCGCGCACCTTAAGTCCCGGAAATAATATTCACGGCCATTTTGATTTGACGGGTCATGAAAAAAATCTTGCTACCATCTCGATGTTCATGGTCGTGATAAATTGAGCCAAAAATGGTCGTCAGGAACTGAGCCACTTAAGGGGTGAAGTTGCTGAGGTAAGGTTGTATGAGAGAGTTTTTTATCTCAGTGTAAGCGAGGAGGCGCATTGAAAAAAAGGAGACCGTTTTGGACATACTGTTAATGTCACGGAAGGGTTTGACCCAACGGGAGATATCCAGGAAGTTGGGAATCAGCCGGAATACCGTGAGCAAGTATATTGAGAATGAGGGATACCCTGAATCCAATAAGGGTAAGGTAGTCAGAAAGAGCATGCTTGATCCGTACATGGGCAACATTTCTGCCTGGCTTGAAGAAGATATGGAGTACAAGGCCACTTGGATATATGACCATCTTCTACCGCTGGGTTTTTGCGGGAGCTATGAGATTGTAAAAAGAGCGGTGCATGATATCAAGGATGAGCGTCAGCAGGTTGCGTATATGCGATTTGAGACGGAGCCAGGTTTTCAATCCCAAGTGGATTTTGGGGAGTTTCAGATTGAGGATGCCGCTGGCACGATCCGGAGGATTTATCTGTTTTCGATGATTCTTGGCTATTCCCGGCGGATCTACGCGGAGTTTGTTGAGCGGTGTGATTTGCCGACCTTCTTGGATTGCCATATTCGTGCTTTTGACTATTTTGGCGGAGTGACCGAGGAGATTCTCTACGACCGGATGAAGAACGTCTATATCAGAAAGATCGCCGGCAAGGACAAGTTCAACGACACCCTGATGGGATTTGCATTGCATTACCGATTCAAGCCCAAAGTGGCACCTCCCTATGCTGCCTGGGTGAAGGGGAAAATTGAGCGACCGTATCACTTTATCCGCGAAGGTTTTTGGCGGGGCTACGGATTTATCTGTCGTGAGACGGCCAATACTGATCTTTTCAATTGGTTTCAACTCAAGGACCGGAGGGTTCATGGGACTACCCACGAGGTTATATCGGAGCGGTTTGATCGTGAGCGGCCCCATTTGCAGGAACTGCCTCGCCGGGCATTCGACACGTCCTGGCGCATTTACCGTAAGGTTAATAAAGACTGCACAGTCCGGTTTGAAGGCAACAGCTATGTTGTCCCCCATACCTTGGTGGGAGCGAATCTTGTTTTGCGAGTCAAGGACAGATGCATGAGGATCTTCGCTGATGATAGGTTGATCGTGACCTATGAAATTCCTGAAGGAAAGGGTCATCTGGTTCAAGACCCGAGATTTTATGAAGCGTTGAAAAAAGATCGCGAGATGAACAAACGCAAATACGGTTATGGCAGATCTGTCAAGGGACGGGCCAAATGTACCATCAGCCCACGGAAGCCGATCTATGAAATGGACGTTGAGATCAGACCTATTCATATCTATGACCATGTGGCCGTGGAGGTGAGGGTATGAGCGATACTTTAGTTGTCGATCGCATTCAGGCCAGCTTGATACGACTCAAACTTCCCCGGATCAGTGAGATTTTGGAAGGTGTGATGCATGCTGCCCAAGAGAAAGGAAAGAGTTATCTTTCCTTTCTCGATGAACTTCTGGAAGAAGAGATTGCCTGCCGGGAACAGCGCCGTGTGGAGACATCATTGAAGATCTCTGGTCTTCCGTTTGCCAAGGGCATTGAAGAATTTGATTTTACCTTTCAACCTAAGCTGGATCGGCAGAAGGTAATGTCGCTGTTCGACCTGACTTTTATCCGCCAGAAAGGCAATGTGATTTTTCTTGGACCCCCTGGGGTCGGCAAGACCCACCTGGCCGTAGCTCTTGCTCTGAAAGCCTGCCAAGCCGGTATGAGCATCTATTTTACGACCATGGAGGATCTGATTGAAAAGTTGAAAAAGGATCATGGCGCCGAACGTAAGGGGAGAGGCAGGGGATATAATAAATCGGCTTTGGTGATCGTAGATGAGGTCGGCTACACGCCTATAAACAGAGAAGAATGCAATCTCTTCTTCCGGTTCATTGCCAATCGTTATGAAAAGGCCAGCACCATTATCACCTCCAATAAAGCCTTCTCCGATTGGACGGAACTTTTTCACGACCCTGTCATTGTAACGGCGTTTTTGGATCGATTGCTGCACCACAGCGTGGTTATCAACATCAAGGGAAACAGTTACCGGCTGCGTGGGAAAATCGGAAAGGAGGGCGTTGAACTGAGCCAACCATGAAAACCAGGTGGCTCAGTTTTCACGACCGAAAATGGCTCACTTTAAAAAGACCGTTGACAGTATCAACGGTTTCTTCTTTAAAATTGCTTGAACGTATTAAGGAAAGTTAAATTAGTTTTTTCCTTCAAAGTGGCTTGACAAATTCCCAAGCTATGGTACTATAAAAACGTGAATTTCAAATATTTTTAATTGAAATTATTGTTACATGAAGTAACACACGGAGGTAAAAAATATGCCTTTAGTAAAGGTGAAAAGGTACTGCCAAATAACGCTGCCTTCTCTTATAAGAAAAAAGTTTAACATTGATGAAGGCGACTATTTGGAAATTGAAGAAATTGACGGCAATATGGTTTTAAAGCCCGTCAAGGTGGTGCAATCGGACTTGGCATATTTTTATACCAAGGAATGGCAGGAAGGTGAAAAAGAAGCGGACAGGGACATTGCCAAAGGCAGGATGCTTGGCCCTTTCGATAACGTTGAAGATTTCGCAAAAGCCATGGAGAGTTAACGTAAAAATTAATGAAGCTATACCCAACCGAGAAATTTAAAAGACAATATCAAAAGCTACCTCTGCCAATTCAAGAACTCGCGAAAAAACAACTGGCTTTTTTGCTTACAAATCCTCAACATCCATCATTAAACACAAAGAAGATGCAAGATCCAAGGAACATTTGGGAATGCAGGGTCACACACAGTTACCGATTTACCTTTCAGATAGCGGAAGATTTTTATATTTTAAGAACCATTGGCACTCACGACACATTAAAAAAACCCTGATTTTGTCAGCCACCCCACGGCTAAAGCCGGGGGCTTGAAAAAGCCCTGAGCTGACCAGGCTAAGTCGCCGTAATGAATAAAAACATCATCGCTGTTATCAATCAAAAAGGTGGCGTCGGTAAAACTACCACGTCAATAAACTTCTCTGCTGGTTTGGCCAGAAAAGGCAAAAAAACGCTTTTGATTGATCTGGATCCACAAGCCCATTCAACCATTGGTCTCGGAATTGAACCGGAAAGCTTTACCGCCTCAATTATTGACGTCCTATCCAAGAAAAAACCTATCTTAGAAACAATCTTGCCAACCAAAACCGAAAACCTTTTTATTGTCCCTTCGCATATCCGCCTTGATAAAATAGAACAGCAACTAGCGCCAGAACTATTTAGAGAAACCTTTCTAAAAAAGGCTATTGATAGCATTGACTTTGATTATATTGTGATTGATTGTCGCCCAACCTTGGGGACGTTGACCATTAACGCCCTATATGCTTCTGATTTTATCGTTGTGCCTTGTGAAATGGGCCGTTACGCCTTGGACGGGTTTTCTGATCTAATGGAGACCATCGATCATGTCAAAAACGGTGATTTTGACAAGGCTGATTTCATAAGGATCGTATTGACCAAGTATGACATCCGAAACAAGGTTAGCAATGATTGGGTTATTCAGCAGTTAGAACCTTTTAAGCATCTAATCTTTAATACCTATATAAGACGTAATGAAGCATTGAACCAATCTCAAATGGCCCAGGAGCCGATATTCGATTTCAAAGCAGATAGCATCGGCGCGCAAGACTATGAACAATTAACTAATGAGTTTTTAAGACTATGACTGACATCAGAAAAAAATTAGCTGACAAAACAAGTAAACTGGCTCAGGACAGGCCAATACAAGATGACCACCCCGCTAATTTAAACGGCGACCAAGAAGGAACTTTTTATCATATAGGGATCGATTTAATTCAGCCAGATCCGGAACAACCAAGAAAATATTTTGATCAAGAAGCCCTTGATGACTTGACAAATTCAATAAAAGCAAAAGGTGTCCTGCAGCCGGTTATCATCCGAAGGACCGAAGATAGACAAATTTTTTTAGTGGCTGGCGAAAGACGCTTTAGAGCCGCTAAAATGGCTGGCTTAGAAAAAATCCCGGCACTTTTAACAAAAGGGGATCCTCTCGAAATTTCCATTGTAGAAAATTTACAAAGGGAAAATTTGAACCCTGTCGAGGAAGCCGAGGCCTTGGGCAAAATGATAGAACATCACGGCTACACCCAAGAAAAGCTTGCCTTTGCCATTGGCAAGGCCAAGTCAACTATTTCAGAAACTATAAGTATTAACCGGTTACCAGAATCAATTAAAGAAGAAGTTCGGCGCGCCGAACAATACCCACGACGTCTTTTAGTAGAAATTGCCAAGCAGGGAACGACCGATGCAATGATCGCACTTTTTAATCAGGTTAAAGAGGGTAAGCTTAAAAGCGATGCCGTTCGCAATATTTCCAGAAAAAAAACGGAAACAACTGTACGCACACCGGCAGAAATCGCCAGAAATAGAGCACAAGCACTGAATACATTTCTTGATAAAATTAATTATGAAGAAATTAAGCAGGAAGAAAGAGAGTCCCTTCTATCTGATTTGCAAACTCTGAAAAATAAAATTGATAATATTTTTGCCTTACTTGCAAGAAAAATCTGAAAAAGACCACGATCTTTAGTGGAAGGATGTCTCCATAATAATGTCAGCAAAAGTTATCAACAGGTGAGGGAAATTTTACCAATAGGTACCGTAGTCTTAAGTACCATGTACCGTAGTCTTAAGTACCATGTACCGTAGTCTTAAGTACCATGTACCGTAGTCTTAAGTACCAATACAGCTTTATATATGCGAATATTCAAGCGTATTTCCTCGATAAAGAACGTTATAAATAAAGACTTTTAAATAACGTTAAAAAGGATAACGTTTTAAAAAATGCAGGAAAAACCTCAAAGACCACCTTTAGATCAATACGAACTTTCTTTAGCAGAATTTCCCATCTTTAATTTATCCAATAAGCAAGTAGGTAAAGACAAAAAATCTATTGTATATCGAGATACCATCATGGGTAAAGATGGAATGATCATATCCAGGGAATGGCTAGTAACACCAACCAAAGAATATGATTTTGGTACAATCAGTACTATGGACACTTTTTTTACTTTGTTCCAACTTTGGAAAGAGCAAGGATTTGCCAGTAACGAAATTCATTACGGATCCGTGAGGAATATTTTAAAAAGACGAAATTTGGACGATGTGAGAGAAAATTATGATCGGATAATCCGAGATTTGAATTGCCTCACTGGTATAATGATCACTGCCACGAACGCCTTTTATGACAGTATAGCTGGTAAATATGTCAGTGAAAGTTTTCACCTAATTGACAATCTGTTTTTTTATGAGGATGAATCGCGTTTCAAACGAAAAAATGCTCGGCAAGAAAAACTACCTTTTGCAAAAGTTAAAGTAAACGATACGCTTTGCCGCAGTGTTCAAGCAAATATACTTCTATTGGAACATGATCAAGAGTTCTGGAATAGCTTGACCGGGGTTGAAAAACGACTTTATTTATATTTATCAAAGGTACTTAAATCAAAGCCTATATACAAAAGAGAAGTTCTAGAGCTTGCAAGTCAAATTCCGGTCCAGGCAAAGGAAGCAAAAAAAAGGAAACAAACAATTAAAGATGCCTGTAACGGACTTATAAAAAAAGGCTTTAAATTATTGTCTAAGGTAGAATTTGTGAAAGCGGCTGACGGCGCAACAGATATGATTGTTTTTATCCGAAATGGGACACCTTGGAAAGGACAAACAAAAAAGACTGCTGTCAGTAAAAAAGAGCAAATCGGTATTGAATGCCTGGTTGAAGACATTTTAGAGGTTTGTGGGGATGAGAAGAGCAAGCCGTTTTATGCAAAGGTCGCACGTTTATTGGATGAAAGGACAATCTACAGAACTATATCAGAAGTTAAAGCGACAAAAAACGAAGGAGAAATCAAAAAAAGTCCGGGTCAGCTTTTTACTTTCTTGATTAAGAAATACGCTGAGGAAGACGGTATAGAATTATAAAAGGGCTGAGAGGCTATAGAGGCGGTAGGGACGAATAAAAATCCTATCCTGTGTCCCTTTAACAAATCAAAAATAAGGTTATTAAAATCCATTTTTATATTCAGATAAGTTCGGCGCGCCGAACTCTCTATTGGCCAGATTTAATCTTTGCTTTCTTTAAAACCCTCGTCTTCCACCTGGCAAACAGTCCTTATTGCTATCAATTGTGGAGAAGCTGACGGATAAAGCCACCCATAACTATATCGGCCGCTGTTGCTTTTCATATAGAAAAACAAAGAGAGCGATCGTACAAGTCCTCAAACAGTCTGCCAATGTTTAGTCTGTTTCCAGAAAGTAGCCCTTCAAAAAGGTGTTCGGATCAATAATCCTTATTCCACGGTAATCCTTTAACTGAGTGAGGTGATGATCACCAGAAATTATAAAATCTGCCTCACCCTCTACAGCACAGGACAAAATCATGTTGTCAGCGGGATCTTCTTTGATCACGTCCAGATTCAAAACGCCTGGAGTGGTAACACCAATGGCAGTTAGCTTGTGTAGCATGATCTCTATTTCCTCCTGATACACACTTTTATTTTCCAAAAGCTTGGCCAGCTTTGGATATTGCAGGACACGTTTTACCTCGGCGATAAGTTCGGAAGAAATTACAAGAGTTAATGATCCGGCCAATATATCGGTTAAAATTTTCGCCGGTTTGCCGCCAGGAGTAAGAATCGCCGAAACCAACAAATTTGTGTCCAGGACGATTCGCATTATCATCCCCTGGCATTTCTGATTGCCTCGGCAATCAATCCTTCAAGCGCCTGAATATCCGTGCCAGCCATTTTCTGGTGGATTGCGCCAAGGAGCGCCTGGGCTTCTCCACGCTCTTTTTGGATTACCCCGTATTTGTCAAGGGAAACTACAGCTACAATGGGCTGCCCGTCCCGCTCAATAATATAATCGTCTCCCTTGAGGGCTACTTCATTCATCAACCTGCCAAGGCTTTGCCTGGCCCGCATTGCCGAAATTGTTTTAAGCATAGAAACCTCCTATTGATCATATCGACCAGTATGGTCATTATGATACAAGTAATCGGACTACTTTGTCAATGGAGAAAAAAGACGATCTTTTCCAAAAAACAAGGTTTCAACTTTGATGAATTACTGACCAGGAAAGATAACTCTCCTGGAGGGTACCGAATGCCCCACTTTTATCAGTTCATGTCTGAAACGCCTCTGAAGGTTCAAAAAATCTTGACATCCTGTGTCTACTAATGTATATTATAGCCATAATATACAAAGATCAATAAATGCAAAAACATATTATAATTAAATAGATGCAATCTCATTATAAGACGAACAAAACAAATTCAAAAGAATTTAAACCCTACGGGTTTTCGACACAGTATTTCTTTACTTCTTGCCGGCGCATAATGTGCGGATGTCCGGGTGGCATCCTGCCAGCGCGCCATACGGGACTGGCCAACCTAACTTGAGCCCTCTCATGCGTGGTACTATGCGTACCTCTCCCGTGCGTGACCGTATGCTGCCCAGATAGCCGATAACGGAAGGTCCAAGAGATGCCCTTGAGACCGGTGCACTGGCAAGGCACTATCTGACAGCGAAATAAGAGGACCTGTGATTCGATCCATATGTAGAGTCGGATTGGCCACAGGCGCAAACACACAAAAACGGCCACGGGCCTGACGGACTCTACCTTAGGCGGAGCTGCTACCGCCGGCCTTAGCAGAGCTAAGTGCCATAAAAAGAGCATGTCATCTTAGCACATTTTGCATAGGCTGTAATAGCTAGCGGTACATGCGGTACATTATGACTCATAGATGGCCCACATCACTGCATTCCCAGGTGGAGGCAGTCTTTCATTCGATTCGTTCGTTCAAAAAACGAAAGCAGGATGATGCCTTGGGAATTCGCTCATTTGGCGCGTGGAAAGTATATAAGTACGAAACCCACCGCTTTGTGGAATTTATGAAACTCAGGGGTCGGACTACCATTCTCGACGTAGAAGCTGTTCAGAGTGACATGTATGACTATTTGGAGGAACGTTTGGCCAACTATGCGAAACATAAAAGATCGCGTCAAACAATGGAGACAATTCTGTCAGCCCTGGGAAAATTTGAGTACGGAACAAATCACTATATTGATAGATATATGCCTAAACAACCGAAGCTTGACACGGAAGACATTCGGATGGAATTTTATACCCGAAGTAAGCGACTATTGCCAAAATCGAGTAAGATTTTCGATAACCGAGCCTACCCAGATCCGATCCGGCTCATCGAGTCAATTACGAAAGGAATTTATCAACTGCAGGCATCTCTCCAATACGAGGGTGGGCTTAGAGCGGAAGGTGTGGGAGCTCCCAGCATCAGGCGCTTAAAGAACCCTTTAACCAAACAGGGGTTGCGAGGTATTGTTGATGATCCGGTTACCGGCTTGCCTGTCGGAGCTGTCGCAGCCGTGGAAAAGGGAGGTAAGGAAACAGTACATTACGTGTCAAGTGAAACATACCATCGTCTCGAAGAGCACATTGCCCGGCACGGCAGTCTCGAGAGCGATTATATTGGCTATCTGGCCGCTATCGATCAGGCCGCCAGGGCAACTGGCCAACACGTGCCTGGCCGGGGAACACATGCCCTAAAGCACAACTTTGCGTCGGAACGTTACCTGGAATGCGTGCAGCATGGAATGACTCACGAGCAGGCTCTGCAGCAGACATCATTGGAGACCTCTCATTTTCGTCTGCGCGAAACACTGGGCTATACAAGAGGGTAACGGATGACTCTGGAAGATCAACTTAATCTAATAACCGGGTTGACTGCAAAGGAACGAAAACAGGTCCTTTCCTGGATAGCTTCGTTGAATGAGGAGCAAGTAATAGATATATTCCAGGATGGGGTGAAAAAATCATACCTGCTAAAGAATGAGCACCCCGATGTTTCTGGGAGGATCAACAAATATTGCGCTTTTATTTTATCCGCTCGCAACGCCGGTTGGAACACAGTTAAGGGCAGGGGCTACAGAGTGGCAGAAAAAAAACAATACGATGATTTTTCCTCTCTACGCAAATCCAGTGTAGCAACTCTCATTAAAAAAGGGAGAACGCCGGTACTACGGCGAAAAATTCTGGCTCATTGGGGAGAGATCAAAGAGCTAAAGGATGAAGGCGTTGGGTTCCGCCCCATAGCCGATTTTTTGAGCCAGAAGCGCAAAGTGAAGGCATCGGCATCATATCTGGCCAAACTATGGCAGGAGGTAGAAACAAATGGTTAAATTTGAATACAAGGGGATCAGGATCGAGGCCAGGGCTGAGATACGACAGCATACCTTTAAAGCGGGAAGTAAGAGCCACGTCAATAGATGTACCAGCATTAGTGTTTCTTTCTGGGATTTTGTCATCTGTGATAACCTCTATGAGCTGGCCATGGTGAAGTCGACCCTGAATTATTTTATGCAGGCCTACTGGAAAAGAAAGACGAGTCAGGGGACAAGAATTGATCTGGCAACATCGCTAAAACACTATCAGAATAATGGTTTCGTGCAGTTACTCAGTCTTACTGCCAGACAGAAGAATAATACACAATCCCTTGAAGTCAGTCTGACTGAGAATGGTCAGTTAGTCTCAAAAGAATACTTCAGTGGTCAGGAGGTAATCATGCTGGATATAGCCATCTCCAAAGCGATCGCCCTTTTGTCGCCACAGGTGGAATACAAAGAATGACGGAGCTATTGATAGCTGTTAGGGAGAGAACCGAACATACAAGATAAAAGCTATTTAACGTCCAAAAGGGCCGGAGATCAAAGGTCCGTCGTCAGACAGACGCCTGGCCAAAATATTCGAAATTCCCGGCCAATCCGCGCCTTTTATTCGTCCAGTTCATCAAGGCAGCGTTGGCGCATATTTCCAAACTCAGGTTTAAAAAGGTTGCTCATGATCAAAAGGGCTATTGCCATAACCGCATGTTTGGCCATCTTGACGACAGGGTGCGCGGCTCCGAAAAACTACAGCCCGATCAGAACATTCGATCGCATCGAAGATATAGACATCGCCATGAAGCGGAATGGAGTGATGTCACTCAGCGAAATCAAGCTGGGACTTCAGCAGGCCAGGACATACAAGTACACGCCTGGGCGAGATGCGGCACGGGAAGGTTTTAGTACTGCCGTAGGCCTATCCGTATTTGGCTTGGAAAAAATAGGACTGGCCACGCCCATGGCTCCAGCAATGAGCGCGGCCGCGGGATATCTGACAATAATGAGCGCCGTGCAAACAGCTTTAGCGCTGGCTGCATACCAAAAGAACACCCTCCAAGCGCACATTAAGTTGTCCAAGATCGTAGAGGTTAGACGTTCTCGAAACAAACAATTCGCGGATCTGCTATCCACGATTATTGATGCCACAATGAGCGCGCAAGAGAAAGAAGAGTTCCTCAAGCCATTAAGGGTGTGCCCGTGGCTATACTTCTTGGATGGGATAATAGAACCGTTGAATGTCCAATCGTACATATACGCCAGCGGTCAAGAAGATCTTGGAGGAGGCAAGATGGGATCTGCGGCATCCTCTACCATGGGCAACAAAGTGATCCTGACGCTTAGGTATGGGCTGGAAATGAAGGGGAGGTCCCAGGACGACAACATGTGCGGCTCTGCTGCGGCAGAAAAATATTGTGGAGACATGATTGCAGTTGTGGCAGGACAATACAAAAAGCCACCGACACAACCGCCAGGTCCACAAAATGCCACGGGAGATAGCAAAGCATTTTTGCCGTCCAACAAACAGGAGCCGCATGAACAGCACAGAGAAGCAAATATGGCAAGGGATGCAGTCACTACCACTGCCATTGTCCCTACAACCACCACCACAGAAACACATAATTCTCCCGAACGGTTCGTGGTTTTCGGCGATATCGTTCTCGATACCGAAACGAAGCTAATGTGGCCGTTACGGGATAACGGCAAGGATCTGAACTGGAGAGAAGCGGAGCAATACTGCAAAGACTTCCGCGGAGGAGGGCATACAGACTGGCGGATGCCGACCCAGTCGGAACTGCAAAGTCTCTACGACCGAACGGCCCCACCTCAAACAGTTCAATGCCATGCACCCCTAAATGTCCTGATTGCAGCCTCTCCGATCTCTATAAGCTGCCCCTGGATATGGTCCTCGGAAACCAAAGGGGAGCAGGCAGGCGGTTTCTTGTTTGACCGCGGCGTCAAAGCATGGATGCATCAATATTCGACATACGGTTCCCGTGTTATCCCGGTACGCGCTACCGTAAAATAGTTTCGGAAGTGTCTCAATTACATTGGCACAGAGGGCGATACAGTGGAACGGAAATGCCAAGAAAAGTATGGATGCCATTCAATGTTAGCTATAGCCCTATTTCGCTATGCGAACCAAGACGCACCAAATCGAGAAAATCGTCTTCTGTTTTACGGTAAATCAAGATCAAATCAGGCTTAATGTGGCAATCTCTGTGATCAACCCATTCACCTGAAAGTGGATGATCGAAATTGTTGTGAGGCAATGGCACATCGGCGGCAAGCATCTTCACAATGTCCATCAGGGCGGAATCAAGGTTTCTGCTATGCCGTCCTGTTTTTTCCCGCTTGTAATCGCGCTTGAACCGATTAGTATATCTAATCTTCCGCATTCAGCCTCTCAAGGAGTTTATCGGCGGACCCAACCATGACAAGCTTGCCAAGCCTTGCGGCCTTCATAGCCTCAATGGTTTCTTCATTAGGAACAAGCGGCTCAAATGGCAGTGCTTTTTCTTTTGCAATACGAAACATCATCATGCGGAAAGCATCAGAGGTCGTAAGGCCAATAGAAGCAAGAACCGCCTCGGCTTCGGCCTTAACTTGCCCGTCAATTCTTGCCCTGACAACGGTGTTTTGCTTTATCGTCATAAAACTTTCTCCTTTGGGCTACAATGTAGCTCAAAGGAGAAGATAAGTCAAAACTATTTTAGGCCCCGCTCTACACAAGCGCTCACCGGCAACCAAGGAGAAGATCTGCGGCCCGGACTACTGAAAGAGGAAGCCTTTTAATATACTGAGTCGTGGTACGACGCAGGAGACGCGTAGCACAGAGAAGAGGAGGGAGGCTGTGCACCACCTGCCGCGTGGTACGATGCAGAGCATCCACTGCATTGACTACCGATGCAGGTGATGCTCTGCGTTGACTATCAATGCTGTGCTTGCCAATGTGTAGATATGTAACCGACCGCCTTTTGTAAGTTGCAACAAATCTTTTTCGTCAATTAGAGGCAGCAGCGCGGCCCCCTGTTTTTGCCGCCTGCATTTTCTTATGGGCCTTTTTCCTGATCGTTCCTTCGTCAATCCCCAGGACCTTGCCGATGTTTCTGAACGACAGCCCCTCTGCACGCATCTTCGCGGCCCGGTCATGAACATTTTGCGGTATTGGAGGCCGGCCAAGCCGCTTGCCTTTGCTCCTGGCGGCAGCCAGACCCGCAACGACCCTTTCCCGGATAATGTCCTTTTCAAATTCGGCCACGGCGCCGACGATCTGGAACACGAGCTTGCCTGTCGGTGTTGACGTGTCCAGGTTGTTGTCGTAGGACACAAAGTCGATGCCACACGCCCCCAGATCGTCCAGGGTGATGATGAGGTCCTTGAGGGACCGGCTCAGCCTGTCCAGCTTCCAGACCAGAAGAACATCAAACTTCCTCTTCTTGGCCGCCTCCATCATGGCAGTGAAAGCCGGGCGTTTGGTGTTGCCCCCGCTGTAACTCTGATCAATGTATTCTTTGTAAATATTCCAACCGGACCGGGCAGCGAATTGACGCAGCTCGTGAATCTGCATATCGACCTTTTGCCGGTCCGTAGAGACGCGGGCATAGATAGCGGCGTTTCTCTTTTTGTTGCTCATGAGAATCTTTCTTTAGCCATGGGGGGTTAGCGGACTATGCGCTGAAAGTCCTGGGATGCATGCAGATGCTGCTGAAGGACAACACGCAGGCTTACAAGCAGTTCGTCGAAAACGAGTCCTTTCGGCGCTTTGTAAGCGACAAAGGTTTCCCCAACTCAGATGCAAATGCCGGAAGAAGATTCCGCCGATCTGCGGGAAACAACTTCCAGGAAACCAGGTGGGGAGGGTTGATGCTCATTGAATCTACGGTGCCAGAAATAAAAACGACCCGCGTGTATGTGTTCCTCCCCGCAATATGCCGCCGCTCTTTTACCGCTTGCTGCCTGCTTGTCTATGATGCCCTGCCAATGGGCGCTCCGTTCCGCTACGGTCATCTTTTACCTCCCGATTATGAAAATATCCCACTGCCGGAAGGCTTACACCAAAGGCAATCCCAGGTATATATTACTCCGTCACACTTTTACCGGGTGGCGTGGGTAGGGGGAATAGCTACTTCCTGCTACTACGCGGTTATGTGATTATCTTGCAACCCACGTAGTCATACCTGTAGGTAGTTTTACCAATACCCCCTTAGTCTTTCCAACATATGTGGAATCGAATGGCTGGGTTTTTAGTACCTTTAGGGTCATTCCTTCTGGAAGATTTCTGCAATCAGCATTGCTTATCCAGCCCTTAAACGCGGCTGCTCCGTACTGCTGACCTTGAAATTTATGCATTCCTTTGACGGCGAATTGGATGTCTCCAAAACTTGAACAAGAGATCTCATCACGAGACTCAATAACTTGACCTTTTTTAAAGCTTTGCGCATTTACAGGCGTTGTAAATGTAGCAGCAATATGTCCCTGCTGGGCCGCCTTTGAAAGCCATGCCTCCGTTTCCTTTTTATTGGCCCGGACTCCGATGCCGTTTTTATAGCACTGCCCAACTTCATATTGGGCGGCGGGGTGTCCCTGCTGGGCCGCCTTCAGAAACCAACGGAACGCTTCGGTGTCGCTTTTGGCCAAGCCATAACCATGGCGGTAATGCAATGCCATTCGCATCTTGGCGTCTGGTTCGCTGATCCCGCCATCCAATGCAAGCTTCAGCAGTCGTACCGACTCAAATACATCTTTCCCCACTCCTTCCCCTTTCAGGTACATGATGGAGAGTTGATACCTGGCAACGGCTTTGGTCTTTTCATTGCCAGACCGCTCCGCAAGTCGATACAAGTCTATCGCGTTAACATAATTTTGCGGGACGCCCTCGCCGTTATGATAGGCAATACCAAGCATAATTTGTGCGTTGGCGTGATTCTGGAGGGCCGCCTTGCCCCACCACTTGCATGCTTCGGCATATGCCTTGTTCCTATGGTAGATCACGCCTAATTTGAATTGCGCCTCGGCGTCTCCCGCCTCGGCTGCCTGGACCAGCTTGAATCCTTCTGATTCATATTCATCGGTAGCACATACAGGCGTAGCAACAAGCAGCAGAACAAACAGATACGCCATCATTCTGCCCACCGCTAACAACGTAGGCCTACGGCATGGATTCTGGAACGCTATTGGTGATATTGACCGGACGATATTCACTTTGCAATCTCCTCTGACTTGATCAAGGTTCTTAATTCTCTTTCGCTTTTGTAGCTCACCACCACTATGCCACTCTCGAAGACCATCGTGAGTGTCGAGGATATGCGATGATTTCTTCCGACGCGTATATTGTTCTATATCGCCGCCGTACAAGCTTCCGACGGGTCGACTTCCGACTTGAAAGGCTTTTCGCTAAATCACGTTGCATTCAGGGCTGGCAAGCTTGTCGTCGGCAGACGTCGCAATCCCTTCTAATCAGGTCAGCAGTTTCTTCCAGACCCCTTTGTAAGTATCCATTATTGAATGGATAAAATAGCAATACCAAAAAACTTATTCCTTGCTTTTAGGTATTGCCAATCACTGGAATACGGTGCGGAAAAAACCCCTTAATTTTGGCTTTTCAAAGTCCCTAATTGTTCTCGCTTTTTATTATAAATAATCTCAGCGGATAAATCAAATGTTTTATCCGCTAACCTTTCTTGTTTGGATATTCTATGGTCTTCATCAAACAAAGCTTGATTTATTCGATGAAGAAGCATATTCTTACTGTAA
>Ga0116173_1002184_pt1 | contig 15370 bp, 10 predicted proteins | sample AD_UKC085_MetaG_FD_89800 | JGI IMG/M metagenome (GOLD analysis project Ga0116173, IMG submission 89800) | Active sludge microbial communities of municipal wastewater-treating anaerobic digesters from USA - AD_UKC085_MetaG | ecosystem: Engineered > Bioreactor > Anaerobic > Digestate | place: USA...
GCCGTCGTCCTGCACGACCAGGCAGGCGGGCGAATCGACCAGCCGCGAGGTCACGCGCACGTCCTCGGCCTTGTCCTTGAGGGCCTCTTTCAACTTGGCCAGCACGGGCTTGAAGGCCTCGGCGGCTTCTTCGGCGGCCTTCTTTTCGGCTTCGTCTTGCAGCTTGCCCAGGTCCACAGCGCCCTTGGCCACACTTTGCAACGGCGTGCCGTCGAAATCGTGCAGGTAGTTCAGCGCCCACTCGTCCACGCGGTCGGTCATCAAGAGCACTTCGATGCCCTTCTTCTTGAAGACTTCGAGCTGCGGGCTGTTCTTGGCGGCGGCCAACGTATCGGCGGTGATGTAGTAGATGGCCTCCTGGCCTTCCTTCATGCGCGCCTTGTAGTCGGCAAAACCGACGGTGACCGCGTCGCTGGTGGTGCTGGCAAAGCGCAGCAGCTTGGCCAGGCGCTCGCGGTTGCCGAAGTCCTCGCCAAGGCCCTCTTTCAGCACGGCGCCAAACTCGCCGTAGAAGGCGGTGTACTTGCCTTCCTTGGCCTTGTCGTCGGCATCGACCACGTCGGTCACGTCGCTGATGGCGTCGCCACCCGCCGCCACTTCATGCTTGTCGTGTTTGGCCAGGTCTTCCAGCATGGAAAGCACGCGCTTGGTCGAACCCTCGCGGATCGCGCGCACATCGCGGCTTTCCTGCAGCAGCTCGCGGCTCACGTTGAGCGGCAGGTCGGCCGAGTCGATCACGCCCTTCACAAAGCGCAGGTAGCTGGGCATCAGCGCCTCGGCGTCGTCCATGATGAACACGCGCTTCACATAGAGCTTCACGCCGGCTTTCTTGTCGCGGTTCCACAGGTCGAACGGCGCCTTGGCGGGGATGTACAAGAGCTGCGTGTACTCGGTGTTGCCCTCGACGCGGTTGTGCGCCCAGGTCAGCGGAGCCTCGTGGTCGTGGCTGATGGCCTTGTAGAACTCGGCGTACTGCTCGTCGGTGATGTCCTTCTTGGGGCGCGTCCACAGGGCGCTGGCCTTGTTGATGGTTTCCCACTCGCCGGTCTTGACCATGCCGCCGGGCTGGCGGCCGCCGTTTTCATCATTCGGGTTGATGAGCTCCCCGTCTTTCCACTCTTCCTTTTCCATCAAGATGGGCAGGCTGATGTGGTCGGAATATTTGCCGATCACCGACTTGAGCTTCCAAGCGTTGAGGTATTCCTCGGCATCGTCGCGCAAGTGCAGGATGACGCTGGTGCCGCGCGCGGCACGGGTGATGGTTTCCACCTCGAAATCGCCGCTGCCGCCACTGACCCAGCGCACGCCTTCATCGGCCTTGAGGCCCGCGCGGCGCGATTCCACAGTGATCTTGTCGGCCACGATGAAGCCCGAATAAAAGCCCACGCCAAACTGGCCGATGAGCTGGGCGTCGGCTTTCTGGTCGCCCGAAAGCTTGCCCATGAAGTCCTTGGTGCCGCTCTTGGCGATGGTGCCCAGGTGGTCGATGGCCTCCTGTGCGCTCATACCGATACCGTTGTCGGTAATGGTGAGCGTCTTGGCGGCCTTGTCGAAGCTGACGCGCACTTCCAGGTTGGGGGCGTCTTCGAACAATGCCGAGTTGTTCAGGCCCTCGAAGCGCAGTTTGTCGCAGGCATCCGAGGCGTTGGAGACCAGCTCGCGCAGGAAGATTTCCTGGTTGGAATAGAGCGAATGGGTGACCAGATGCAGCAGTTGGGCAACTTCGGCCTGAAACGACAGGGTTTGTTTGCTCATGGGAATGTTTCTCGCGTTGGAATCAATGAAATATGCGCGGCAGCGCGCAAACGCACCGCTGCCGATACCGGCAGGCGGCAGTTATGGGCAGGTTGCAGGGTTTCAAGCCCCCTTTGTGACCTGGGGTGACCCGGGGTGACCAGACGCAACCTGCGGGCGGCCGCCAGCGCCGGCTCAGAACCGCTCGTTGGGCGACAGATAGCGCCACTGGCCCACGGGCAGATTGCCCAGGGTCACGCGGCCAATGCGGATGCGCTTGAGCCCCACCACCTTGAGGCCCACCAGCTCGCACATGCGGCGGATCTGGCGCTTCTTGCCTTCGGTGAGCACAAAGCGCAGCTGCTCGGGGTTCTGCCAGTCCACCTTGGCGGGCTTGAGCGGCTCGCCGTCCAGGCTCAGGCCATGACGCAGGCGTTCCAGCAACTCGGGCGGAAACACCGCCTGCACATTGGTACTGACAGGATCGCGCTCGTCAATTTCCTGCAGCGGCGTGGAGCGCTCACTGGGATGGCGTGGCGCCGCCTGACCCGGTGGCTGGTAGACCACGCGCACCAGGTATTCCTTGTCGACCGTGGAGTCCTCGCCGATCAGCTGGCGCGCCACGCGCCCGTCCTGGGTGAGCACCAGCAGGCCCACCGAGTCGATATCCAGCCGCCCGGCGGGCGCCAGCCCCCGCAGCTGGGGCGGCGAAAACCGGTTGCGGCTGGGGTCCTCGCGCCAGTGGGTGCGCGGGTTGATCAGCGCCACGGCAGGCGTGTGGCCGTCTTCGGCCTGGCCACTCACATAGCCCATGGGCTTGTGCAGCAGGATGGTGACGCGCTGCTCCTGAAAGCCCTGGGCAACCTTGTCAACGTCAATGCGGTCGGTCGGCAGCACCTGCACGCCCATCTCTGCCACCTGGCCATTGACCTTGACCCAGCCCTGGGCAATCCAGTCGTCGGCCTCGCGGCGCGAGCACAGGCCCAGCTCGGCCATGCGCTTGTTCAGGCGGGACGAGACCATGCCGTTCACGGTGACCGATGCCGCCGCTCGCACAGGCGCCTGGCGAACCGGAGCGACAAACTGGCCCGACGCAGTGCGGTAGTTGGGGGGTGCGGGCGCCCTGGCGGGCCGGGGCGGCGGTGCAGCCCGGACGGGCGCCGCTTTGGCCGCCACGGTGGGGCGGCGCAGCAAGGGGCGCGTTGGGGGTGCTGCGGGTGCAGCGGTGGGTGGACCGCCTGCATCAGAGGCGGGGGCAGCGGCGGGGCCAGCAGGCGGGCGGGGACGGGAAGAAGACATTTGCGCGTATTTTCGCCTGCGGGCCGGACAAGCCAGAAAACCGGTCGGCATTGCCCCTGCGGCTGCCGCGACCGATGAAGCCCCGGGAAGCTTACCCCTGGCGGGCCTGCCAGGCCAGAAAATCATCGACCGGCAAAGGCCGCGCAATGTGATAACCCTGCGCCTCGTCGCAGGCCAGGCTGCGCAAACGCTCCAAAATGGCGGCGGTTTCCACGCCCTCGGCCACCACCGTGAGCCCCAGGTTGTGCGCCAGGTCGATGGTGGAGCGCACGATCATGGCGTCGTCCTCGCCCGCCTGCATGCCCATGACAAAGGATTTGTCGATCTTGAGCTCGTCCACCGGCAAGCGCCTGAGATAGGCCAGCGACGAGTAGCCAGTGCCAAAATCATCAATCGACAGCTTGAAGCCCTGCTCGGACAGGCGGTTGAGCATGGCCTCGGCGCGCTGGGGCTCATCCATGATGGCGCTTTCAGTGATCTCCAGGCAAAAGCGGCTGGCCTGCACACCGTGGCGGGCCAGGATGCCCGCAAACCGGGTGCTGAGCTCGGGGTCCATCAGGTCGCGCGTGGACAGATTGACCGACACGCGCAGCGGCAGGTGCCGCGCCGGGGGCGAAGCGAGCCATCGGGCCACCTCCTCGAAGATCCACAGCGTGAGCTGGCGCACGAACCCCGTCTGCTCGGCAAACGGAATGAACTCGATGGGCGGAACCAGGCCGCGCTGCGGATGCTGCCAGCGCACCAGGGCCTCGGCCGCCAACCCCGGCTGGCCGTGCAGCGCCAGCTTGGGCTGCAGGTACAGGCGCAGCTCGTTGTGCTCTACCGCACGGCGCAGCTCGGTCAGCAACGACAGCGTTTGTGCGCTCGCCAGGTCAAATGCGGGGTCGTAACGCAGCGCCCCGCTGAGCTGGCGCTTGGCGGCATACATGGCGATCTCGGAACGGCTGAGCAGGGTTTCGGCATCCTCGGCATCCCCCGGCCAGCAGGCAATGCCAATGCCGGCGCTCAGATCGACGCTCTGGTCTTCAAACACCAGCGGTTCTTCGAACGAGCGATGGATGCGGCGCGCCAGCTCCTGGGCCGCCGGGGCATCAGCACCTTGCAGCAGCACGGCAAACTCGTTGCCGCCCATGCGGGCCACCATGTCCTGCGGCGCGCCCACCTGTTCGCGCAGGCGGCCGGCCACCGCCTGCAGCAGCCGGTCACCAAAGGCATAGCCCAGCACATCGTTCACATGCTTGAAACGGTCAAGGTCCAGCGTCAGCACGGCCAGCGGTTGGGGTGCCCCGGCATGGCCGGAAATGGCGGCCACCACTGCTTCCCGAAAGCGCTCGCGGTTGGGCAAACCCGTGAGGCGGTCCCAGTAGGCCAGCCGGCGGATCTCGCTTTGCTGCGCACCGATGTTCACCCGCATCTTGTCAAAGGAACGCGCCAGGTTGCCGATTTCATCGGCGCGGCCCATGTGCTCCAGCGGCACATCGTATTCCCCACGCGAGAGTCGCCGCGTGGCGGCCAGCAGCGAGCGCATGGGGGTCGTCACGCGCTGCGCCATCAGGCCGTTGCCCACCGCAAACAGCAGCACACCGGCCACCGTGATGATGGCCAGCAACACCTGCAGCTGGCGATAGGGCGCCACGACCTCGTCCACCGAGCGCAGCAGCAGCGCCTGCACCTCGCCCCCCACCGCGTCCAGCGGGCTGGCGCGGGCCAGCAAAATACCTTGCCCGGTGTCGAGTTCGTCCGACGGGATGCCCGCGCGGCGCAGCAGTGCCAGGGGCTCGGCGGGCAAGGTGCTCACCGGCACGGAAAAACCGCCATCGGTGCCTTTGACCCGCAATGCCACATGCACCGAGAGCAGCTGGCGCATTTCGTCGGCCAGGCTCTGGCTGACGGGAAAACCCATCAGCACCCAGCCGATCACCACCGGCGCCCGCATAGGCACCATGACGAACTGGTAGGGCATGCCCCCGACCACCGCCATGCGGCTGCCCTGCGGCTGGCTGGCCAGCAGCGGCGCCATCTGCCGCACGGCGCCCTGGAAATCGTCCGTACCGCTGGCGGCGCTCAGCGAGCGCAGGTTCAGCTGGGTGTCCAGCAGCGCCGTCACCTCGGCCCCGATCCGGTGGCCATGGTTCTCCAGCACGGACCGGATGGTTTCCTCGTCACCGGAGTTCACTGCCGAGCGGAACCCATAGTCGGCCGCCAGCAAGGCCGAGCCCTGGCGCAATCTTTCGGCATTCTGTTCAAGCAGCCGCCGCCAGACGTTTTCATCCATGTCGAGTGCCCGCGCAATCTGGCTGCGGGCGTTGCGATCGATGGTGGCCCGCACCACGGCAAAACCGGCGGCCTGCACGATCAGCAGCAGCAGCATCGACATGCCGACCAGCCGCACGATCAGGCTGCGCCTCACCACAGCCAGCTTCAAGGCAGCAACCCCGCCATGCGCACCGTCAGCGTAGCGGCCCCGGTGGCCGGCACGCTCAGCCACTGCTCCAGCGCGGGCGCGCCCACTGGCAGACGGTTGTGCCAGGTGCGCAGGCGGTAACTGCCTGCCGGCACGTTGTCGATCTGTGCCTTGCCCGTGGCTGCGGCAGTCTGGGCGTAATAGGGGGTGTCCACCACCAGGATCCAGCCGACCATCTGGTCATGGATATTGCAGCCCAGCACCACCACGCCGGGCCGATCGAACAGCACAGGGTTGGCCGGCGTGCCGCTGTAAAGCTTGAGCTCGAACTTCTTGGCCTGCGAGAACGAATACACATGGTGCCGCACCGTATCGTGGTTGGGAAAGTGCACCTCGGAGCCCAGCGGCACCACCAGCACCTGCGGCAAAAACTGCTTTTTCTGCTGCGCCAGCTCCAGCCCCGCCAGGGGGCGCACCTGGCGCCGCGCTTCGGCCGAATCGAGAAACACCACGGCGTCGCCCAAGGGTCTGGCAGCCGCGTCCTGCACCTCGATCTGCACGGTGGCGGCCTGCGCAACCGCGGCACAACCGATCGCCAAAGGCACCACAGCGCGCAGCACCGCGCAGCCCCCCATCCAACCCGTCAAGCCCATCGCGCGCCAACTCATGGCTCGATGGCCAGGCCCACCAGCGCGCGGCCATCACCCACCTGGCCGAGGTCGGTGGCGCGGCCCGTGGCCAGGTCCACCCGGTGCAGGCGGGTGCGCGGCTCGGCCGCCGTGCGCACCGCGATCAGGGCCTGGTTGGCCACATCCGAAATATCGAAAGCCACATCGGTCAAGGCACCCAGGCCCAGCGCACCCACAGTGCGCAGTTGCCCGGTGTTGGGCGAGACCACGGGAGTCACCCCCTCGCGCGAGCCTTGCATGACCAGGGCGCCCCGAGCGCGATCAATCGCGTAGTTGGTGGTGATTGTTTCATCGCGGGTGTTGTAGGTGTAGGCGGCCCCGGCGATATCCGGCAGCAGGCCGAAATGCACATCACCGGCCACATAGTGCAACGCGCCATCGGGCTGCACCCCCTCGCGGGTGGGGTCACCGTCCACCAGGGCGCCGGTGTCCGGGTGCAGGCGCAGATTGTGGCCCGATGGCGTCACCACGCGTATGCGGTCCACCGTGGGGTTGAAATCGAAACCGATCACCGCCCCATCCAGCAGCAACGCTGCGGCCGCCGCCCCCACCGGGCTGAGCACGCCATTGGCACGATCCACCGTGTACAGGCGCCCCGACCGGGACAACACATACAACACACCGCGCGCCACCCGGAAATCGATGCCGATCAGCGCATCGCCCGCCGCCAGCCCGGTGACCGGCTTGCGCTCGAGCACGCGGCGCGGCTGCGTGGCCACGAACCGGATCAACTCGTGCGAGTCGGTGATGGCATAGACCATTTCCTGGTCCGCTGCGGTCTGCGGCCCGGTCATGCCGGCACACCCCGCCAGCAGCAGTGCGCCAGCAACCCAGGCCAGCAGGTGCCGGCCGCGACAAAACAGAGGCATCAAAAACTCCCACGGATGTAACGGCTTTATACCCGATGCCACCGACCATCGGTGCAATGCCAAACACCGCGCAGCGGGCTGCAAGCTATCGAAAACAATAGCGCCTAGCGCTTATATAACGTTCACCACAACGCTCATCGGCCTACAAATCAGTCCATGCCAGGGCCAGCATGCGGCGGCCACCAAGGCCCGCAACGGGTCTGGCCATTTGTAACATTGCACGGGTGCCGGCGGCTCCGGGGCGACCGTGCGGGGGCGTCGTCAACCGGGGTTACGCGCAAAGATGCTGGACCGCAGGGCAGACAGGTCCAGCACCCGCAAACCGCCGTATTCGATGCGAATGGCCCCCTGCCGCTCCAGCGCAGCCAGGGCCTCGTTGACCCGCTGGCGCGACAAACCCACCAGATAGGCCAGCTCCTGCTGCGTGATGCGCAGCACTTCGCCCCCGCCGGGGTACAGCACGGGGTTGAACAGCGAAGCCAGGCTGCGCGCCACCCGCACATCGGGGTTGTTCAAGCGGTCGATCTCGCGCGCCGCGATGAACTGGCCCAGGCGTTCATTGAGCTGGTTCATGACGAAGCGGTTGAATCCGATCGAATGGTCCAGCAGCCAGTGGAAGGTATCAATTGGCAGCCCGGCCACCACGCTCTTGCGCAGGGCCTGGATGTTGTAGCGGTAAGGCTCGCGCTTGAGTGCGGTGCCCTCGCCGAACCAGCCGCCCGGCGGCACCCCCGTGAAGGTCATGGTCTGGCCCTGGGCGTTGTCGCTGCTCATCTTGAGCAGGCCCTCCACCACGCCAAACCAGTAGGTCACCGGGCGCCCAAGGCGGCAGACATAGTCCCCCGCTTTCGCGTCTCCCACCCGCAGCGCGGCCACAGCGCGCTCGCGCTCGCCGGGCTGCAACGAGGCCAGCCAAGGAATGCCGGCGAGCTCCTCCCCGGTGGGTGGACGGCGACGCTGGTGCAGGGACAGATCGAGGGTCATGCGCGGGCTGGCAGGGCGATGGCACCAGGACGCCACCGGGAATCTGGAAAAGCGGGAGTGATCGCGAGCGGGCTGCGCTTTCTGTGGCTGCCCGAGTCCATGAGGGTTCAACCCCATGAGGACTTTCCCGCAAATTGTCGTCCAAAAGACATCACAACGTCAAAGCCAGTCCTAGCATGGACTCCATCGCGCTGCCACCAGGCCGCGCTCCCGGCAATGTCGGGCTGACTTTTCCCCTTATGAGGAACCGGAATGAAGACCACGTTCCCGCAACTGCTGCTCCAACATGCAGCCGAGCGCCCCACCGACGCGGCACTGCGCGAAAAAGAATACGGCATCTGGCAGACGTGGACCTGGAAAGAGGCTGCCGAAACCGTGCGGCACCTGGGCTGCGGCCTGCTCGCTCTGGGCTTTCAGCGTGGCCAGAACCTGGCCCTGGTTGGCGACAACCGCCCCCACCTCTACATGAGCATGGTGGCGGCGCAGAGTGTGGGCGGTGTGCCCATTCCGCTCTACCAGGACGCCGTGGCCTCAGAAATGGCCTTCGTGATGGAGGATGCCGAAGTCCAGTTCCTGTTTGCCGAAAACCAGGAACAGGTCGACAAGCTGCTGGAAGTGCGCGAGACCGTGCCCGGCATGGCCCACATCATTTACGACGATCCACGCGGCCTACGCAACTACGACCAGCCCGGCCTGATCAGCACCGAGAAACTCAAGGCACTGGGCGCCGAATGGGACCGCACCCACGCAGGCGCCTGGGACGCCCAGGTCGCACAGAACAGGCCCGACGATGTGTCGGTCATCCTCTACACCTCGGGCACCACGGGCAAGCCCAAGGGCGTGTGCCAGACCCACGCGAGCTTCATCGGCTCGGCCCAAGGCGGCGTCGAGGTCGATGGCCTGAACCCCAAAGACAACGTGATCTCCTACCTGCCGCCGGCCTGGGTGGGCGACCACCTGTTCTCGCTGGCCCAGTGGCTGGTGGCGGGCTTCACCATCAACTGCCCCGAATCGGCCGCCACGGTATCTATCGACCTGCGCGAGATCGGCCCCACCTACTACTTCGCCCCGCCGCGCGTGTTCGAGGGCATGCTGACCTCCGTCTCCATCCGCATGGAAGACGCCGCTCCCTTCAAACGCTGGATGTATGCCAAGGCGATGGACCTGGCAAGGCGCGTGGGCTCGGACATTCTGGACGGCAAGCCCGTGGGCGCCCTGGACCGCCTGCTCTACACGCTGGGTGACATCACCATCTACGGCCCGTTGCGCAACGTGCTGGGTCTTTCGCGCATCCGTGTGGCGTATACCGCAGGCGCGGCCATCGGCCCAGACCTGTTCCGCTTCTTCCGCTCCATCGGCATCAACCTCAAGCAGCTCTATGGCCAGACCGAAACCTGCGCCTATGTGTGCATCCAGAAGAACGGCCAGGTCAAGCTCAACACCGTGGGCCAGGCTGCACCTGGCATCGAGCTGAAGATTGCAGACAACGGCGAGGTGCTGGTCAAGGGCGTGTCGGTGCTCAAGGAGTACTACAAACGCCCCGACGCCACGGCCGAGGTGATCGACGCCAATGGCTACTTCCACACGGGCGATGCCGGCGTGCTCGACCAGGACGGCCACCTGCGCATCATCGACCGCGCCAAAGACGTGGGCAAGCTCATTGGCGGCGCCATGTTCGCGCCCAACTACATCGAGAACAAGCTCAAGTTCTTCCCGCAGATCAAGGAAGCCGTGTGCTTTGGCCATGGCAAAGACCAGGTCTGCGCCTTCATCAACATCGACTACGAGGCCGTGGGCAACTGGGCCGAGCGCCAGGGCCTGCCTTACGGCGGCTATGTGGACCTGGCCTCCAAGCCCCAGGTGCTGCAGCTCATCGCCGAGTGCATCGGCCAGGTCAATGAAGGCCTGGCGGGCGAGCCCGGCATGTCCGACACGCAGGTGGCGCGCTTCCTGGTGCTGCACAAGGAACTCGACCCCGACGACGACGAACTGACCCGCACCCGCAAGGTGCGCCGCGGCTTCATCGCTCAGAAGTACGGCGTGCTGGTGGATGCGCTCTACGGCGGGCGCACCGAACAATTCATCGAAACCCAGGTCAAGTTCGAGGATGGCCGCACCGGCAGCGTCAGCGCCACGCTGCAGATCATCGACGCCAAGATCCATGCGCCTGCCAAGGTCAGTGCCTGAGACACCGGAAAGCACCCCATGACCCAGAAAAAGATTGGCGACGTCATCCTGGACGTCAAGAACATCAGCCTGCGCTTTGGCGGCGTGAAGGCCCTGACCGACATCTCGTTCAATGTGAAAGAGCACGAGATCCGCTCCATCATCGGCCCCAACGGCGCCGGCAAGAGCTCCATGCTCAACTGCATCAACGGTGTCTACACGCCCTCGGAAGGCTCCATCACCTTCCGTGGCAAGACCTTCGACCACATGAACAGCCGCCAGGTGGCCGAGATGGGCGTGGCGCGTACCTTCCAGAACCTGGCACTGTTCAAGGGAATGAGCGTGATCGACAACATCATGTCGGGGCGCAACCTCAAGATCAAGAGCAACATCCTCCTGCAGGCGCTGCGCATCGGCCCGGCCGAGCGCGAGGAAATCGCGCACCGCGAGAAGGTCGAGCACATCATCGACTTCCTCGAAATCCAGGCCTTCCGCAAAACCCCCGTGGGCCAGCTGCCCTACGGCCTGCAAAAACGTGTGGACCTGGGCCGCGCCCTGGCCATGGAGCCGCAGGTGCTTCTGCTCGACGAACCCATGGCCGGTATGAACGTGGAAGAAAAGCAGGACATGTGCCGCTTCATCCTCGACGTGAACGATGAGTTCGGCACCACCATCGTGCTGATCGAACACGACATGGGCGTGGTGATGGACATCTCCGACCGCGTCGTGGTGCTGGACTATGGCAAGAAGATCGGCGACGGAGCGCCCGATGAAGTCCGCAACAACGAAGACGTGATCCGCGCCTATCTGGGCACCAGCCATTAAGGCGGGAGACAAGCAAATGGCATTCTTTCTTGAAACACTGATCGGCGGCCTGATGGCCGGCATGCTTTATTCGCTGGTGGCCCTCGGCTTCGTGCTGATCTACAAGGCATCGGGCGTCTTCAACTTCGCCCAGGGCGCGATGGTGCTGTTCGCGGCGCTGGCCATGGCGCGCTTTGCCGAGTGGATTCCCAAGTGGACCGGCCTCGACAACGCCTTCATCGCCGCCTTCCTGGCCTTTATGGTCGCGGGGGTGTTCATGTTCGGCGTCGCCTGGCTCATCGAACGCCTGGTGTTGCGCCATCTGGTCAACCAGGAAGGCGCCACGCTGCTCATGGCCACGCTGGGCATCACCTACTTCCTCGAAGGCCTGGGCCAGACCTTCTTCGGCAGCGACATCTACAAGATCGACATCGGCATGCCCAAGGACCCCGTGTTCCTGCTGGAATCCATGTTCGAAGGCGGTGTGCTGGTCAACAAAGAAGACGTGATCGCCGCCGGCATTGCGGCAGCACTGGTGGTGGTACTGAGCATCTTCTTCCAGAAGACCAAGACAGGCCGTGCGCTGCGCGCTGTGGCCGACGACCACCAGGCGGCACAGTCCATCGGCATTCCGCTCAACCGCATCTGGGTCATCGTGTGGTGCGTGGCCGGTGTCGTGGCGCTGGTCGCCGGGATGATCTGGGGCTCCAAGCTCGGTGTGCAGTTCTCGCTCACCACGGTGGCGTTGCGCGCACTGCCGGTGGTGATTCTGGGCGGCCTCACCTCGGTGCCTGGCGCCATTCTCGGCGGCCTGATCATCGGCGTGGGCGAGAAGCTGTCCGAGGTTTACCTCGGCCCCTTCGTGGGCGGCGGCATCGAAATCTGGTTTGCTTATGTGCTGGCGCTGGTGTTCCTGCTGTTCCGTCCGCAGGGACTGTTCGGCGAGAAGATCATCGACCGCGTCTGAATGCCACCAAGAACAACCAGGAGAGAACCTATGCTCTACCGCGAAAACGGCCAGTTCAAGACCAGCTACCGGGCTGACCAGCAGGTCTTCCCGATCGCCCAGGACCGCATCGCCATCGCCCTGCTGCTGGCTGTGGCCTTCCTGGTGGTGCCCATGCTGGCCACCGATTATTTTTACCGCGCCATCCTGATCCCGCTGGTCATCATGTCGATGGCGGCCCTGGGCGTGAACATCCTCGTGGGTTACTGCGGGCAGATTTCTCTGGGCTCGGGTGCCTTCATGGCAGTGGGCGCCTATGGCGCATACAACTTCTTCGTGCGCATCCCGGGCCTGCCACTCATCCCGGCCCTCATCCTGGGTGGGCTGTGCGCCACCTTTTTCGGCATCCTCTTCGGACTGCCCAGCCTGCGTGTGAAAGGCCTTTATCTGGCGGTGGCCACGCTGGCGGCACAGTTCTTCAGCGACTGGATGTTTCTGCGCATCAAGTGGTTCACCAACAACTCCGACTCCGGCTCGGTGTCGGTGAACAACCTGCAGGTCATGGGCATGCCCATCGACAGCGCCGCGAGCAAGTACCTCTTTTGCCTGGCCTTGCTGGTGGTGGCCATGCTGGCCAAGAACCTGGTGCGCGGCGCCATCGGCCGCGAGTGGATGGCCATCCGGGACATGGACGTTGCGGCTGCCGTGATTGGCATCCGCCCCATGTACGCCAAACTCAGTGCATTTGCCGTGAGCTCTTTCATCATTGGCATGGCGGGCGCTTTGTGGGCCTTCGTGCACCTAGGCGCCTGGGAGCCGGCCGCGTTCTCCGTCGAAATTTCTTTCCGACTGTTGTTCATGGTGATCATTGGTGGCCTGGGCTCCATCATGGGCGGCTTTTTTGGTGCGGCCTTCATCGTGGTGCTGCCCATCGTGCTCAACCAGTTCCTGCCCGCCCTCCTGGGCATGTTTGGCATCGAGATTTCCACCGCCGGTGTGTCGCACGCCGAACTGATGATTTTTGGCGCCCTCATCGTCTGGTTCCTGATCGTGGAGCCCCACGGTCTGGCCAAGCTGTGGTCCACGGCCAAACAAAAGCTGCGGCTGTGGCCCTTCCCGCATTGATATGGGCCACCCCGATTCGCTTCGCGCCTTCACCCCCCTCTCTCGCTGCGGGGCGGCCCTTGCTCGGCGTCGGGCCGCCGGGCCGCGCCCACTGCGATCCAAGGTTCAAGTTCCCGCTCGTGCTTCAACACATTCATTAAAGGAGACATCCATGAAGCTTTCGAAAATCGTGATCGCCGCTGCCGTGGTCGCTGCAGGCGCTTCGTCCATGACGACCACTGCCTTCGCGCAAGCCAAGGAGCAGTTCTTCCCGCTGCTGTCGTACCGCACCGGTCCCTACGCACCCAACGGCGTGCCATGGGCCAACGGCAAGCAGGACTACATCAAGATGATCAACGCGCGCGACGGTGGCATCAACGGCGTGAAACTCACCTTTGAAGAATGCGAAACCGGCTACGCCACCGACCGCGGCGTGGAATGCTATGAGCGTCTCAAGAGCAAACCCGGCGTCTCGCTGTTCGACCCCCAGGCCACCGGCATCACTTTCGCACTGACAGAAAAGGCGCCAGTGGACAAAATTCCGCTGATGACGCTGGGCTACGGCCTGTCGGTCGCGCAGGACGGCCAGGCCTTCAAGTGGAATTTCCCCTACATGGGCAGCTACTGGACCGGTGCCGACATCCTGATCCAGCATATCGGCAAGACCGCAGGTGGCCTGGACAAGCTCAAGGGCAAGAAGATCGCGCTGGTCTACCACGACAGCCCCTTCGGCAAGGAGCCCATCCCGCTGCTGCAGGAGCGCTCCAAGATGCACGGTTTCGAGCTGCAGATGCTGCCTGTGACCGCGCCCGGCGTCGAACAGAAAGCCACTTGGTTGCAGGTGCGCCAGAGCCGCCCAGACTACGTGTTGCTGTGGGGCTGGGGCGTGATGAACTCCACCGCCCTCAAGGAAGCGCAGGCCACAGGCTTTCCGCGCGACAAGCTCTATGGCGTGTGGTGGGCCGGCGCCGAGCCCGATGTGCGCGACGTGGGTGAAGGCGCCAAGGGCTACCACGCCCTGGCACTCAACGGCTACGGCACGCAGTCCAAGGTCATCCAGGACATCCTCAAGAACGTGCACGGCAAAGGCCAGGGCACGGGCCCCAAGGATGAAGTGGGCTCGGTGCTGTACACACGCGGCGTGATCATCCAGATGCTGGCCGTGGAGGCCGTGCGCCGCGCGCAGGAGCGTTTTGGCAAGGGCAAGGTCATGACCGGCGAGCAGGTACGCTGGGGCATGGAAAACCTGTCACTCGACCAGAAGAAGCTCGACGCACTGGGCTTCAAGGACCTGATGCGTCCTCTGTCCACCAGCTGCGCCGACCACATGGGCTCCACCTGGGCACGCGTGCACACCTGGGATGGCGGCAAATGGAACTTCTCATCCGACTGGTACCAGGCAGACGAGCAGATCCTCAAGCCCATGGTGAAGGCCGGTGCCGACAAGTACCTGGCCGACAAGAAGATGACACGCCGCGACGCAGCGGACTGCCAGTCTTGATTCGGCACATCCCCCTGAGGGATGCCCCTCGGTGCATCCGCCAGAGGCGGCTGCTCTTCGAGGCCGTCCAAGCCTGCGCAGGCAGGCTTGGAGCCGAGGCCCTCAGCCCCTTCTCTCTTGGCGCTACGCGCTGCGGGAAGGGGGACGACACCAGTGGCCGGGCAAAGCCCGTTCCACGGTGTCCCTGGCGAAGGCGTCGCGCCAGTTTTTAACGGCTGTGAATGCAGCCGCCAACCGAGAGGGTTGCCAGCGCAGCCCTCCCGATTGGCAAAGCGAAGGCAACACCATGGACTCCAAAAACATCGTTCTCAACGTCAACGGCATCGAAGTCATCTACAACCACGTGATCCTCGTGCTCAAGGGCGTGTCGCTGCAGGTGCCCGAGGGCAGCATCGTCGCCATCCTGGGCGGCAACGGTGCAGGCAAGACCACGACACTGCGCGCCGTCTCCAACCTGCTCAAGGGGGAACGCGGTGAGGTCACCAAGGGCACCATTGAACTGCGCGGGGAACGCATCGAGAACCTCGCGCCGGCCGACCTGGTCCAGCGCGGCGTGGTGCAGGTGATGGAAGGGCGCCACTGCTTCGCTCACCTGACCATCGAAGAAAACCTGATGACCGGTGCGTACACACGCTCAAGCAAGGCCGAGATCGCCGCCAACCTGGAGAAGGTCTACAACTACTTCCCGCGCCTGAAGACACGCCGCACCTCGCAAGCGGCCTACACCTCGGGTGGCGAGCAGCAGATGTGCGCCATTGGCCGCGCCCTGATGACCAACCCCAGCATGGTGCTGCTCGACGAGCCCTCCATGGGCCTGGCACCGCAGATCGTGGAAGAGGTGTTCAACATCGTCAAGGACCTGAACACCAA
>Ga0116173_1002185_pt1 | contig 15365 bp, 10 predicted proteins | sample AD_UKC085_MetaG_FD_89800 | JGI IMG/M metagenome (GOLD analysis project Ga0116173, IMG submission 89800) | Active sludge microbial communities of municipal wastewater-treating anaerobic digesters from USA - AD_UKC085_MetaG | ecosystem: Engineered > Bioreactor > Anaerobic > Digestate | place: USA...
ATGCGCAAGAGTCGGTTTGCTTCAGTATATGCAGAGGAAGTGGAGGGGACACCTTGTAGCAGCTTCCAGGCGTGTTTCTTTAACACTCCAAGCTCAAAAGTGAGGCTGCTATTGAACATATAATCAGCATTTTCCTGGTAGGGGAATATGTTTTTTTCTTCGCCTTCACGTACGTCTTTCCAGCGGATCAGTGTTTCTTCAGCAGAATATCCCCGGTATTGATGATCGCGGATAATCCTGCGTAATAGCCGGCAATCGGTAGTAGGAATCCGATTGTGATTGTCGATATTGAGCTGATTGAGGGCGGAGATATATATCTTGGCTTTACGGTTTTGGGGGATGGATGCGGTCAATTCATCGTTCAAACCATGAATGCCTTCCATGATGATGACGTTGTCCTTTTCCATCTTCACATAGTTGTTACTGGGGCGCCTGATCCCGCGGGTAAAATCGTAATGCGGAAGCTCAATCTGTTCCCCTGCTAGTAATTGACTAAGCTGATGATTCAGGTGTTCCAGATCTATGGAGTGGATGGATTCAAAATCGAAATCCCCATCTTCCTTGCGCGGAGTACGATCCCGATTTAGGAAATAGTCGTCCATCCCGATTACAATCGGTTTGGCTTTGCTGGCCTGGAGTTGAACGCTAAGGCGCTTGGCAAAGGTCGTTTTACCAGAGGATGAAGGACCGGCGATCAGGATCAGCTTGACCTCTTCATGCTTCACGATATCTGCGGCTATCTCAGCGATCTTTTTCTCATGCAGGGCTTCTTCCACGAGTATGAATCCTGATATGTCGTAGGAATCGATCTGGCGGTTGATATCATAGATATTGTGTACTCGCAGGATGTCCAGCCACTTATCGTGTTCCTGGTGCAGAGCAAACACTTTCTGGGGCAGCTTGAAGGGCTGGGCCAGCTTAATCTCGGGTCCACTCGGAAAGCGTAGAATGAAGCCCGGGGACTGATACACTATGTCAAACTCGGTGATAATCCCCGTTCTGTCGGCAAGAGGACGGACAAAGAAGTCGTAGTACTTGCCGCAACGGTAGATAGGCACACTATCGGTAAAAAGAGATTTAATGTTTCTGAGCACATCCTTGCGCCGCATAGTGTTAAAGATATCTATGGCTTCCGCGTACTTCACATTGATCCGGTCAATGGGCAGATCACTGGCTATGATCCGCAGCATTTCTGTCTTCAGACGGGCGCAATCCTCTTCGCTAAACCGTTCGGAATTGAACACTTCGCAAAAGAGCCCATCGCCAATGGAATGCTCAGCTACCAGGGCATGAGCTTCTCCCAGTAGAGTCTGCAGGGCTTTGGCCATTATAAAGATGGCTGAATCCTGATATATCCTGTAGCCTTCCGGATGTCGGGCTGTGATGCAATTCACCAGAGTGTCGCCATCAGGGACATAATCTTCATTGACATATTCCCGATGCATAATTTTATAGCTCAGAACCTGCTCACGATCGATCCCTGTCCCTTTCAGGAGCTGGGATATCGGTCTGGGCTTGTCTGTTTCGATGAGACTGTGTTTTATCCCGTCTAATCTAATATCGATCTTCATAGTATATCCTTGGAGTTTATGATTCATTCGGGCGTCAGACAGTGATCACTGAGCGACAACGCCCGAAACTATGCAACGTAAATTCGACAGGCTAATTCGTCAAGTATAATAGGAGATAAGATGCCTACCAAGTTGTCTCGCGCTCAGCGCCTGCAAAAAGAAATCCGCAATCACGTCGGGATTGTGTTTGCTTCCCTTTTTTTCGCTGCCGGTTATTCGTGGTTCCTCTTACCATACAACATGGCTCCCGGCGGAGTTGGGGGTATATCCCAGATCCTGAATGCCTTTTTTGGCCTGCCCAATGGTGTCTCCATGGTGATGATCAATATCCCGCTCTTCATCATCAGCTTCATCTTTATCGGGAAATCCTTTGGCAGTAAGTCTCTTTACGGAATGCTGGTATCAGCTCTGATGACCGACTTTATGAGTTTCCCCGTATTGCATAAAGTGGGTCTGGTAAGTGACCTGGCGCAGTACACTCATGTGGTGAACGGACGGATCATTTATGCCATGCTTCCTCCTGAAGAGATGTTTCTCTCTGCCATTGCGGGTTCAGTTCTGCTGGGTTTAGGTTTGGGCTTGATCTTCCGTTTTCGAGGTTCTACGGGTGGCACGGATATCCCTGTCGCTCTGATCAAGCAAAAAGCCAATCTATCCATCGGCACGGGATACTACATTGTGGAGACTGGCATCATCCTGGCTGTAGCGCTCTTGCTTGGCGATCCCAAACTGCTCATTTGGGGCTATATAAACCTTTTTATCACCACCAAAATCACTGATCTGGCTTCTGAGGGTTTACCATACATCAAAGGCGTGTACATTATATCTAATGACGTGGATGAGATCCGGGACGAGATCTATGACAAGCTTGAGCGTGGTGTCACCTATCTCAAGGCGATGAGTGGCTTTCATCAGAGAGACATAAATGTGCTCTTTTGCGTGCTAAACCGACGTCAAGTGCCTCAGTTAACCGACCTTGTAAAGGAGATTGATCCAGATGCCTTTATGATTTTAACCGATGTCTATGACGTTCTGGGTTATGGCTTTAAAAGCAGGAACATCAATTTGAAGGATCAATCCTGATCTCGCTGGACGATGTAATCCGGTTCCACTTTCGTCACACTCTTGAAGTATCTCCCTAGTGGTTAGCGCTGAAAGAGGGTGAATAGTGTTGTCAGTGGTCAGGTAAGGCCGATCAGGGCAGCTTGAAATCCACTATCACATTCAACACTTCGTGCCATCTGTGCATGATGTCATCGAATAGTACTTTGGCATTTTCCTTGCTAATGTCTTCACCAGATTTTTCCAGGATGGCTGCCGCTTCTGCCAGAGCTATGAAATACATGTTTTGGGCAGAACCGCGGATGGAATGCAAGATGGCTTTCATCTCGGGCAGATCAACACGATCGATTGCTTGCTTCAGGTCTTCAAGCTTTGTGGGGATGCTATTTTGGACAATATCCAAGAGACTATACAGGGTCTCTTCGTCCTGAGACAGGTTATCCATCAAAGCTTGATAATTGAATAGATGCTTATCTATCTGAGGTCTACGCTCTGAGTTGCTCTGAGGAAGGATCTCGCTGAGGTAATCCAGCATCGTTTCACGCAGCTCTGCGGCCAAAACTGGCTTGGTCACAAAGTCGTTCATACCAGCGTCCAGACACTTTTGGCGCTCCTCTTTCAGCGCGCCGGCAGTGATGGCGATGATAGGAACCTGGGATGTCTTACGAATCTCTCTGGTGGCGCTGATGCCGTCCATATTGGGCATCTGCACGTCCATTAAGATCAGATGGGGTTCGTGTTCTTTCTGTGCTTTAATGGCTTCCAGACCATCAGATGCTTCCAGGATCTCGGCGTCAGTGATCTGCTGAATGATCATTTCCTTCAGGAGGGTTAGATTCAAGATATTGTCTTCAGCGATCAAGATGCGAGCTCTGGTATCGAACGAAACGGTCTGCATTTCCGATAGCATGGGTACAGGGGTGGCTCTGGTGATTTCTCGGGAATTGGAATCAATACTTAGCAGGGCATTGTAAAGCTGGCGGGTTTTGACTGGTTTTACCAGGCGGTTATGAATATCCAGCTTTTTACATTCGTTGATGATGACAGCATCTTCGGCTGAGCTATGCAGCAGGATGGCGGGTATTCTTTGATGCTTGCCGGTAAGCTGAGAGCGGATCATCTTCATCGTGTTTATGCCATTCAGATAAGGCATATTGTAGTCCAAAACCATGGCATCAATGTCACTTTGGTTTTGCAGGACTTCCACAGCTTTCAGGCCGTCTATGGCGCAGATAGGGGTCAATCCCCAGTGTAAAAGCGTGTGTTGCAGGATGGTTAGGTTGTTTTGATTATCATCCACGATCAGTACTTTCTTTAGATTCTTCATTTCGCCAGCCTGAGCTCTTTCACCCACCTCCACTCTGGCGTTGATGGTAAATGAAAATACCGATCCTTTACCTTCTTCACTATCAAGATCAATGTGGGAGTTCATCATCTGTGCCAAATGGCTGGAGATGATCAGCCCCAGCCCTGTGCCGCCATATCTGCGAGTAGTGGAGGAATCGAGCTGAGAAAATGCCCTGAACAGCATCTTGCGTTGCTGGGGTTTGATGCCAATCCCGGTATCGCGAACCGTGAATGTGATATCTGCATGGTCGCCATCGGTCATCCGGTGTTCCAGCTTAACGTGCACTTCGCCCTGCTCGGTGAATTTGGCGGCATTACTAAGCAGATTAACCAATATCTGGTTTACCCTCAGGGGATCAATCACGGCATATCTGGGGATCTGAGGATCAATTTCCAGGAGTAATTCGATTTTCTTCTGCGCTGTCTTGATCTTCACAATGTCGGCAGCATGTTCCACCAGTTCGATGATATCAGTACGCAGCAGTTCCAGTTCCAGTTTCCCAGCCTCGATCTTGGAGAAATCCAAAATATCATTGATGATACCCAGAAGGTTATAGCTGGAGCTGACCACGTTCTGCGCATATGACTGCTGTGTGCTGTTCAGCGTGGAGTTTAGCATCAATTCGGTAAATCCGATCACTCCATTCAGGGGAGTACGAATCTCATGGCTCATATTGGCCAAAAACTCACTCTTAGCCTTGCTGGCGGCTTCTGCTTTTTCTTTCTCCTGACGCAGGTTGTTCTCCAATTCCACTCGGTTACGAAGGTTCACCAATAGTCTGGAATATAGTTCCAGTAGAGTAATCTCTTTGTCGGTGTATCTCTTGGTCTGTCTCACCGAGTCAAATCCCACAAAACCGATGCAGAGATCATCTTTCATCATGGGGAGGGCGATCGTGCTTCTGACGCTTTGAGGCTCAAGAATCTTCCGGATGGGATCATCTACCGACAGCAAGTCCACATTTTCTACATACACGTATTTCCCAGCCAGATGGTTGCTTGTCCAGTACCCGATATCGGCAAGGGGGATGGTCTGCAAGTTTAGAATCTGTGCAGATATGCCGATCCTGGTCCATTCAAACGTATTCTTAGTGATCCCGTTATCCCAATCGTATTCAAACACATAGACCCTATCTGAACTGGTGAACTCGCCCATATCGGCCAACGATGATTGGATGGATTCTTCCATTTTATCCGAAGGCATGCTTATGTACTGAGTGGCAATCTTGGTAAGCAGATCCTGCAATTCATTTTGATAGTTGACTATCTCTTCAATCTCCTGTTTCAGAATTACATCAGCCAGGACATTGGCGATTACTTTGATGTTGTTTACTACAGACTCGGAGAATTCCCTGTATACTCCAATACTATCAAAACCGAAGTAACCCAATACTCTCTGCCCGGCAACGATTGGTACGCACAGAATAGATTTGACATTCTGACTGGCCAGGATTTGCTTTTCCGCTATTGCGGCTTTGGGCATCTTGCCAGTATCTGGTATATTGATTATTTGTGATGCGAGGATGTGAGTGCTCCACCATGGGATGGATGAGGAAGGGAAGTTTTGAACTAAGGGCTGCAATGCCTCCACATGGTCATTGTGCCATTCGTTTGTGTCACTAATACTTTGATAATCCTGCGAGTAGCGGCACACGTAAGCCCTGTGGATACCGAAGAATTTGCCAACCCTGGCCAAGGCTTCATCGATCAACTCGCTCAGATTCTGCAAAGTCGATTTAAGGAAGTCGGTGGAGATATCCACAATCATCCGCTGGAAATCGCCTTGCAGAGTAAGTGCCTCGATGGCTCTACGTTCACTGTTCACATCCCTGAGTAGGGCGATGGCTTTGCCTCCCTCATAGGGGGTTATTCTGGCTTCATATGCTCTTTTTTCACCCTCTGTTTCGAGATCAATATCGATTGTGTGCAAAGCGTCTGATTGCTGAAGATTGGCCAATACTGAGAGTATCTTATCCGAAGCTTGTCCGGAGTCGATATCTGCCACATTCCTTCCGATCAGGTGTTGTCTGGGTATCTTTATATCAGTGTTTATCCCAGCCTTTACATCCGCTATCGTCCCATCCTGTTCCAGGATAAACATCAAATCGGGTATGGCGTTAAGCAGGGATTCTATGTAGACGTTTTTTTGCTTTAGTTCTTTCTCATAGCGTAGTTGCTCGGTTACATCGCGACTGACGCCGAGTAGGCCCTTAAACTTACCATTCTCATCTCTTAGAAAGGATATATGCATCGAGATATCAATCACCGAGCCATCCGTCTTTATGTACTGAGTATTGATGATTCTCGTGCGCTGACGGTTTGCAGCCGGATCTTCATCCAGGGCTATTTCCTCCAGGAGTATGTTTCGCATATGAGCTCTGGACTCAGGGCTATGCTTTTCATGCATCTGGCGGCCGAGATGTTCTTCTACGGTCTCTCCCAGGACGTTCTGGACAGACGGGCTTACCCAGATAGTATTTAGTGTTTTATCTGATACAAAGATGATGTCGCTCACGTTTTCTGTGATGATACGGAGTTGTTCTTCGCTCTCATTGAGTGCTAGTAGGGCATTGTGGTTTTGCGTGTTCTCGCGGATGTTCAGGAGTATGGCATTGATCGCCGGGATGTGCAGCAGGTTGGTGGCAATGGCATCCACCCAATGCTCGCCACCTTCCGCGTCCAGGATCCTCAATTCCCCATTGTGAGTTTGTTCTGGTTCTTCCAGCACGGTATTCATGAATTGTTTGAGTTTTGTTCGGTCATCGGGATGTATAAATTTCAGGCTACGCGATCCCACGAAACTACTGGCTTTAAACCCCAGGATCTTCTCGACGGCATCGCTGGAGTAGCGTACATTTAGGTCTTTATCAAGGAGCAACATCCAATCTGCCGAGTACCTGCTGATCAAATGAAACCGGTCTTTGGTTTCCTGGATTTGGCTTTGCATCTCCCAGCTTTTCGTGGTATCCATAAAGATGGTGGTGAACATGTCTTCAGATATGGCGTGGGCAAAGACGAGGAACCATTTCTGGAGTGCGTCAGAATACTCTTCAAACACTCTGTCCCTACCCGTCTTGCACACTTCCTCGTACGTCTCGACCCAACGGTTCCCTTTACCCAAGTCGTGGGGTAGACACTCGCTGAGGGTTTTACCGATGATATCTTTGGCTTTTAGCCCCGTTGAGTTCTCGAAAGCCTCGTTTACTTCCAGGAACACATAGTCGATTGCCTTACCTTCCTGATCGAATCGCATTCTATGCAATGCGAAAGCAAAAGGGGCTTTTATCAGTAATTCTTTATAACGCGACAAGTCCATAATTCCTCACAATATACCCGGCTTCACAAAATAAACATCATCCGGGTTACACGATCCATATCTGGTGTCATTGGTATTAAAGTGCCTAAAATGTCAATGAAATTCAATAGATTCAAGGTGATAAGGGGCAGTAAACTAGAGTAGCATCACGAAGTGTACGAGGGTAGGGAAAAGGTAATGGAATAGCCTAATCCTCGTGCTTGCTTAGATTACGTATGCCTACAGGATTCAAGTCTATGGTATCATGTTGCGATGGCATGGTGGAAAAATACTTGCTGTATACAATCTTCAATGTGTTGCTCTCGCTTTCCAGAGGCGTGATATCCGGCATTTCATAGAGCAAATCGATGCTCCCTTCAGGTTCTACTTTTGCGTACTCGTAGTCAATACTGTAGATCAGATTGCCCTCTGCATCGAACAAACCCAGGATGAAGAATCCGTGGATTTCCACGTCCAGACTGTTCTCGAGGGTTACGTATACATCTGCAGGAACCGGAAGATTGTAAATATCATACAAGAACGTCTCATCATCCGTCACAGGGACAACGTTGATTTCACTGCTGAGATTGAAGGCTTGCTCATCCAGCCAGTTTCCGCTGTAGCTTCTGGCGGAACGAAATCCACCCCAATATGCCAAGCTTCGCTCTTCATACTGCTTCATGCCCGGATCGTTTACGATATAGGACAAGGCCTTGTCGGGGGGACCATCCTGCTTAACCACCAGCACCCAATGGGATCTTCTGCCAGCCACTTTCACGATCACTTTGTTTCCCAGGCTCAGCTGCTCCGAAAGAAAGCTCCAATCGTTGCGTTTGGTGCTTTGAGCCACCAGTTCCATGCCCAAGCCTTCGCCATCAATGAGTCCCGGAATCTGCCAGCGCATGTTATTGCCCGCATAGCCACCGTTTTTTCTCAGCCAGTCATTAAGCTTGTCAGGCGTCATATATGGGTTTGATGCTTCAGCGTTTAGCAACATTGAGAGACAGGATACCACGCAGCCGCTACGGCCGATTGAACTGCCTCCGCCAAGACGGTTGCTGTTCCAGCGTGAATCATTCTGCGAAAACCACGTAAAGGTGGAGGCCGACATATTTATTATCAAGATCGTTACGACAATAGTAAGGTAGTATTTTTTCATAGGCATTACTCGCTTAACTTGCTGCAAAAGAATGCAATAAGTTACGTGAGACAACTGTGTTGAGGCAGTTCAGGCTGTCAACTTCTATTTTTCCCTTGCCAGAAATCGAACACCTAAATATCTTGCAAAAAAGGTACCTGCGATGAGAGATGAGTTCTGGCATCAAGGGAGCATAAAACACTCGCCTGGCCGTCTATCTATCTTCTATATCGCAATCAGGATGAATCATGAATCTAAAACGCCATGTTGTCACTATCGTGATAGACGATATTGACACGGCCTTCCAGCCTGTGAGCGAGCTCCTGCATGCTTATGCGCCGCATATCCTTTTACGTGTGGGTTATCCCATGCGGGATTGGGGTGTATCCGCAATCTTCCTCGTGATGGAAATGAACACCGCCGATATGGGCGCATTTTCCGGAAAACTGGGAATGATGCAGGGAGTAAAGGTAAAAACTACCACTTTGAAAATAGGAGATCCCCATGAAAATCAGCATTGAGGGCGTAAAGTCCTTTATCCCGAATCAAGAAATTGAGCGATTACTGCAGGAACAGAAGAACGCGCCTGCTTCCCGTATCCGTGATATCATAGCCAAATCACTGGATAAACAGCGCCTCAATCCGGACGAAACAGCCGCCCTGATCAATGTAAAGGATCCCGAACTCCGTCAATTGATCATGGATGGCGCGCACGAATTGAAAGAACGGATCTACGGCAACAGGATTGTTCTTTTTGCTCCGCTCTATGTAGGAAACGAGTGCATAAACGATTGTGTCTATTGTGGTTTCCGGATATCGAACAAGGAATGTCAGCGTTCCACCCTTAGCCACGATGACTTGGTAGCAGAAACTAAAGCTTTGGTGGAGACGGGGCACAAACGCCTGATCATGGTGTACGGCGAACATCCCATGTACGACGCCCGCTTCATTGCCGATACTGTACAAACCGTGTATGACACCAAATACAAAAAAGGTGAAATCCGCCGGGTAAACATCAATGCCGCACCAATGGATATCGAAGGTTACCGGATCGTTAAATCTGTAGGCATAGGCACCTATCAGATCTTCCAGGAGACCTACCATCAGCCCACCTACGAAAAGTTGCACCCCAGAGGCCCCAAGAGCAGCTTCCTCTGGCGTTTGGACGGTCTGGACCGCGCTATGAAAGCCGGGATCGACGATCTGGGCATCGGCGCTCTGATGGGTCTGTATGACTGGCGCTTTGAGGTGATGGGTCTGCTGTATCACACCATTCATCTCGAGGATACTTTTGGCGTGGGACCCCACACCATCTCCTTCCCGCGCATCGAGCCTGCCAATGGTACTGATTTCGCAGAGCATCCTCCATACGGGGTAAGCGATGACGATTTCAAACTATTGGTGGCCAGCATCCGCCTCAGCGTTCCATATACCGGCATGATACTCACCGCTCGTGAACCTATCGCCATACGCAATGAAGTGTTACGTTTTGGGGTATCCCAGATCGATGCCGGCAGCTCCATCGGTGTGGGCGATTATTCTCACAAAGATGAGGAATCCCGCAAGAAGTCTCAATTTGTGCTAGGCGATACTCGCAGTCTGGATGATGTGATCCATGAATTGGCCCAGGGTGGGTACATTCCTTCATTCTGCACTTCCTGTTATCGTGCAGGGCGGACGGGAGAACACTTTATGGAGTTTGCCATTCCTGGTTTCGTAAAGCGCTTCTGCACTCCGAATGCTTTACTCACTTTTGCCGAGTATCTCTACGATTTCTCTTCGGAAAGAACCCTGAAAACCGGTCTTGCTCTGATTGATAGTGAACTGGCCAAGGTGGAAGACGAGAGTATGAAGAAGGCTGTTACAGAAAAGCTGCAACAGATGAAAGCGGGAACCCGCGATCTCTACTTCTAGGCTAATCTGATCAATCCATTATCATGGGCGGTTCATTACGACCGCCCTGTTTTATCTCTCGGAAAGCCCTTTACCAGCACTGATCCATCAGCACTCCCTGCCTCCATGTGAAATCCTGTTCGTAAGGCAAGCTTTGCTACCTTGACGGCGTCTATCTCATAGTAATCTAGCTCCAATCAAGCCTTAACTATTAACGCTTGATTGGGGCTTGATAGGGATGTGATCAAGAGCCCGGAATGGGGAACCGGGTGCTGAAGAAATTGCTTTCCATGATCAACAAAACTGATACTCTGTAGTGAGAATGAATGTGGAGCATACGCTTTGACTATTTGCCAAAAATCGTGCGAAGAGTTATCCGTCTGATTTTTAGGACACCTTATCTGAGCAGGAGCAATATCCTGGCGGCTTTTACCATGATCTCCATATAGTCCATAGCTTCGTCCAGAGTGTGTCCGAAGCAGAGCAAGCCATGTCCGCTCCAGATCAGGGCTTTTTGCCCATCCAGAGCCTCGAGGCTGGCATCGCAAAGGGCCTGTGAGCCAGGCATGCGGTGAGCTGCGATGGCAAAACCTTCCGGCAAATACAGCGGCAATTCTGGCAAGAGATTGGCAAAAAGCTCGTTGAACTCTTCTTCGTCGTAACTAAGCTGCGCCAGAGCGATGATCTCGGCGGGATGGGTGTGCAAGACCACTTTTCTATCCCCGATAGCCTTTTGCAGACAGCGGTGGCTGATCCATTCCATAGTTGGTCGGGCATCGGGGGGAAAGCACACGTCACTAGCTCCGGATGCGATAAGCAAAAGGTTCTTCATGGGATCAATGGCAGTCTGCCGGTATCTGCTTCCGGTGCGGCTTACCAGATAGTATCTCGTATCGGGCTGCGGATTTTGTACTCTATCGCTGACGTCGATGCTGATGTTGCCCGCGTTTGCCTCAGCCCAGCCGTAGCTGTGAATTAGCCTGGCAGTTTCCGCAATCTCCGCCATCAGGCTGTCATAGTCTTTCAGATCGCTTATCTTCATTTATCGTTCTTGCTGCTCTTGTCGCGGCAAATCTTTTCCACTTCGCGGAAGTTCACTTTCCCGCTGGCCATCATCGGGATGTCGTCGATCACGTAAAACTGTTTGGGTATAGCGATCGAGGGAAGCTCTTTCTTCAATTGTTTCATCACCTTATGCATGTCAAAATCGCCATTGGCAACCGCCGCGACCACATCCGCGCCCTTGGTGGGATTGGGTACATCCACCACACAACAGATCACATCCTCGGGTAAAAGCTGGGAAAGAATATCCTCTACTTTGACCAGAGAAACCATTTCGCCGCCTACTTTTACAAAGCGTTTTAAGCGTCCTCTGTGATACATAAAGCCATCCTCGTCCATCATCCCGATGTCGCCTGTGTCGTACCAACCGTTCCTGATTCTGAGGGAAGTTTCTTCCAAATCATGCAGATAACCTTCCATTACCAGGTCACCTTTTACCAGGATCTTGCCTTCTTGATTGGGTCCCAGTATTTTATCGGTCTGGATATCGAGGATGCGCACCTGGGTATTGGGAATGGGGCGACCGATGCTGCCCGCTTTGTGCGAACCGGGATACGTGGTGGCTATCACAGGGCTGGTTTCGGTAGTGCCATAGCCTTCCAGAAGGGCGATTCCATGCTTTTTTTGGAAACCTTCATACACTTTATCGGGCAGTTTATCGGCTCCGGCAATGGCTATCTTCACTGAAGCAAAGTCGCCAGGCTCAGATTTTTGCAGATATCCATAAAAAAAGGCAGGAGTGGCGGCAATGAAAGTAACCTTGTAGTCCCTTATATATTGACATACCGTTTTGTAATCCAAGGGGTTGGGGTAGGTCACCATACTGGCTCCGATCAATGCCGGTAACCAAAAGTCCACTGTGAGGCCGAAAACGTGGAACATCGGCAGAATCGAGGCAAAGACGTCGTTCTCGTTGATATTGATCATGGTGGGGAAGGCGTTAACATTGTGCAGGATATTGCGATGCGAGAGCTGAACGGCCTTAGGTTCCTTCTCGCTACCGCTGGTAAATAGGATCACCGATATCTCGCTGATATCCCCATGATGAACCATATCTTTCAATACAGGGAAAGGCAACATGGACAGGGCAGCAGCTTTCAATTTGTCGATCATACTCACACCTGCGAGGATATCCTCCACAAAGATCATATGGTCGATAGGCTGCACGTTTAGTTTCTCCAGCAGTTTCCTGGAGGTAATGATGGTCTTAAACTGGCACTTTTCACGGGCGTACCGGCAGTTTTCGATCGCTCCGGTAGCGTAATTGATCATCACGGGGATTTTGCCCTTCATCATGGTGCCCAATATAGTCAGCATCGCGCCGACTCCTGTGGGAAGTAGGATTCCGATGTATCGGCTTTTTAACTTCCCTATATACTCTTTCAAAATGAAGCTGGCGATCAGCATTTTGGAGTATGTGTAATCCGTCATCGTCGCTTTATCATATACGGCAATCCGCTTGGGAAAGCGCTTGGCGCTCTGGATGAATCTTTGATGTAGCTGTAGCATAATATTGACCTCTCTAGATAAGATGTAACCAATCTCCCAGCAGGAATTCCAGCCTGCCGATCAATAGCGATATACGTGCCATCACTGTGTAACCAAAGGTAGCACCGAAACTGATCATCAGGAACCAGATACCCAGCTTGGACGGCGCGGCATAAATGCCTTCCTGTTTTTTGCTGAAGTAAAAGAAATACACTCCGCATAGAGTACCGATGATCAGCAGCAGATTTCCCACCACAGCGCCGGTTGTTTCAGCGGCGAAGGGATTGATCATGGTGGCTGTCACTTGATTTAGGATATCACTCTTCATATAGCGTAACATCGAGATCCCGGCTGTGGTGCCAATCATTATGGCGATGGGGTAGCGGCTGATCCACTGAGTTGCAGGATGCAAACGCATCAGCATCATCAGACCGAGCGCAGCTGGGATCAGGAGAATCAGGTTGCCGGAAAAATCTGTGATCAGTTTGGAAAACAGGTTTGGGATCATGATCGAGTAGATGATATTTACCAGCCAGTATGCAGCGGATAAACCTACAAAGACTTGCTCGGCAAACTTGTAGAAGGGATTGTCTTTGTAAAGAAAACTGAAGATACTCAGGGTAAACAGGGCTGATAGCCAGATGCCTAATAGATTCATAAAACCGGTCATTGCGCTTTCCTCCTTCTCGTGACATAGACCTTTACATTGCCGATGGCGATGAAGACCAGGATCAACATGTGTGCCACAGATTGGGCATCCATCTTGGTGGTGGCGGAGCCGATGCGGCCAAGAAGGCTTTCATACTCGCTAGCGGCTTTCAAACCACCCAACAGGCCGTATAACTGGCGCTGTTCGTTTACATAAGGAAAGAAACCTGGAGCGCTGATGGCTGTGCATCCGCCAGTGACGGGAACTCCGTAGGCATCGCGGGCTACCATCACCCATTCTTTGAGGCCAGGAGTTCCACTGGATAGTGATGATATCCAGCCGATATCCTTTAATCTTCTCACTTCATTCAGCATGGGGATATCCTCGTAGGGAGTGCCTCCCTGGTCGGTGGGGTAAACCTCGCGGAGGTTACGGCCCATTGCCTGGATCGTGACCATGCCGCCCACCTTGTAGCCTAGATTCACGTAATCAACGCCATACTTTTTGTCGGGATAATCCAGCAGCACTTTACCAAAGGCTTCTTCCGCCATCTGAACGCCCATGGGCCACAGGGCAGTGGCGATCACTCGCTGGTTTCTTTTGAAGGCATGTTCGATCTGAGCTTCAGCCATGGGCTGCATCTCGGTCATGGTGGAGGGGTCATAATCGAAAGAGATTAGCGCTATCGTTCCTTCGGGTGCGTGTTCCACCAGATCATAGGCAATCTGGGTGTAGCCGGAGATATCGGTCTTCCAGCCGATGGGGATCAAGAGCGGAAGGGCAACGGCGATGAACAGGATGCTGTATATGAGTCTGCGTTCCAAGCCTGCGGAGATCTTCATTTGTCACCTCCCAGATAGCTGCGTTCTATGCCGAGGATGATTCTCAGGCTACTGCCGATGATCCCCAGCCCCGCAGATATCATGATGGCTCGCTGAGCTGCGGTATTGGGGTATTCCATGATAAAATCCGCCAGATTTGGTATATGCCAGAAAGACCACGATTCCGGTAACCACCCGGTGAGCATACTGCCGATGCTGGTGCGTCCGATGATCACGATGACAGCGGTGATCATCAAAAGGTTGGATTCAAAACCTCTGATGATGAACGCCCGGTAAGCTGCTGAGGCAATGAAGAAAGCCAATAGTGAAAACACCGTTGCCGACAGAGGCATGTAGGCATAGGTAAAGAGATAATCAAAGGGTTTCATCCCCATCCAGAGGGCGATGTCTTCACCCTTACCCAGAATCCCCGGAGCTTCCCGCATTCCCCAGAGTACACCGACGATCAGCATCAGAGCAAAGCTGATCATGCCTGCCAGGTGATACTGCCAGTCGTGCTCCTTGTTGGAGATAATCCTGCTGTTCACTCTGATCAGGCTAATCTGACCCAAAAGGATCGCGAAGCCGGCGATGATCATGAACCAATTTTCCAATGTTGAAATCAGCTGACTGAAGGGACGATGCGGGATAAACTCCGCCAATAGCACCAAAAAGCCTACGATAAAGGCAAATACAAGTGGGAAAGAGCGTTTCATGAGAGAGCCCCCGCGATAAAGTCTTTCAGATTTGAGATTCCGGCTATTTCCAGGATTACGCCTGCGATGATCAGCAGGATCACAAGTAGTTTACCAAAATCGTGTCCCTTTAGGCTGCCGAGTTGCTGCGGGTCTCTGGAAAGATACGCTGAAGCTGCAAAGAGTTCTTCTCCGATCAAAGTGTAATCGCAAGACACCACAAAGAAAGGCAGTTGATGCGCCTGTGCCGTACCAGCGGTTTGAATAGCGCCTGTTGAATGTCCGGTCTCGGCTAGAATCAGCGACTCGGCGTAAAAAGAACCTAGGAAGAAATTCGCTGCAGG
>Ga0116173_1002202_pt1 | contig 15319 bp, 16 predicted proteins | sample AD_UKC085_MetaG_FD_89800 | JGI IMG/M metagenome (GOLD analysis project Ga0116173, IMG submission 89800) | Active sludge microbial communities of municipal wastewater-treating anaerobic digesters from USA - AD_UKC085_MetaG | ecosystem: Engineered > Bioreactor > Anaerobic > Digestate | place: USA...
CTGCGCATCAATGCCGCCGCCATAATGTGACAATGACGATCCACCGCCGCCGGGAAACTGGCCACGGGCAACCGCGGTTTCAATAGAGTCCAGTTGTTTTTCCACATTCACAATGCGCTTGTCATACTGCGACTTAAAAGCCACAACTTCTTTTCCCATTTCTTCAATTAAACCTTTTAATTCATTCATAATATTTGCTCCTAATTTTTTATTTTTTTACTTCGTCACCCTCGCTGATTCGTTTTCATCATCCCGATGATCCTGAATTTTTTTGCAAACCGTCCGATAATCAGCCCCCGGCGTCCCGCACAGCATAGGCTTTTTATTTTTTGGTCAACTTCCATTGCAACATCCCGTTGCAATGGCATGGCGATTTCCGCACTATTTGTGCGCCTCTTTCTGCGTCTTGCTTCCCATAATTTACTTGATCAATTTCAGCGGCGGTTTTGACGGAGAAAATTTGCCGATACCCGCAATCTTTGCCCGTTCTTCTTTTTCATTCTTTTTCCCGGATTCTCCGGCTTTTGGGTGAACGTAGGGGGCCGCCGCAACCGCCATGCGTGCCCGGATTTCTATATCTTCTTTGGGATCGTTCATTATTCGCAGCATATACTCCAAAGGGGAAAGCCCTTCGCTCTCCGCTGCCGATACAATGTCAATTTTCGGCAATCGCTTTTTATATTTCGTTCCTTTTATCGGCCCTGAATTCGGCCTATATCCGCCCCTTGCCATAAAAAACCCCTATCGATATTTTTGAACAAAATGTTCATACAGCAAATTAATTCTCCGCGTGCGGGACCACGTGGTTACTAAACTATTGAAATATATGGACATTTTACCAACCCCGTGTATGTTATTGAAATTATTAACAATACAGCCTAATTTACCCCGCCTCTCTTAATGTTTTCAGAAATTCATTTGTATAAGGTTTTCGTAAAGGAATTCGCTGGCCGCTCCTGTTTATCTTGCTCCATACTTTATTTTTTTTACGTACCTTCATCTGATTTCTTTCATATCGCGCAATCGCCTTTTCAATTCTTGATTTCATTAATTCTGCATCCATTTTGTTATCCCTTTAAAAAATCTGCCGTCAAAAATGCCGTCACTCCACAAAAGGCAACATTGATTAATAATATTATAGACTTGCAACGATATTTCATATAATACATATATAATTTAAAATTATAAGATGTCTCCCCTATAAGAAATTGACGGCACTTTGCTAATAGTTTAATAATATCAATTATATAAGTCATGTTCTTGCCTCAAAAAATAGGTGACGGCAAAAGTGACGGCACTTTCCAACATTTTGTGGCCTTATTAAACTCAATTTCGCGGGTGCTTGACAGGTTCCTTATCGCTGTCTGATAAACCCAACTTCCGGCCCGGTGCGCGTTAACTTTCTTTTGTAAGTCTCTGTCTGAATGTTCGCCCATTCTTAAAACACGCCTGATTTTTTCTTCCATCTTTGCCATTTGAGAATCGGCATCAATCGGATCGTAAAGCTGCCGCGCTGCTAATTGCCAATCAATAAGTTTTATGATTTTTTCAACGATGCATCGATCGATAGTCTTTTTCATCTCATTGACGGCCAAGAGCATCATAAATCTTAGGGCATAGGTATCAAGGCGCTTAGCGTGAATCGATCGATCAAGGCCCATATACCACGCGTGATAAAGCGCCCTTGCGTCCTCTGATATATTCACTTCGAGGCCACTGCCGACAAACTGGATAATTTCTCCGAGTTTCTTTTGTAAAACAATTTTATCCAACTCAGGAATTTTTTCGGGGAATGAATGTTTTTTCTCGCCGGTGCCAGGCACTATGAAGAGCCGATTGTTAAATCCTATATCCGTGAATGAAGAATCCCATGTTGATTCGTAAGTTTGAATTGTGCAAGCTGCCAATAATGATAAATGCACACTATCGAGATATATAGAGGCGGTCTTTGTTTGCGCTTCATAGCGATTGCTTTCAAATAGGGTATTGATAAAAGGCAATAAGATTGAGCCGTCAATTTTGCATTTGCCGATCAATTGTTTTAATTCATCAAAAACAAGTAACAAATTGGCGTGTTCTTTTAATACTTTTTGAAGTCCCTCTGCCGATCCCACGCCAAAGCAAACTTTAAGCGGTGTTGTAACATCCTGGAAAAAATGGATTGTTTTTGTGATTGCAGTTGATTTTTTTTCATCGGCGCTTTGTCCTAAAAGTACGATAAAAATACGCGGCTGTGTTTTGAGTTCGCTGGCCAAGGTTAAAGGTAAAAAAGTTCCTAAACAAGCCAGAAAGCAAACATAGAAAAAATGTGTCGGTGGTTCCAAATATGTTGAATAAAGATTCGCAAATTGACCAGCAAGCCCGCTCATAATCTCATCCGGGAAGGTCAATGGATTGTCTTTGACTGATTTATTATCATTAATTACTTGACTGAATTTATTAAGCTGCTGCTGATCCAATTTCTCCGCCGCGATGTGCATCCCTCTCGCCCCTTAACAAAAATATTTTTTCCTCAAAACTTCCGTTTAATAATGTATCAAGCCGAAAATCTGTTTCCGCCAATTCGCCCATGCGTCCGGCGAATAAGGCCGCGCCTTGCTCTGATAATGAACCGGGATTTCTTCTTACTTTTAATTTGATTTTATGTAGTGCGCGGGATCGTTCGCAAAGTTTTTCCCAAAGATTGTGTATGGCCGCTTCATATTCCTTTTGGATTTTCTTTTGTCGCGCAATTGCCGGATCAATCCTGATAGGTTCACCGGTTTTTATTCCCAAATAAACAAGTGCATCTTTAAACGAAAGTTTATGCAACTTCATTATAAAGTCTATAACATCGCCATGTTCTCCGCACCCGAAACAATGAAATGTTTGTTTATCTGCGTTCACGATAAAAGACGGGGTGCGCTCTGAATGAAAAGGGCAGGGCGCTTTACTGCGCTTGATCTCAATGCCTTCGCGCTCCAAAGTTGCTATGATGTCCGGCTTATTTAAGGCGTTCATTTGCTAAGTCTCGCAAGGCGATATTCAAGCGCCGCTTTTTCAATGATGGCCGTTAACCATTTCAGTCTGATTAAAATTTCGTCTTTCTGCGGTCTCATAATTCGATCTAAGATATTTGATAATTTGGCGATGTCTCCATCAGTTTCCGCATTAAGATTGACGGATTGAATATTTCCGTCTCCGGAAAATATCAATGTTGCGCTTATCTTGGATTTCTGTTCACTCATCGGCTAACCTCCGCGGGTGCTTGTCTATCGGCTGATTTCTGATTCATCCAATTATTTATCTCAGAATCAAACCATCCGACGGCTTTTCCGCCAATCTGAATACGTCGCGGGAATTTTCCGGCGCGTTCCATTCTCCAGATCGTAGCATCCGATAAACCTAATCTGGAAAATAACTCAGGCTTTCTGATAATTCGCTGATCCATATTAACCTCTCTTAAAAAAATATTTTCATTACACTTCTTAAATGCGTTTTGCTTTTCATCACTTTCATCATTAGAAAAAGCCGAAATTAAGAAGGTGCTTATTCCGTACAAATAAAAAACCCCGGACAATGCCGGGGCTAAGTATTAGATTTATTAATAATAAATTTTTAATAATCTGAATTGTCGTATAGGATGTTGTCGTGAAGTTCTGTTAATGTAACATTTTTTTCATTTCCAGTAATTTTTAAATAATCACTACAAGGCTTCCAATCCGCGCCTTTGTAGCACTTTGCGTCGTGTGGACATTTTGCGCATAACTGCGTCGCATCAGCACGCTTTTCTTCAGTAGCATATTTTGATTCTGGCTCATACGGTATACCATAAATCATTTCGTAAGCCTTGCGCCATTGATCTTTGACCGTTGACAATGGCCGCCCGGTAATCCGGGCAGTATCCTTAAAGGTGACTCTTGCCGGTTGTTTGCCTGCCTGCTGATATAAATCCCAAACCTCAATTATCTCATCAATAATTGGCAACCACTTCAATCGTTCTTTTTTATTTTCTTTTATCCCGGTTCTTAATTGATGCAATGTAACTAATTCGGCAATTTCAGCAAGTATTGTTTCTTTGTTTCTGGTTAAATCTATTCCGACCAATAAATGTTTTGACGGTTTATTATTTGTAAGTTCGGAAAATATAGGCCGTGCATTTTGGCAAAAATAATCAAGACATTTTTCATTCAGTTCATTTTTGGACATTTGGGAAATGCTTTTGCCACCATAGGCCATAACCCGATGTGCATTTTCCATTGCAAAATTTAAAAAAGGGGAAGATCCATTTGCCGCCGGGCTGGTTTTAATTTCATCAATTTTATCTTTAAGTTTTTTATCAAAGATTATTTCTTGTAATAAAAAATCCCAGTTTTCTTGAAGTTCCTGAGAAAAATTGCCGTTAATAGTTGCTAAGTGGGTTATAAATTCATTGCGTGCTTTTTCGTTTTCTTTAAACAACTCTTCAAGCTCTTTAAACTCTTTTTCATTACGCTTAATAAACTCAAATTTCGATTTATTCAGTTCTTTGGTTTGATCTTTTGGAAGGATTTTCTTTTTCATTTTTATCCCTCCGCCTTAAAGGGAAGGACATTTGATTTTTTTTCTGTAATTCCTAAAATTTCGCTTAATCTTTTTTCCCATGCTGCAAGTGCCTGGCGTTTCTCTGTATCGTAACTATGGCGATTATAGACGGCCATAATCCCCTGGAGTTTATGGCCCAAGACGCGCTCCGCAACGATGTCGGAAACGCCGATCTCTGCAAGGCGTGTCCGTAGTGTCCGGCGTAAATCATGAGGCGTGAATTGTTCAGTGATCTCCATTTCTGGAATGTGCCGTTGTAATGCCCTGGACAATGCCAGCCTGTTTAATGGTAGGTCTTCATCTTTCGGTTTCGCTTTATCCTTTTTCTTGTGAATATAAAGCGGGCTCATCGGGGATGTGAAAACATACTGCGAATTGTAAGAATATTTTTTCGCCTGTTCAAGAATTTCGGCCATCATCGGCAAAATCGGGATTTGATTTTCTTCTCCATTTTTTCGATCTTCTGCCGGTACAATCCAAATATTATCCTTGATGTCGTTCCGTCGCATTGATGCGACTTCCCCGGGCCGCTGCCCTGTCAATAAGATTGCCTTCAATGCCAGTTTCGTTGGATGAAAAATATCGATGTCATTATTTTCAATGGTCAGAGCGTTCCAAAGTTTTTTAATTTCTTCATCCGTCAAAACTCTTGATCTCGATTTTTCTTTTCCGCGTCTCATTCCTGTTAAAGGCGAAAAGTCGATCATGCCGCGCTCTGCCGCAAAATTAAACATCCGCACCAAAACACCCTGCAATCGATTTGCGCCCACTGGAGCGCGTTCTCGCACTTTATCTAATAACAAAACAGCATCACGCCGACGGATTTCAGTAACTTTTGTTTTCATCCATTCCGGCAGCGCATCTTTTTCAATAAGTCTTTTTCGTTCTTTAGCTGTCGGCGATTTTGAAAGTTCCATTTTCCAAAACTCGTCAAGTAAGTCTTTAAATGTTGGAGCGGCAACTCGTCTCGTTTTTTGTTCTTTGGCTTTTTTCCCAGGATCAATTCCTTTTTGTAACTCCATCATTGCATCGGCGTGACGTTTGCGGGCCTCTGCCAGAGACACGCCCGGATAGTCGCCTATTTTCATGATGCGTGGATTGCCGTCGAAAGTATATCTGTAATAAAAAGATTTATTCCCTGTTGGCTGAATGTGAATGACTAATCCCTGACCGTCCGTGACTTCATATTTCTGCTCACGCGGTTTAAAGGTTTTGATTTTTAAATCCGTTATGGTCATGATTTTGCCCTCCAGTTTTAAGGTTTTTTCCCGTATACAAAAATATATACAAATTCTCTTGCCTTAGTAGTGATTATTTATGCAACGTCTTGAAAAGATAAATAGCATAAAAATGCTGTAATTGCAAATACTTTTGAAAAGATAAGATTAACAATGAAATGCTGTGAAAAACGACATTATTTATTTTGGGAGCAGGATGTCGAGTGTTCAAATCACTCCGCCCCGACCAATGAACCTCGACCGGCGTCATTTGCAACAAGGCGTTGTCCTTGTTTTTTGCCTTGCCATAAACCGTTTAATGTAGATATAAATACGTCCCATCATTCACCACAGGGGAAAGGGGTCATTATGGACAATAAAAAGGTGATTAAACGTCTGATTGACTATCACAAAACATCTCTGGAAAACTGCTTTTCGATGATGGTTGCGCTTCAGCAGCAGGCCGAAAATATTCTCAACTTTTTTCACTATCTTCCGATCATGACCGATGAGGGGAAAAAGTTTATGAAACAGCGCACCAGCCTTTATAAAAGCTGGATTGATGATTTAAAGAAGGCCATGGACGCGGGCTATGAGGCGATTGAGAAGTTTTATGATAATCAGGCCGTGGCTGATTTCAACGACCAGACCCGTAAAATGTTTGAGGCTTACATGGACTCGTCCAAATTGATGCCCCGGGAAGTCATGAATCTTTTGAATCAACTGGACCATTTATACAAGAACGGGTGCGACGAATTTAAGAAATATGTTGAGGAAAACAGACGTCAAGTGGAAAACTATTATAAAAATCTCAACAAAACTTCGAACAAGACCAAGCCGTAAGCGTTCATGATGCAGGAAACGATGAGAGACCGGGAGAAAACACAAAAAAAGAAGAGAGCTGCAATGCATCTTCCATAAGCTGTGGACAGCTCATTTTATAACTGCTTTGAAGCAGTCAGCATTACCTCTTCAACACCCAAAAGATGTTTTGATTTTACCTCCAGTGAAAATTTTTTCTTTCACTAAAATCGTTTGGGCATTGCAGCACTCTTCACCTATAAGATACTCCCGCCGACGGCCAATGTCAAGCCTCTTCCCGGCGCAATATTCCGCTGTTTAATTTTTAGGCAAAAACATCCTGGCGAGGCAAATCATTCCGGGTTGAACGGTATGACGGTGATGTTTTCCCGGTGTCGCCCGATATTTTAATTCTTAATGATAATCGGTATTTCTGCCGTTTTATCGATGTCCATCGTAAAATAACGGTCCCGGTATAAGCGTTCTTTGTATCGGTGGGTTATCCGGACCGTGATCTTGTCTCGAAATTGTGTAACCGTTATATCTTCAGGAGTAATTTCCGGCATTTGCTGAAGAGCAAAACGATCCAGCAGGTTTTGCCTGATTTTTGCCGGGGTGATCAGGGCGGTTTGCGCGGCAACATCCGATTCCATTTTTTTCAATGCATTATGGATTTTGAAATTATTCATGTAGATGGGTATTATTTTCATCCCCGGTATCGCCACGGCGATCATCAATCCGATAAAGAAAATCCGGCCGACGGTGGACATGCCGTCCTGTTTTTTGAGAATGTGCATAGTCCCTCCCTGTCTTTCATGCAATCGTTGCTTCGTGCCTATCAACGCTGATGGGTTGTCTGGGAATTATTGTGTGACGTTAGCATAAAATACGGCATTTTTTGAAATAATTTTTGTGGCGCATCACAATCGGCGATGATTGTATGGAAACGGCCGTCCGAAGAGAGGTTCCGGGGAATCGTCTGAAAATATTGATTTGACAATTGCCTTTAAATTTGCGCAATAATAATCAAACAAAAAAACGGAACATCATATATGGGGGAGGATGGGCAATGGTACGTTTCAGGAATTTCTTCGTTGTCATATTGAGTTTTTGTTTGATTCTCAGTCTCACCGCCTGTGAGAATAATACTTTTTCCAAGTTGAAAGAAAAAATTTCCTCTGTCTTCGGCAAAGAGCTTATATCTTTTCCCGTTAAGCAGGGAGATGGTTGGGGATATATCGACAGAACGGGAAAATTTGTCATCAATCCGCAGTTTGAAGAAGCGGGGAGATTTTCCGATGGATTTGCCGCGGTGAAAATAGGCGGCAGGTGGGGTTTTATCGACAAGACCGGCGAATATGCGATCAATCCGCAGTTTGACGTTGCTTTTTTATTTCATGACGGACTGGCTTCCGTGGGACTTGGCGGCGGCAAGGTCAAGGTCGGCTTCATCGACAAGAATGGAAAGTATGTTATCAATCCGCAGTTTGACGATGCCGGATGGTTTTCCGAGGGACTTACCGCCGTCGGGAAAATTGAAGGCAACAAAGTCAAGGCCAAAGTCGGTTTTATCGATAAATCGGGGAAATACATCATCAGACCGCAGTTTGAAGATGCCGGATGGTTTTCCGAAGGTCTGGCGGCGGTGAAAAGCGGCGGCAAATACGGCTATATCAATAAAACGGGCCGGTACGTTATTGAGCCGCAGTTTGATTTCGCCTTCTGGTTTTCCGAAGGCCTGGCCACCGTGAAAAGCGGAAATAAATACGGCTTTATCGACAAAGCGGGCCGGTACGTCATTGAGCCGCAGTTTGATTTCGCTTTCTGGTTTTCCGAAGGTCTGGCTTCGGTGAAAAGCAAGGGGAAATATGGTTTTATCGACAGGACCGGCAGATACGTGATCGATCCGCAGTTTGATATTGCCTTCTGGTACGAAAACGGTCTGGCGCCGGTCGGCATAGGACGCGGCAAGATCAAAGTCGGTTTCATTAATAAAACGGGCAAATATGAAATCAACCCCCAATACGACGGCATCAATGTTTTCTAGCGGGGACCATTATTAAAAAAGTAAAGATGCTTCTCCGGTTCCTGATTTTCATTGCATCGGGCGAAGGTTGCGCGTTGAAAAAACAGATCCGCTTAAACTTGCTGTGTAATAAAATAAAGAATGTATCCTCGTAAAATTGACGACAGCCTTTGGATGCTGGGGAATGATTATTTTCATGTTTATCTGATTCGGGGAAGCCTGAAATGCGCGCTGGTGGAAACCGGCGTATCGGCGACGGCGGACATCGTCATCCAACAGCTTTCCGCCCTGAATGTCCGGCCGGATTTTATTGTCGTCACGCATCCCCACAGCGATCACCTGACCGGACTTGACTATCTGCGAAGATTTTTACCCGGCGCGGTTGTTGTCGCGGGAAAAGGCGCCGAAGAATTTGCGGCACATCCGAAAGCCGCCTTATCCATGATCATGGAAGACCGGCACGTGCGGGATGAACTGGCTGTGCGGGGCATCAAAAGCCGCACGGACAAGATGGTCTCGCCGCCTTCGCTTTCCGGATGCAGGGTCGCCTGCGACGAAGAGGAACTGGACCTGGGCGGTTTAACGGTCGTTTTTCAGGAAGCGCTGGGGCATTCTCCCGGGAATATCCTCGTGCAAATCAGGGAGACAAACACGCTTCTGGTTTCCGACAGTCTCGGGAACCATTATCCGGGACGCGGTTTCTTCCCGACATTTTTCACCGGTTTTCACGACTACATGGCGACGATTGATCGTCTGGAAAAACGCCATCCGCAGAAGGTGGGACTGGCGCACAACGGTTTTTTTGAAACCATCGAAGCCATCGACGAAATATTCCGGCACGCCAGGCAGGCGGCCATCGACGTCCGGAATCACATCATTCAAAGCGACGGCAATAATGAAGATATCGCAGAAGATCTTTTTACCTTTTATTACACGGACGAGTTGGCCGTTTATTCTCCGCAGAACATCCGCAACTGCTGCCGTCTGCTGGTCCGACGCATTCGCGAATCGGATGCCGTCCGTCCGGCCATGCCCCGATGATCATGGAACATGAACAACCCTGCCGTTGCCTCTTCAAACCTTGAGCAGAGATTCCACTTCTTTGCGAATCGACTGCAACTTCCTTGCCGAGGTTGCTTCAAAACGCAGAACAATGACCGGTTGCGTGTTGGAGGAGCGCACCAGCGCCCAGCCGCCTTCGAAGGGGATGCGGATGCCGTCGATTTCCACGATGCCGGGAGTGCCCTGAAAATGTTTTTTGATTTTCTCGACAATGAGTTTTTTCCTGCTGTCCGTGCAATCGACTCTGATTTCCGGCGTCGCAAACGTCTTCGGCACGTCGGCGAACAGCTCGCTCAGCTTTTTGCCTGTCTGGGAAATAATTTCCAGCAGTCTCAACGCCGCGTAAATGGCGTCGTCATAACCGAAATAGCGGTCGGCAAAAAAGAAATGGCCGCTCATTTCTCCGCCCAGCAGCGCCTTTTCCTCCTTCATTTTCGCCTTGATCAGCGAATGCCCCGCTTTCCACATGATGGCTTTCCCGGAATGATTTTCAATATCGTCGAACAGAATCTGCGAGCATTTCACCTCGCCGATCACCGGTGCATGCGGATTTTTTTTCAAAATCTGGCGGGCGAAGAGCATCAGCAGCTTGTCGCCCCAGATGATGTCGCCCTTGTCGCTGATGACACCCAGCCGGTCGGCGTCGCCGTCAAATGCGATGCCCAGGTCCGCTTTGTTCTTCCGCACCAGTTTGATCAGTTCGGTCAGGTTCTTCTCCACGGTGGGATCGGGAAAATGATTGGGAAAATTGCCATCCGGCTCGCAGTTGATGGGAATGATTTCGCAGCCGTAACGTTTTAAAAGGGGCAGGGCGAAATGCCCGCCGACGCCGTTGCCGCCGTCCACCACCACCTTGATCTTTCTTTTAATTTTGATTCTCTTGAAAAGATAATTTTCGTAAACGCTGGAAATATCCTTTTGTGTGTTGCGCGATCGACCCCTGGCATACCGGCCGCTTTCCATAATCTTGCGAAGTTCCTGGATCTGCGCTCCGAAGATCGTGCTGTGACCGACGCAGATTTTGAAACCGTTGAATTCCGGCGGATTATGACTTCCCGTGATCATCACACCGCCGCCGACGCGCAGGTGACGGATGGAAAAATAAAGCATGGGGGTGGCGCAAAGCCCGATGTCGATGGTATTGATTCCTGCGGCGTTGAGCCCTTGAATTAAAAAATTATGATACGCATCGGAACTCAACCGGCAGTCGCGCCCGATGGTCATGTTCCGGACTCTTTTCCGCAACGCGTAGGTTCCGATGGCCCGGCCGAGATTGAAAACGAAATCCTCATTCAGGTCCTTGTTTACAACTCCTCTGACGTCATATTCTCTGAATACATGGGGGTTAATCAATTGAAACGCTCCTTGGATGAATTATGTTTTGAACTTCAGCGTTAATTCGTAAACTCCGCTGTCAATTTTTTTCTTGATATCAAATCCGCCTTTTTCAAAGACATGCAGCATCGGCTTGTTTTCGACAAGGACTTCCGCCGTGAAGCCGAGCAAACCCTGTCTCTTGGCAAGATAGGTCAGATATTTCAACAACTCGAATCCGATGCCGCCGTTTTGCTGGTCGTCTCGGACGGCAAAGGCAACTTCGGCCGTGTGCGTGTTTTCGTCGATTCCATATTGTCCGACGGCTGCGACGTACTGATTGGATTCTCCACCCTTGATGACCACCAGAACCACTTCTTTCGTATAATCGATGACGACGAAATTCTGAAGTCTTTCATGCGGCATGTCTTTGCGCGACGAGATAAACCGCCTTTCGATGCTCTTGTCGGAAAGGGAATAAAAGAAATCTTTCAAAAGCGTCTCATCGCTGATTTTAACCGGTCGGATGAATATCTGCTGGCCTGTCTTGGTCGTGAGATACGTTTCCAGATCCACGGGATATTCACCGCGTTTGCCGGGAATAAACGCCTGATCCTTGAAAATCAGGCCGCGTTTTTTCGCTTCCTCAATCAACCAGGGACGGAATTTCGGATGCGCGATGGCAATCAGCGACATTGCGCGTTCCCTGATATTTTTGCCGTGCAGATAGGCGATGCCGTATTCCGTAACCACATAACGGACGTCGCCGCGGTTGAGCGTGACCCCGGCCTGTTCCTTAAGCGCCGGCACAATGCGCGAAACCGTGTCGCTTTTGGACGTTGATTTAAGCGCCAGAATGGATTTGCCGTTTCTGGAAAACAGCGCCCCCCGCATGAAATCCTGATGCCCGCCGATGCCGCTGTAAAAGACACCTCCGATCGATTCCGACGTGGCCTGTCCGCTTAAGTCGATTTCCAGCGCGCTGTTAATGGCCACCATGTTGTCTATTCTGGACATCATGACCGGATTATTGGTGTAGTCCAGCGTCCGCAACGCGATGGACGGATTATTGTCCAGAAAAGCGTAGGTGGATTTGTTGCCCATACAGAACGAAGCGACCGTTTTCCCGTGATCAATTGTTTTTTGGGAATTATCGATCACACCGGCTTTAATTAAATCCACCAGACCGTCGCTCAAAAGTTCCGTGTGCACGCCCAGATGTTTTTTGTTGGATAAACAGAACATGACGGCGTTGGGCAGGCTGCCCCAGCCGACCTGAATGGTATCGCCGTCCTGCACCAGGCGGGCAACGTTTTTCCCGATGGTTATAATGGCTTCGTTGGTCTTTGCGCCGGTCACTTCGAGAAGCGGTTCATCGTAAGGAATAATAAAATCAATGTCTCTGATGTGAATGAATCCATCGCCGTGGATGCGGGGCATGTTGGGATTGATTTGAGCAATAACGATTTTTGCTTTTTCCGTTGCGGCTTTGACCACGTCCACACTGACGCCGAGGCTTAAATAATGATGTTCATCCGGCATGGAGGTTTGTATCAGCGCCACATCAATCTGTACAACGCCGCTGGCTAACAAGGAAGGGACCTGTGAAAGAGAAATTGGCGTATAGTCGGCCATTCCTGCGTTTATGGAATCCCGGGTACTGTTTCCGATGAAAAAAGAATTGTGCCGGAAGTTCGCTTTATATTTTGCGCCGGTATAAGGGGCAAGTCCCAAAGAATAGACGTGAATAATTTCGGCGTCAAAAAAAGCTTTCGGGTGGGATTCCACATAACGAATCATCGCCTTGACGAGATATTGAGGCTCGCCGCATCCGGAAGCGACAAAAATATGATCTCCTCGGCGGATATGACTGAAAATTTCATCTTCCGAAACGAATTTTTTCGGGTAGGCTTTCTTGAAGCCGGCAAGATATTCTTCGAAAATTTCAGGTTCCATGGCAGTCTGTAATCCGGGTTTAACTTTTAGAAAAACGACGGTATCCCGATGATTTTAGAGTATTATAAGTTAAACCGCTGCCCCTGTCAACCAGCCTTCTGGTGAGATTCGCAAAGAACGAACGAAGAGAAGTATTGAAGCGTAAGGCGAACTATCCCCGCAGCGAAGCGGATGGGGACATGAGTATAAGATTTCTCGTCGTTCCGCTCCTCGAAATGATAGTGAGCTAAGCTGAAATCGAGTGCAACGATGATTGAAGCGTAAGGCGAACTATCCCCGCAGCGAAGCGGATGGGGACATGAGTATAAGATTTCTCGTCGTTCCGCTCCTCGAAATGACACATAAGTGGTGTCACTTCGAACGCATGTGAGAAGTCTTGAACCTTGAACTTTTTAAAGTTGAACCTCTTTTCATCATTCACAATCAACCATGAACCAGTCACAGAGAGGGCATAGTGTTATTTCAGAAACTCCGCCATGGTCGTATGCTTTTCAATCAATTGCGATAAAAGACTGATCTTCCCGGTATCCTGGATCCGGAGCAGGGGCTCCATATTTTCAATCATTCCGGCGGTCTTGAGCGTGTCTGTTCCCACAAGCAAAACAGGGATGCCCCGTTCATTGGCTCTGGAAATGATGTTCTGATGAGGAACGATATCGTCCGTCAAGATGATGCCCGCGGTATCTCTTTCCAGTGCGGCAAGGATTTGATCGCTTCGGTCGCCGCCGGTGATCAACAGTTGCCCCTCTCCGCTGAGCTCCGGCCGGGCGGGAATCTGCTGTTTGTCTGTGACGAGCGTCGCGAGGCTTCCGATGATGATCGTCCTTGCGATATTTTTCAGACGGTCCTCGCCCGCGAGAACTCTGGCCAGAAGTTTATCGGCGAGAAAATCAAGCGGGAAATATGTTAATTGAGCCTGATAAGGAATCACGCCGACAACGGCGATGCCCATTTTCTGGATGAGTGGCGTGCAGGCATTCTCAAACTCTTCAATGTCGCTTATCTTGTTGATGATGACGCCGCCGAAATCGACGCCTTCCAGCTTGACATATTTTTCAATGAATTTCAGATCGTCGAGCACACAATCGTCGTCGCCGCTTACAACAATCAGCAGTTTGCCGTCAATGGATTTGGTCACGGAGACCGCGTCCAGATTGAGGTAGGCGCCGGCGGTCAGATCTTTTCCGCTTTCGATAAAGAGCACGTCATTCTTCCCCCCGATATCCGTCACGATTTCAGCAAGGGCTCTTTCCATGCCTTCCTCATCGTACATATATTTCAGACGGGAACGGTCAAAACCGAGCGTTATTTTTTCGTAGTGACTTTCCAGCTCTCCCCGACGTTCGAGAAGATTGACCATCAGGCTCGCATCGTAATCCCAGCTTCTCTTTTTGCGATAAATCAGCCTGTCCCCCAGCGGTTTGGCGTAAGCGAATTTTTTATCTTTCATCAGCGAGATGATTCCGGCGATGATGCTTGTTTTCCCGGAATTGCTTCTCATTGAAGAAACAACGATCTTTTTCATTGCGTATCCTCCTTCGTTTTGCTTATCAAAATCCGCGCGTCCACGGCCTTGATGCCGTTTTTGGCGTCATAGACCTCGATGGGATTGACTTCTATATCGGTGATTCGTTCGCACGTCCTGATAATCGTACTGATTTTAATAATCGTATCGATGACGGACTCGATATCCTTTTTTTCTTCGCCTCTGGCGCCGAGAAGCAGCGGATAGGATCTGATTTCCTCCAGCATGGAAAGAGCGATGCCGCGATTAACGGGAACCGCCCGAAACGATATATCCTTCATAATTTCGACGTAAATACTTCCGAGCCCGCACATGATGACCGGTCCGAAGGAAGGATCTCTTCTCGCGCCGATAATCAGCTCAATGCCTTTCTTGACCATTTCCGCGACTTCGATGCCCTCAATAACGGCGTTGGGTTTGTAAACCCGGCAATGATGCATAATCGCTTCATAACCGACGACCACTTCCTTTTCATCATCCAGATCAAGCAGGACGCCGCCCGCGTCGCTCTTATGCAGAATATCTTTGGAGACAACCTTCATCACGACCGGATAGCCGATTTCGCCGGCAAATGTCACCGCTTCTTTAATACTGCGCGCTATTTTGCTTTGCGGCATCGTAATACCGGCGGCGCGCATAACCGCCGCGCCTTCATTGGCCAGCAGAAAGGTTCTTCCGTTCCTCACGGCTCCGTCGATAACGGCATTGATCGCGGCGGTATCGATATTGTACTCGTCAATTTTGCGGGAAACCTCGTCACGATGCTTGTAATACCGGTAGAACGCCCCGAGGCAGGAGACGGCCTGTTCCACGTCGTTGAATACGGGAATGCTTTCCGCGATCAAGGCGGTGATC
>Ga0116173_1002206_pt1 | contig 15283 bp, 13 predicted proteins | sample AD_UKC085_MetaG_FD_89800 | JGI IMG/M metagenome (GOLD analysis project Ga0116173, IMG submission 89800) | Active sludge microbial communities of municipal wastewater-treating anaerobic digesters from USA - AD_UKC085_MetaG | ecosystem: Engineered > Bioreactor > Anaerobic > Digestate | place: USA...
CGATACAGCTGTATTAGCGGTAACTTCCGTAACAGGTTCGGTGGTAAGTACCGGAATCCCCGGTTCCTTTTTACAGCCATTGACTGTAAGGAATGCAACGGCAAAAATCACAATTGCCAGATAATCAGCTTGTTTTTTCATTTTTCCCGATTTTATTATTAAGATTTACTCCTGAAATCAATGTAGTTTTACAAACAGTCCCATGACCAGTACCTGAATTGTCTGGACTGTTAAGGTCGGTTACATTTTTTTCCTGCTCTTTTATGGCCGGTTATTCGTATTCAGAACTCATTTCATCGATACTGAAGTCCTTCTTTGGCACCGGAAGTTTCATTCCCCGGTTGATGAATTTCAGGGCTTGATTCAAATTCTTCCCTTACCCTGAAAACTTTGCATCCCTGAGCCGGGACCTTTCCGTCTTTTCAGAAAGTTCATAAAGACCATCGGGAAGGAATTTGAGGGAAATGATCGAGCCGGAGCCCTGGAAAATTGAAGAAGCCCTGATCATATTTACGTAATTAATTACGTAATTAATTACGTAACTCCAGAATCCGCCATTTTCTTGCTTTTCCACAGTGTAACTTCAGGTCTGTAATTTTCAGCACATGTATCTGCCAACACTAATACCCGCCTCAACATCTGAGGTGGTTAATGTTTCTGTGCAGTAAATGCGAAAATGCATGGAATTCTGACCCCGGTATTGCAGAATAATCTCAAAATCAGAGATACCTTTACCTGGTCCGGAAGATTTTCTGACAAATGTTTCATTGTCCCTGAACAGCCGACTACTAATTAATCTATTCATAGTCAATAATTTGGTGCAATATATAATATTTACTTTCTATACTGTACCAGGGGTATATTTTTATAACAATTGGCAAATCAAAAAGTTTACCCGCCAGCAAGGTGAAAGAACTGATCATCAGAATATCTGACAGTGTTTTGCCACGGCTATCATAGAGCAGGCTCAGATTTATTTGACTTCACCTTTCTGTTAGCGTAACTTGCATAGACACAGGTGGCTTGTAAAATATTAAATCAAAAGAAAATTAATTGAAATGAATACTCTCTTTCTTGTTTATCTGATTGCAGAAGCCCTGTTTGGTCTTGGCTTCCTGTTCCTGCCTGCAGCATTAATGGGCCCCATGGGCGTTACCCTTGATGAAACATCAATTACTTTTGCACGGATGTTTGGATCACTTATAATAAGTATTCCGTTCCTGTTGTATTTCGCACGAAAATCAGCAAATCCCGAATTTAAGAAAGCTGTGGTTTATTGTGTCCTGGTTTACCTTTTTGTAAGTACAATTATTCTTTTACTAGCCCAGTTAAGAGGCCTGATGAACTCCCTGGGCTGGTCTGTCGTTCTCCTGCATTTTGCATTCTTCTTATGGTTTGGTTACCATGCTCTTGCAATCAGAAAAGCATCAGAATAAAACAAAAAAATATACCTTCATGCCGAAGCGTCTCTGGAACAAAACGAGTTCATACCTGATTTTAACCGGAGTTTGTACCGGAATACTGTTGCTTGTTTTGCTGGTAATAACAATTCTCGATTTGACGGGCAGGGGGGAATCTATAAATGATAGTCTTGCCGAGGGAATAGTATTTTTTATATGCATTCCCGGGATTTTAATCGGCACTTTTGGTGCAATTATTTGTAAGATCAGAAATAAATTGGCTCATAAACAATAATGTATTCTCAGGCAGGCTTTGATAACTAAAATAAGGCCCCGGGTTTTATAAGATTACATATTTTGGTCATCAGAATTGTTTACGCCTCTTTTATCCGGCCAGGAAATCTATTTCCCTGCCTTAGGTGATGCGGCCAGTCCGGATAGCTGGTTAGATTTAAGTTTTTTTCACATTTTTTAATGCCTGTTTACCTTACCTGTTGTTTCATTTTTGAAAAGCAACCTGTATTTTTAAGCTGAGTCTGCCAGAGCGGATTCATATACAGGGGAAATCAGCGGCATTTCTGCCAGTTAAAGCAGGATTTTGCAGATATTTTCCTTCTCATAAACGGGAAAGGCCGGTGGTACTTAACATTTATTTTTGCCATCATGTTATTCAGGACCAATAATATAATATAAGTAAACATCTATTTTAAAATTAAACAACCATGAAAAAAAAGAAAAAAAACTGGTTCTTCCCTTTAATTATTGTGGGAACTTTGGTGATACTAACGGCTGGCTGCGAGAAGGGCAGTAATAATGATGATGACGATTCGGGACCTAAAATAACCGATATCGATGGAAATGAGTATAAGATTGTAACTATTGGTTCCCAGATATGGATGGCCGGGAATCTGAAAACAACCAAATACAGTAATGGCGATCCTATACCCAATGTAACAAATGTAACTGAGTGGAGCGCCCTTTCAACCGGAGCCTATGCCAACTACGGCAACGATGCCAATAACGGAAAAACATATGGCAGGTTGTACAACTGGTATGCTGTGACGGATAGTCGCAATATATGTCCGACAGGATGGCATGTTCCCTCCCATGCAGAATGGACAACCCTTGCAGCGTCTCTTGGTGGCGAAAGTCAGGCTGGAGGTAAGCTCAAGGAAGAAGGAACAACAAATTGGAGCAGTCCCAATACAGGAGCCACAGACGAAAGCAATTTTAAAGCCCTTCCGGGAGGTATCCGTGGTGTAGGAGGAGCATATTCCAACAAGGGTGATTACGGTTACTTCTGGACGGTGACTGCCAATAGCTCCTATTATGCCTGGTATCGTTACCTGTATTATATGGGGGCCGAGATAACATCAAGCAGTGAGGATAAGAGAAGCGGGTTGTCCGTACGTTGCATAAAAGATTAACTTATAGTCTGACAGCGCTTTAGTAATATAGGTGGTATTTACTTCAATAGTTCTACTGATATCCTTCCGGTCTGACTGGAAGAATGTCCAAACTGCAAAAAGACGATGATCCTGATAAAAGTACACCGGATTTAGTCAATCGTCTCACTCCTGTTATAATTATCTGCTAAGTGCAGTCAATATTTTTGAGCCACCGACCAGCCGGAAGGAAATAAACCTTCCGGCTTTTGATTGTGTTGCCGGGGCTTAACAAAAGAATATACTTATTGGAGGCTTGTGACAGTCAATAATGCCGAACTTAAAAAGCCATAGCACAGGTTTTTGCAGTGTCTGAAAGGCCCCGAAATAAACTTGACTTCTGTTCCCGGAATGTTTAAATTTGATAATGAGATAGAAAAGAATTTTTTTAAGCCAGATTTCTGTAAGGATCACTTTAGTAATATTTCACTTTTATAGCGTCTTCGTTTAATCTTTCTGTCATTTTATAGTGTTTCCTTTTATGAATTCAAAAACAAGCATGCAATGAAAAAATCACTACTACTTTCAGCAGGAATTGCGTATTTGACTGTAATTCTGGTTTCCGGGGGATGTTCAAGTAACAATGGACAAGTAAGTGAAGAACCTCAGAAAAAAGTAACGGTATATCTGAGATCAATCGAAATCAATAAGAAAAAACATCTCTCAATGTTCGACACAAACGGAAATCTTGATATAAATGACAGTCTTGTAACATATGTCATGGCAGGCGGGACCGTCATCTGGGACCTTGATAAAGCAAGCGGGATCAAGGAAATAGATAGAATCTATTCCAAGAGTAATGGACCGATTTTCAGGGAAGATGCAAAAGGAATTCTTTTCAGTAAAAAATTCAGGCTTGAAGTACCGGAAGGATTAACCGGAGGTACGCAGGAAGAATATTTCATTGATTATTACGATCAGAATGGTTCAAAGATAACAAGAGATCCTTATCTGAGAATAGTACCATAATATCTGTACGATAATGTGTTATCGTCTTGTTTCTGTTTTTGTGATTGTCCTTTCGGTGACGATCTTTCCAACTGACACTGTTAGCGGCCAATCCACCGATAGTCTGGTGTATTTACTTGAAAACGACCTGGTCGAAAATGATTCAGCCAGGTACGAACTTCTGTCAAGGATCATAAAAGAGTCATCTGATGTGGAAACCAGGCTGAAATATTGTGACCAGGCCATAAAGCTTGCTGAAAGACTGGGCACTATGCTTCCGATGTCGTATATTCTAAAAGGCACATGTTATATGGATTCCGGCGATCTTGTATCGGCGCTCGAATGGTTTATCAAGGCAGCGAATTATTACAGGGATAATGACGATAATATTGGACTGGGTACGGTTTATACCTTGATAGCTGAAGCCTATAATAAGCAGGGAAACCATACTAATGAAAAATTATACCTGCGGAACGCCATCGAAATCTTCAGCCAGGAAAATGATTCGCTTAAACTTGCCATTTCCCTTACCAATCTGGGTTACGCAAATTACGGCATGAAGCAATATGACAGCGCTCTTATCTATTACACCGGTACAGCTGATATATACAAAAACCTGAATATGCAGCTCGAATACGGGTTAACTATAGGTAATACAGGACTGGTTTTTTCAAAACTTTCAGATTTTGAAAGGGCGGAAGAGTATCTGCTGAACGCAATAGAGATACTTTCAAAACTTGATGACAAAAGGGGAGTCCCCGAGTTTATGATCGAATATGGAAGTGTACTTCAGAACAAGGGAGAATATGGAAAAGCAATTACTTATGCATCAAGGGCCTTTGACATTGCTGAAAAGAATGACATCAGGGAATACGTACGTGATGCTTCCCGTACACTTGCCGGGATTTACCAGTCATCCGGAAGGTATGACAGCGCATTCCATTATCTGACATTGTACATAAATACCAACGACAGTATTGTAAATGATGAGGCTATCCGGAAAATGGCGGATATGCGCACAGAATTTGAAGTTGCCAAAAAGCAGACGGAGGTTGAGATCCTGGAGAAAAACAAGATAATTCAGCGCATGGTTATTTTTGGATTGGGAGCCATCCTGCTGTTGGCAATAGGCATTATACTGCTTTATTATTCCAGCCTGAAGCGTTCAGGAAAACTTATGGCCGCCCTTGATGAGCGACGGTTGCAGCTTGAAAAACAGAGCTCGGAACTTAAAGAAATGAATAATACGATTGTTAAATCCAATGAAGAGCTGAAGCTGTTGTACGAAATCACCAATGCTCAGAAGCAGGAGATTATCAGCAGCATAAACTATGCTGAAAGGATCCAGAAGGCAGTCCTGCCTCCGGAAGATTATGTCAGGGAGCTGATCAATGAACATTTCATATTCTATCAGCCAAAAGAGATCGTCAGCGGTGATTTCTACTGGATAAAACAGATTAATCAGTATATAATCCTGATATCCGCAGATTGCACAGGTCATGGGGTACCCGGAGCTTTGATGAGCATGCTCGGCATAAGCTATCTGAACGAGATTGTTCAGAGAAAAGAAATAACGATGGCAAATCAGGTTCTTAATGAGCTGAGAAAGGAAATCAAGCACTCTCTTCGTCAAACCGGGAAGAAAGAAGAATCAAGAGACGGGATAGATATGGCTTTATGTGTTATTGATACTTCAACCAACATATTGCAATATTCAGGCGCTTTCAGCCCGCTCTATATTGTTAGCCATAATAATGGTGAACCCGTTCTCAGGGAAACAAAAGCTGATCAGATGCCTGTAGGTGTTCACTTTTCAAGCGATAAACCATTTACGAACCATGAAATTCAGCTTGAAATAGGCGATACTTTTTACATATCTACTGATGGTTTTATTGATCAGACAGGGGGAAGTAACAAAACCAGGTTCGGCAGCAGTAATTTTAAGAAACTGCTTCTTGAGATTTACGACAACCCCCTTTTCGAACAGAAGCTTATCTTGCAGCAAACTCTTAAAGACTGGATGGGAGACAATCCCCAAAGGGATGATATACTGGTAATTGGTGCGAGATTGTAGTTTGTTATTGGGAAATCAGGTAACAGTTTTTTTTATTCCATTGTTATTCCATACTCGCTGCGTAATCCACAGTAGTTAACAAAACTACAGCATAATTAATCTTAATTTTTCTACAAAGAACAGGCTAATCCCGGTTGAAGAAGGGAAAGGCAACTAATCCTGAAAATGGAAAGAATTTTTAACTTTACGGGTCTCCCGGGGGAGCCTCTTAAATGATTTGCACTTTGGCCCATGGAAATACAGAATGAGGAAAAATTTATCAAAGGGGTTGAGAGTCTGATTAATCCTATGGAAGTAAGCAATATCCTTTTCTTCCAGAAACTTAAGAAACTGTTACCGGCGGGTATTTTCAGGCGATTTCTTTACAGGGCTTCACTTAAAACTCCCTATATCGGCTTTGCGATTGATCCATACAGTCTGTTCCTGTTCTTCAGACTAAGTAACATTGATTATGCAAAATCACTTCTTCCCGGCCGTTATGAACTGGCAAAGGCAAGATTGTTTGAAGATGATGAACCTGACTACTACATGGGTATCGGTAATCTTAACACACGCGCGAGTACTTTCTGGGGTACACGCCAGGAGGTTTACCTTATAGCAAAAGACAAAGAAACCGGATTATTATCTTTCATATTTATTGACATATTAAGTAACACAATTATTGCCCTGCCAACAAAAGGTATTGTTGATCCAAACTGCGAAAGAGCTGTTTTTACAACAAATGCCAAAGGAGAAGTCTTCCTTGACATTCAGGAGAAAGGTACAGGCAGGAAACTATTGCTGACAGGCAGTCTGAAAAGGGGAAAATTACGAAAACTCGACCAGGAGCTTTGGCTCATGGGTAATACCTCAATAGGTCACTGTAAAAGATACTTAAAAGGAAAAGACATTCCGTTTGCTGTGATATTTGATCCGGCCGAAGTCATTGAGGCACTGGATATTCCTCCGGAAGATATCAAATTAACTGCAAACACCCTTTTCCCGGGCCTTGCAGATCCGGAAATAAGCAGTGTAGTATGTTTTCCTTTCGCTCAGCACTACATTGCTGACAGTCCGGGTTGTCATACCGAAGTTAAGGATCGGAATGATTTGATCAGCAAGTATAATAAACTTGCAAGCTCTGAAGATTTCGTAACATTCTCTTCCAGGACAATTGTAAAACAGTTATCCGTTGGAATAATTATTTCCGTAATTATTGCGATCCTGCTTTTTATTTTCCTGTGAGGTTTAAGAGGTTAATATTCTTCGTGCAGCCAGTTTCCCGGTTAATATTGACATAGGCACCCCGGCCGGACTATAGGTCCATTGCCCCGCCTGAAATATCGAAGGGACAGGTGTAACAACTGCCCGGTTTGCTGAGAGGACTTTATTGATCACAGGAACCGGTTCGCGGAAAGACCATCCGGTTATAGCTCCCTCCGATGATCCCACTCTTTTTGCATAGCTCAGGGGAGAGAATGAAAACTGATATGTTATCTTATCCTTCAGAAAGGGATAAACCGAACCGGCAATTATTTTGATTATTTTTTCTTCAGTCACAGTAATAAACTCGTCGTACCATCCTGCATCAGCAATTTTTTTAAACAAATCATAATCAGCCAGTACACTGATGATAAGTCCCGTTTTTCCTTCAGGTGCCATACCGGGATCTTTCAAGGCCGGTATAGAGATTTCGAAGGTGTTAAGTGAAAGAAATTTATCAAGCCATTCGAGTATAGCTGACCTGTCGGGGCTTCCCGGTTCTCTTAGAATACTATCGATCTCTCCCCACCGGATTTCACCCAATCCCTTTCTTGAGGGAGAGTAGAAAAAGTGGCCGTGTGCAACTATACCAAAGCTCTCCGGAGGCTCATCCGCTTCAATATAAAGAGTAAAAACAGAGTCCCCTCCCCTTCTATCAAGTAATCTCTTTTTTTCCTTTTCAAATTTCCTGACAATCTTCGGAGACAACTTCTCTGTTAAGGTGATACTGTAAAAGGTTTTAAGATCAGCTGCCCAGACAAGATTCTTATACATGTAGTCAGCGCCGTTCTGATCAGTTATCCTTTTTTCAGAAGCAAATACTTTTTCGACGAGCGTTTCCCGCACCACATTGCCTCCCCATTCAAGAAGTTTTTTTTCCAGTGCTTCGGCAAGTTTGCCAACTCCTCCCTTTGGGTAAAAGTAGTCAAGGTAAAGGGAGAAATAGCTGAGGGCAAAAAAGGCAGGAGTATTCCTGAAAAAATGCTGTGAAATGATATCTATGAGTGACTGGTTTTTAAGAATCTTTGCAAGAAAGGGCTCTACCGGCACATCCATCCTGTTTATTTTCCCTATAGTAAGCAGGAATTTAGGAAGCCATGGAAGAAGTTCCTTAAACAGATAAGTTCTGTCATGAGACAGATCTTTGAAATTGGGATTTTCAATACCGTAAAGCACATCCATGTGCTTCATAACCTTACGAATAATTCTGATAATATTATCCGTTTCGGCTTCACTTCCGGGATACAATCTTTTCAGAAGATTACTGTATTCGCTCAGGCTGTCAATATCTTTGATATTAAGGATTTCTCCCTCCACACCAACTGAAACGTGACTTTTAACAACATCGAGTTTTATTCCAAGTTCGTCCAGCATTGGGAAAATGATGCCCGCATTTTCCAGGGCTCTGATTCCGGCGTCAAACCTGATTTCATTATGTGAAAAAGTATTTACAAGTCCTCCGCATTCCCTGTTTTTTTCAATAAGCAAAACCTGCCGGCCTTCTTTGGCAAGATATACAGCACATGTCAGGCCGGCTATGCCTCCTCCGACGACAATAGAATGATATTTATTTTCAGCCATGGATGTCTATAAACTTCTGGTAATATCGGGGACTCCGGTCATTTCAATGCTTTTTGCCCAGATCTCATATGCTGCTTCTTTATCGACAGCAGGTGGTGCAGGGTCTTCTTCAGTAGTCAGATTAAAGAACTTTCCGCTCACCCCTTCCAATTCATCCGAGACTCCAAGAAAGTAAATGGCTTCGGCTGATATTTCTGTCGCCCTGAGAGTCTTGTCAAAGAGATGCTTTTTTACCCAACGGTATACAGCGCCATTTTCACGTCCCGTATCTGATCTGACAGCACCCGGATGCATTGCATTTATTGATACTCCCCAGGCCTGGTAGTGCTCTGCAAAGACAAGCATTGTCAGAAGTTGGGAAAGTTTGGCCGAACCATAGCTTTTTAATCCGGAATAACGCCTTTTCTCCCAGTTCAGATCATCGGTGCGTAAACCCCATGCGGCAAACCGATGTCCTTCTGAACTGACATAAATTATTCTGGCCTTCCCCTGTGATTTTAACTTTTCGCTCAGAAGAACATTTATCATAAATGAAGAAAGGTGATGAACTACAAACACCTTATCGAATCCTTCAGCCGTAAGTTCTCTTCTTGTCAGATAAATACCTGCATTATGAATCAGCACATCAATCGGTCTTTCCAGTCTTGTAAGTTCTTCTGCAACCCTGGCAGTATCCTTTAAATTGCTCAGATCCGAAATTTTATAATCACATCTGATTCCAAATTCATTTTCAAGTTCCTGCTTTAAGGCCTCCGATTTCTCCTGATTACGATTTATGCATAGCAGGTCTGCACCATGAGAAGCATATTTCCTTGCAGTCAGATAACCTATCCCCGATGTGGCTCCGGTTATAACAACCAGTCTCGATTTAAAATCGTCACGGCATATTTTTGGGTCCAGCCTGCTGTTCCTGATCATTGCAGATATGTTGGACCATTGATACTCCTTAAAATATTTCGCAAACTTCTTATTCTTCATATTACCTCGCTAAATAGCATGGTAGTATCATGTAAAATTAATAATAGTCTGAGCCTGGTTTCTAAAAATACAGGCCCAGGGCAAAAACATAGTCCTGGTTGCGTAAAGGTACAGGCTCTGCACCTGTAGCGTTGGGCATCAGAAGGGTATTCCATCCGACCGTCATGCGGTATTCAAAAAAGAAATTCTTCTTAAGAAGTCTGAAGTCTGCACCGGTTCCGAACACGAAAGAATAGTCAAAGGTGTCTACTCCTTTCATATCACCCGATTCTTCTGTAACTATAAGGGCAGGAGCACCTACATCGATTGTACTGGTAATATTATAATCCCCGTTGATCAAGAGGGATAAGGCTATTCCCGTGCTGCCGTAAATGCCGACATTCTTTATATTGACAAATTTGTATTTTATCACTATCGGCATTTCAAAATAATTCAGTTTATATTCAGAAACAGTATTAATGTCAACAGGGGTTGTAATAGTCACATCCTGTCCCGATCCTTTCATTGCATAAAGAAGTTCCTGCTGAATGCCTACTGATTCAGTTATGGGAAAGTATACGAAAACACCACCAGCATAAGCTATTCTTCCGCTGGTTTTGACTTTGTAGATATCATCAGCAGGTGTAATGCCGTATTGGGTTGCAAGGCTCAGGCCTGATTTAAGGCCAAAGCGGGCACCAGTCTGAGCTGTTAATGATCCATTGATCAGGAAAGCCAGACACAACAAAGAAATTGTTATATTTTTCATGTTTCTCTTTAAGTTTAGTTTAATAATTGATGCTTTCCACTGGTTAATAAATGTTTAACCGAATTTCTTTATCATAAACTTCCTGTAAGCCTTACCGAATCGTGGTATATTGTCAAAAATATCGCCCCAGAGATCATAGTAATCTCTTTGCTCAGTTATTTTGCCTTCCTCATTTAATGTAAGCCTGCTAGATCCATACAGGACTGAGCTCGGGTTCTTCTTATACTTAATGGTCATTTCCCATTCAAGAAAAGCAATATTTTCATGCATAACCACATTTACAATATTCATTTTCAAATCCTTCGACCGCTTAGTCAAACGTTCGGTCATTGCCCTGAATTCTTCAATTCCATGGATCCCCTGAATGGAATCCCTGAAGTAAATATTATCATCATAATATGGAAGGATATGGGACCAGTCAGGTTTCCCTTCTGTGTTATATGTTTTCGACCATAGTTCTTTCAGGCTTTCAACATTTAAAGCTTTGGAACCGGGGGTAATTTCCTGTGCTGTTTGTTTCTCATTCATAATTTTAACAGGTTTGAAGGTTAATTCTAATTCGTTTAATCAAGGCAATCTGCTCAGCATTAATCTGTATATATTACCTGGTATTTCCACATTATTGCTTCTCCGGTAAAAATTCCGGTTCCCTGGGAAAGATATCATTTCTTATCTTCATCAGCTCATCGGGAGTATCTATTTCCGGATTTATCTTAACCAGCAAAACCGGACTCAGCCCTTTGTCAGGATGTTGAAAATTATTTGATTTCTGATTCAGTATTTTTCTTGATGCTCCAATAACAAATTGCTCCGACCTGTCAATAACATGTCCGCTTATGGTTCCGTTACCATTCAGAGTCAGATAATTGCTGAAGATCTCCCTTCGTATTAAATAAATCTCACCCTTGAAAAAATTTCCCACGCTGATCTGAACTGTAACTCCCGGATGACCGTCCTTGTCAGGGTCTGTCAGGTTGGGATCATTGGGATCTGTGGATAAAGGTTTCATGGGGTCTCCCTCAATACCCAGGAGGCTTGGGCTCTCGGGACTATATATATGCCATTTCCCGTCTTTCTGCGTCAGTTCAGCTTCCCTGACTCTTGGCTTAATTGCCTGGACAGCTTCATCACTGAATACGGAACTGGCATTTTTCCTGCTTAATTTCTGTTCTGCGTGCACAAACCGGTCTGTTTGCATCAGTTTGCCATCCTCAAGGTAAAAGTCCGTAAATCCATAGGAAATGATAAAGGTCCGCATAGTGGTCCTGGTTGTGGTGTCTTCATATGCCACAACATCATAGTGTGCATAATGACCAACAATTTCTTTCAGTGCATTTTCCCTGTCTGCCGGTTGAATTGTCCCGGATTCTACATCTTCGAAAACATATAAAGGTGATTCAGGCCATGGAAGAGGCTTGGAACAGGAATGTATAAAAAATAGAAAAGCAAGTAATCCGGGATAGAACCATTTGCTTTTTTGAATCATAAGGATTCAGTTTAATTGCTATCGGGTATATCTAATTATTAATCATATAACTTCCAAACTCCGATATCCTTATCTCCGAATGTTTTAATATCTGAGATTATTCTATCAGGATTACTTAGCATCCGCATTCTTTTCCTTTCCCTTTTGCCTTTTCAAAGGCTTCCCTGCCTTCGGATATTGAAAAATATGCCAGGCCTGCGGCCCCTATGGCGTCTGCATAAGCAAATCCCGTGAGTTCATAGATAAGGCTTGATACAAGCAAAACCAACGACATATAAATACAAACCTTAGTACAGTTAGCATCAGCGATTATTGCATCGGAATTCAACTTTTTCCCGACATTTCTTTTGGCATGCATTAACCACAGCATTACAGCAATTGAGACCAGGGATATTATTACTCCCCATAAAGTGGTCTCAGGCTTTACATGGTTGACGATATTTAAAACAATACCTGCCAGCAATCCTGCCGATAACAGGAAAAATGCCGTCCCTGTTATTTTTAATGCATTGATTTCAAACCTGGTCCTGGAACTGTGGGGATTTTTCCTGATCCGGATTATCAGTCCTGCAATGCCAATGCCAGACATAACCTCGACAAAACTATCTGCTCCAAATCCAAATAAACTAAGTGTTTCATCCTGAATACCTATTACCATAGAAAGTATCCCCTCGAGAATGTTGTAGAAGATGGTAAAAAGGCTCAGCATAAAAGCAGACCTGTAAAGCTTATTTTCCGGGCGTGTCATATTCCGGTTGTTTCTGTAAAAGAATAACAAAGATGGGGCTGTTAGGTTTGGGCCAAGTTGTATTTTCTATTAGAAGCCTTCTTCATTAAAGCAAATTCCCGCGCTATTCCGGAATTAAAAGAGGCCCCGGACAAGGAACCAGCCAGTAATTATATGTCAGAGTGATTTGTTTAAATCTGGTCTCAACCTGCATTAACCCGATGGCTTAAGGAACAGCTATAAAAATCATTTATAGAAGCGGGACTTAGATCTAACAATGACTCAACTTCTGCAATTAATGGTTAAATCAAGCCGAAACTATTAAATCCATGAACATTTAAGGATGATAATTTGTTACTATAAGTATATGATTCTCAGCAAAATTAAATACACCTGTATGAACAAACATCAACTAGGGATGGATATCGGCAAATAAAATTAAACCAACATTAACTAAACAAGCCATGACAAAATATCTTGTAGAGGTTACCCACAGCCCTGATAAGATTGAATGTCTTCATACAATTCAGATTTTTTTAAGCTCAGGGTCTCATTTTCTCACTCATGCAGATTGGGGTTGTCTTGATGGAGAACACAAAGCGTGGTTCATCATTGAAACTGACAGTAAGGAAGAAGCTCTCCAGATTGTACCTTCCTATTACAGGAGGAATACAAAAATAACCAAACTAAGCAGATTCAATCTTCAGGAAGTTGAAGACATCCTCAGTCATCATGGGACGTAATGATCCTGTAAACAAATAAAAGCAATCTTATTAAGGCTGAATAACTAATTATTTACTGCCTTGACTATTCTTTGATTATTGGGGAAATACCCGGGAAAAAATCTGATAGGCCATATACGAATGACCTGATAATTTTTCCGGTGGAATATAGTCTGGAGAACTGGTCTTTCTGTTAATATTTAACGAGTTAAAATTTTAAAGTTTCCTTTGTCTCCCCGCACGTAAGCATTGCATCACCAAAATATGGATTTTTAATATCACTCTCTTCACTTAACCAATATGCTCCCTTCTTGTCGATAGCCATGGGACAAAACTGATAGTACACCGTTTTACCCCTCAGACCAAAGGTTTTTACAACCTTGTAAAAAACATCATTAAAACCGGAAAAACTTCCCCTCTGCTCCTGAATATTATCTGATGATGATATTTGAGCCAAATCTTTCTTTAGGTCGGGAAGCAGTCTCATCCATTGAGCCATGGCATCTCCGGAAATCAGATTCATGTCAGTTCCGTCTATGGATCGTCTTACCTCTTCAGCAGCCTTTTTTACTCCTGAAATGTCACCATCAACAAAGGCATTTTTTAGTACTATGTAATTGTCAAATACTTTGTTAAGCTGATTAATGAAATCTATGCTGATCTTGATTTCAGATGCGACTATGGCAGTTTTGAGATCCGGATTGCTATTTGCATTATCTGATCCGGATTTCATCTTATCTCCCGTCATATCCATCCCTGTCATCATATTAGTTTTACCGCCTTCATAATTCATCATACTTGTCTTTCCTTCAAGCTGGGCCGCCGCATCGACACTGAAAGTACCATGTGTCACTATTTCTTCACCTTCAGCCAGACCGTCAGTAACAACATAACTGTCTCCAAGCATTGGCCCCAGCCCTATTTCCCTTAACTTAAACACAGGTTCTTCTTTTCCCGGGTTTTTAACATAAACTATGGATCTTTTTCCTGTCCAGAGCACTGCTGATTTTGGAATAACAATATTATTCCTGTACTCTTTCAGATTTGATGAAACAATTCCTGTTGCAAACATTTCAGGTTTCAGTTTCCCTCCGGTATTCGCGGTTTCAACTCTCACTCTTGCAACCCTTGTTACCGGGTCCAATACAGGATCAATAAAAACAATATTTCCTGAAAAATCTGAGCCGGGAACTGCCTGAAGAGAAAACTTCACTCTTTCTCCCAGATTTATAAAAGGAAGATCAGTTTCATATGCATCAAACAGTACCCAAACGCTGGAAAGATCAGCGATGTCAAAAAGAACAGTACCCTGGGATACATAATCACCGGTGCTTACTTTGCGTGCTGTTACTGTCCCTGATGTATTGGATAAAACTTCAAAATTTTTAATTATTGTACCAGAATTTTCGACTAATTCTATCTGATCGTCTGTCAGCTTCCACTGTCGCAGTTTCTCTTTTGATGCTTCATATAACTCGGGTTGTAACTGTCTGGTTTTCGCAGTTTCAATCAATTCCTGCTGGGCAGTCACCAGATCAGGCGAATATATCTCAGCCAGTTTTTGTCCTAAGCTGACCTGTTCTCCCGTGAAATTCACGAACAGTTTTTCTATTCTGCCCGGCAGCTGAGAAACCTGACTCTGGAAACGTCGTTCATCAGCCTGCACTCTTCCATAAAGACGAACCTCCCTGACCGGCTTTTGTCTTGATACTTTCGTGGTTAGAACATCTGCAAGAGCTATAGCTTCCTTAGTAAGTCGGATTGCATCAGGATCCAATGTTTGTGAGGTTCCGCTCTGTACAAGAGGTATCAGATCCATTGCACAGATAGGACATTTGCCCGGTTGATCCATTCTTATCTGAGGATGCATTGAACATGTCCAGACTGAACCCTGTTCATCTGCATGCTGATGACTTTCATGGTGTGTATCAG
>Ga0116173_1002224_pt1 | contig 15218 bp, 31 predicted proteins | sample AD_UKC085_MetaG_FD_89800 | JGI IMG/M metagenome (GOLD analysis project Ga0116173, IMG submission 89800) | Active sludge microbial communities of municipal wastewater-treating anaerobic digesters from USA - AD_UKC085_MetaG | ecosystem: Engineered > Bioreactor > Anaerobic > Digestate | place: USA...
CTTGTCAGCCACTTAAAACCAAAGAAGAATGCTACGATGAATGAAATTACTGCAAGTATCGTAGCTGTTGTGTAAGGATACTTTTTAGTTAGGTTTAATATCTTCAAGTTTGTCTATCTCCTCAAAGTCTTTTTCTTTTGCTACTTTTCCACATTTTCTACACTTCGATACTCCAATAATAACTCCCCATGAAGAATGCTCCCAATCATGAATATTGTCTTCACATTGTTGTTTCATCCTTTTCTCCTTTGAGTTGTTTTGCAAGACTCTCCACTTGTCTTATACTCATAATGCCTCCAGAATAATTACTGTCAACAGAAAAGTCACAGTAATGATTACTGGAACAATCCACTCCCTCCAGTACTTCATACCAATAGTTCCTCATGATTAAACTCGTGAAGGTCTTTCCAGTTTGGCCCCGCCTTAAAGTCAACCTCAATTTCGAAGGTTTCATTGTTGGTAGTTATTTGCTCACGCATACACTCTACCATCATGTTGACTGTCTCAGCACGCTTGTCAATTCGTGATATGACATACAGACCATCATGAAGCTGGAGAACCATCCAGATATCCTTTCCATATTTCTGATACAACCGAACTATAGCACGGTTCATTAAGTCCCCGACTGTCGACTGTGGATTGTAAGCATATGCACTCCTGAACAACGAGTCGTCAAGGCGACCAAGGAACCTGTGAATTCTACCGAAGCAGTTGGTAAGAGTCCTCTCTCTTTTCAGTTGTTCTTGAATACGCTGATACCACAGACGAAGTTGCGGTGTTGTCCTGTGATATAATTCCTTCAGTGTCTTTGCATCCTTAACACTGCAACCAAGTGTAGCACTGATAGCCATTGGTCCAGCGTCATAGTTTCCTGCATGACGCAGTGTCTTTCCAATACGTCTATGCTCCTTAGTTACTTGTTCTAAAGGAATACCAAACATCATACTGGCTGTTAACTTATGAATGTCAAAATTACTTTTTTCTTCATATGGAGCATTGAATCGATTCTGAAATAATACTTTACTCCGCATATCATTTATAAGATATGCAACAACTACTGCTTCGGCTTGTACATAGTCAGCACAGATATACTCGTATCCTTCTGGAGCAGTATACATCTTGCGGGCGAACTCAGGTATGTTTTGAAGATTACCGCTACCGTAAGGTAGAATAATTGACTTACTACTCGACCATCTTCCAAACGATTTTCTCCCTTCGTCGTCAGTATCTTTGTTGTCCATCTTCTTTCCAGTAATATTATACGAAGTATGGACTGTACTATTAGGACTTAATTCGATATCTATAAATGAACGCTTATATTTATCAAACTTTTTTGCGTTCAAAATAAGATTAAATATCGGATTGTCAGGAACAAGTTTAGAAAGTTTCTTCAATGCTTCTTTATCTGCAGATATCTTACGTGGGTCGTCTTTAGATTTACGCCTTTTATACTGAACAGGTAATCCAAGGTCAATATAAAGTAGTTGTTGAAGCTGTTTAGGAGAGTTAAGGTTTACATCACATTCCTTAGTTGTGCCGACCTTCTTCTTCAACCTCTCCGAGAGCTCGCTGCTCGCCTTTACAACTTCGAGATTACACTCCTCAATTAGTTCCTGCTGAATTGTTTTATCAACATAGATGCCTTGCATCTGAAGCATAATGGCTGGTTCGAGTTCAGACATTTCAAACTCAAAGGTATGACGAACTCCCATCCTGTCCATCTCCTTCTCCAGTACCATAGCAACTCCATGAGTCCGGCAACAGTCCAGTGCATTATACATAGACTTGTTGTCTTCAGCCAAGTGTTTCCAGGGTGGAACATCCAACAAAATGCTGGCAAGGAAACCTAAGTCTCTTGGCAACTCTGGAAAGCAACAGTGTGCAGCAAGAAGCGTATCCATATAAACATTTGAAATCTTAATTCCATGATTCATAAGGATGACTGCTAAGTCGTAACTTGCATTTTGAATTATAATAGGTTTTTCTTTAAGTACTCGACCAATCCAGTACCACAGCTCCCGTTCTTCGTTTTCAGACAGCAACGGATACTTACCATTGAGTATCCTCACTGACATAGCAAACCAAGGATTATGAGCAAAACCAATCATGCTAATATGACAGCCTGGCTGCACTGTTTCTATGTCAGTAGTAACTGGACTGTCCATTTCTAACAATTGTTTACAGTATTCAATAAACTGCTCTACTTTTACGTCTGGTAATACAACAGTCTTATCTGGTGTAAGTCCTTGGAACTCCGAATGGAACTTAGCCTTTCGCAAATCCAGTATTGTGGGAAAGTATAACTTCCAGTCGTAGTTAACCGCTTGTGGATGGTAAGTAGGAATTACCTTTACTCCTGGGACTAATGTACTTTCAAGTGCATAACCTCTTAAAGTACTAATACGTTTCTCACCAGTCAGTGCCCATAAAGCTGTTGCACCTAAAGCAACTACTACATTAACCTTTGACTCTGCTATTTCTTCTTTCAACTGTTCTATCCAAGCATACAACTTTGGCTTAGGAATAGTACACTTCTTGTCCTCGAAATAGAAATTAATTTTATTTCCTGGTGGTCGCTCCCTTGCAATGTTTCCAACAAGACATTCTGGTCTATTAATTCCTGCCTGAGAAAGGAGCCAGTTGAGGGTACGACCTGCGTACCCCACAAAAGGCTTTCCAATAATGTCTTCGTCTTTACCTGGGGCTTCACCGACCAAGAAAATCTTGGCATCTTGTGGGCCTTCAGTATTAACAATCATTCTTTCTTACCTCCTCCTATTACCTCGAGTTTATCTGGCTTATCGAACTTAGCTTTGCAAGCATCGACAATAGCTTGTGTTGGTTCTGCATGACCACAGTTTGTGCACATGAAACCAGTCTGATGATGGATAAATCCAGCCTTTCCGTTGGGACTAAGAATGCTGGATATTCCTTTAATAATAAAGACCGGAACCCATTGTTCTCCCTGACATTCATTACAGACATAGGTGGGGAGCTGAGATACGTCTACGTTTACCTGAGCCTGCATCGGTCTGCCAGGTTGCATCTGATTACTAAAAATCTTTTTATCCATTACCTTCCTCCTTTTCGAGTATCTTGTCCAGTAAACAACGTATGTCTACAAGGACAGTTAAAATCATAACCTGGAGTTTGTATACAGGAGAGATGATGTTTGGGTCAGCTTCTTGTAACTCCTTCACACGCCCTTCCAAGTCATAGTCATCAACAAAGTACTTACGTCCATCCACTGTATGCCTCCGAGAAAATAAAATTTTTGGACTTTCTTACACGATACAATTCACCTTTTCCCACTCACTCAGCCTATGCAGTGTAGTTGCATAGCTCTCCTCCGCAATGTCACAGCCAATGGGAAACATCTTCATATCCAAACCAGCAATAATGGATGAACCTGAGCCCATAAATGGGTCGTATAAAATACTACCTGGTAATGTTGTTCGAGCGATGAGCTCTTTAAGTAATGGGACAGGTTTCTGTGCTTGGTGCATCCTTTCACTCGGTAGAACTGGAGGTACTTGCATCCAGTCTGGTTTTCCTTCTTCAACGAGTCTCGAATCTGGACGTCGGGCGAAGAGTGCAATTTCATATGCAGCTGAAAACCAATAGTCTGGGTTGTTGTTTTGTCCACTTTCGTTTTTAATCCAGATAAATGGTCTGTCGCTGCAGAGCCATCCTGCTGTTCTGAAAGCATCTCGTAGAAAGCAGAAGTTAGTTGGGCTGGTAAAGACGATAGCGTGAGCCGTCGTCTTACAAAACCTCGCCGATTCTGACGCGAGTGCTTTATACTGTCTAATAGCTTCTTCTGGCGTATCTTCATACTTGTAACCTGCTGTTGATAGCCCACCTGTTTCACCTCCTATACCCATAGCAATCTTATCTATATTTATACCATAGATTGGGTCAGTTAATAATAAGTCAACAGAGTTTGTTGTTTGTCTCTTCATATGTTCATAAGCATCACAACATTCAACTGAGAAAAGCTTGTTAGTTCTTCTCTCAATCTTCTTCTCGTACTGGCTGACCGCCTCCATCCGCTTAACAAGCTTGTCCATTCCTTTTACAGCTTTTCGAATCTCACTCTTTGTGCTGCACTCTTTAAGGGAAGGGAATTGTTTAATTGCTTCGGCAAGCTTCAGGTCGTCGGATATAGACTGCTTGGAACGTCCGACAATCTCAGCGGTCTTTTCCATAGTCCAACCACCGTCCCTTCCACTGACACTTTCGCCATGCAAGCTTTGCTTGAGCTTGTGTATTTCATCTATAGCCATGAGTTCCTCGGCAGGAGTCAGGGCTTTTCGTTGCAAATTCTCTTCCAATTCCATCTCCCTCATGATTAAAGGGTCAAGGGTGTCGTTGAAAGCTATCAATGCTTTTCTGTTTCCTAACAAGCAAGCCGCGAGTCGTCTGCCACCGGCAATCAGTTCCATGTTCCGATTCACTACTATAGGTTGTAGCTGACCATATCTCTCAAAGCTTGCAAGCAACTTCTCTATCTCGCCGAGGTCAGTCCTCACACGAGGAAGTTCATCTTTTATTACAATAGTGCCAGGGTCAACTTCAATCATTGTCAAACTGGGGTATTCCATCTACACTTTCCTCCTCTTCATCGTCGTCTTGGTCGCCTCCATTCAGACTCTTCAGAGCCCTTAAATCTTTAGCAGATATCTTTAAGAGTTTGAGTAAAGCTTTCTCATCCTCTGTAAGTGCATCTGCTTTTTTGTTTACACTGTATTGTGTTACTTCGGCAAAGTCTTCTCTTCTTTTGTTGCGGTAGTTGCGAATAAACATCTGTTGTTCTTCGTCAGACATTTGAGTAAAGTCTGGGTAAAGAGATTCAAGTAATGCCATAGTTCACCTTATCCTTTCGTATCCTGCATCGTAGAATGCTTTGGTATAAACTTCCTGTATGAAATCAGAAAGTTCCTTTTCAGTAAACACATACAGATGCATGACAAAGAGCTTAGCATTTTCCCACTCTTCATCCTTGACTCGTAGGTCTACTTTTTTCTGTGCAATATATCTTGCGAGCATTTCAGACAATGAAGCTACGATAGTTGCAAGGTCTTTCTTTAAAGCTACTTCGCCCATACCTACTATCATGCTGTAGCTCATACGATACTTTTCTGTATCTACCATACTGCCTCCAGTTAAGAAGCGGAGCCAGGTTCCCGTTTTGACTTACTCGTGGGAGGAGATAAGATGTGGGAGACCCAGCCCCGCCGGTTCAAACTACTTTGTGGTTAGCCAGCGACCATTTTGCTGACGTCATTGAAAGTCCTACCCTCGAACTCTCTCATACCGACAGTAATCCTGACGCTCAACCCTATCCAGTCACCGTTCTGCAACGCTGTCACAATCGCCTTCGGAGTTGAGACATCAATATTCATCTCATCACCGAACTGTTTCAGCATATTGATTTTTGCCTGGCGTTTTGTCATCCTGCCAGACTTGGTCAGCTCATTTTCGTCACCGAGCTTGGGCAGCCAGGTCTTGTAGGATATAGTTGCACCGTCAATAGGCGTTTCATCATCTGACATATAGCCACCGTTGCCATCAAGGGTAACAGTCCAGATGATGCACTGGTCTTCACTGGAGAACTTCACGTCTGTTACATTTGCAGTGTAGCTACCACGAGGAATCAGTGGTGTGGGCTTGAACTCCTCTTCTGCGTTAAAGTCGCCTTCGATGTTGAAGTCAGCACCAAAGTCTCCGCCTTCCTCAGCAAAATCACCACCACCCTCAAATTCCTTTGCTGCCTTTGTTTCTTCTTTCTTCTGTCTTGTTGCCATGTTCAGTCTCCTTTTCGTTAGTTTATTTCGTTGCTTTTTTCTTGGTCGGTTGTGTTAGGTACGCCATGACCTCATTGTAGTCGTTCGCTACGAAGTGGGGTAGTAAGCCCTCCTTGCCAGACAGCCGACTACGAGCATTCTTTAAGCCAATGCTTACTGTCTGAACCATATACTTTACTTTGTCTCCCTCCTTTCTCACAGCGGTATAGTACACTTCGTCGAAGTAACCTGGCATTCTGATAGACAATTGCCCAGTCATCAAAGGTTTAACTTCGAGAATTGCACCTGTCTCGTCGTCCTTAACTACATCCATATGAGCAAGGACTACGATGTTACAGTTGAGGTTTATCAGCTGACGAAGCTTGCCTTCAATGAGATTGCGTACCATCTGGTAGTGTACACTCCAGAGTGGTCCGCCAGCTGCATTTCGTTTAGGGTCGAGTTGAAGAGCTCGTTCCATAGCCAGGTCAATTAACCCTGTCGTGTCGTCAAAGATAACTGTGTCATACTTACCTTCTCCGACAAGCTTAGTTACTTCCCTGAACTCTGTCTCGAACTGAACCCAGCCCTGTGGTGCGATGGGATACTGACCGTAATCAAAGTTCAACCCACGATAGAGAACTATCCCACCACTAAAATCAAACACAAACCCAGGAGTAGGAAAACTACTGGCAAAAACAGATTTCCCAGTTCCTGGTGGCCCAACGATAAGAACCTTGTAAAACTCAGTCGTGATTGATACATCCTGCGCATTTTTCATTATTCCTCCTCAGACTCAACATCCCATTTCTTGATGATGTAACCTGGGATGCGTTCAGTAATTTGATGTGCATATTCAGGGTCGAGAGGAATAGCCATGTTGGTTTCGCAAATCTTGGAATACTGACACAGCTTGTTGTAATCATAGCACCGGTCGAACTCAGCTGGAAAGTATGCTTCCTCCCAACAAGTATAGATGTCTCGACAGGTGCAAAGGAAACTGTGCTTCCATTTCTCGATGTCAGCATCAGTAAAGATTTGTGGGGCTCTTGCAAAGTCAATAGTTAATTTGCCATACAGTCCTGTCGTGGGACTCTTCCTTGACACAGCCTGTGCTATAGTGACAAGGACTCCTTCGGGCTTTTCTTGTAATGTCCTTTCAGCTGCATAGCTATAACCAATGACTGCAGTGTTGCGGTGCAAGCGTGTTGCGATGAAGTTAGGATTCTGTCCGGTTGTCTTGTGCTCGTTAATCCAGAAGTTTCCACCCAACCTCATCTGCATATCAACCTTGCCAGTGAATATGATGCGAGGAAGCTTTGTGTACATCACCCTTTCAAACTCAGTATCTCTTGTCAGTTCAACACTGAAAACCTTCTCTGTGTTGACTACTTCCAAGAGACCCTCATCATGCCCAAAGTGACCCATGTACTGCAGGAACATATTCGCACAGTTTTCCAGCGTTCTGTAATCATCGTTGTAGCTGAATGCTGCTGACTCCCTGTCCCATACAGTTTTTCCCCGCATTATCCCAGCTTCCATAGCATGTTCTCGCTGTGCCCATCCCAGTTCTTTTATGCCGGAATAGAAGCCTTCCATAAAGCCATGCCAGGTACTACCAAAGCGGAGGGCTGTGCTTCCCTTCTCACTCTGGATACCAAGCAGGTTTGCGAGTTGGAACTTCCGCTTACATTGTGCAGCGTTCTTTCGCATAGTGTTGTCAATTCGCATTTCTTCTTGGAACATAGGTTCCTCCTTTAGTTGGACAGGGATGCTGGACTTCCACCAACTTTCACACAATTTGTACTACTCGTTGGACTACACGCATATCCCTGTCCTGTTGTCAGAAAGTAAAATTTTTGTACGTTCTGTTTGGCAAGGCAGGCACTCGGGAGTTCAAAGGTCGTTTGAACTTTGAGTTTTTTAGTCCGAAATATTGCTGATGCCTGCCTGTGCCTTCCCACAGTCGACCAGTGGACTACAGCTTGAGTCCGAGTTTTGCGAGCAGGTCTTTCGCCTTCTTCTGCTCATTCTCGCTGAGGTTACCGATAGCTTCAACGATAGACTTCTTGCTGACCTTCTCACCAGCAGGTGCACGGACAGTCCAGTCACCCTTCTTCAGTCCTTCCCAGACAGTGTTGATGGACTTTACTGCATCCTCACCAGTCTTACCTGCAGCTGCGTCGCCCAGTTTCTGGGACAGACCGTGCATGGAAAGGTTGGCTTTGATTACATCGCTGAGTTCGTTAATGTCGAACTTCAGGACTGCAGCTGTGGTGCCCTCAGTAATCTGTAATACGTTTCCTGTGATAACTTTCTCCAACTTCTTAGCCATGATACTACCTCCTTTAATATAGTGTATAATACCCCGCTAACGCTAAGGGTTTGAAGCCACTGCTTTGTTTACAACCAAGGGGAAAATCTCCAACCCACATATAGAGTGTATCATAAAACGCCTCAGGTGTCAACAATTATTTTTAGTTTCCATTTGGAAACTTAATTTTAATTGCTTCCCTACACTTTGCTACTTTCTTATACCTACTTGCCATAGTATATTCTCCTTTCTTCTTCAGTAAGTCCGCCCATAAGTTCCTCGACTTCATCATAGGGGATTCCATCTCTGACCATTAGGTCAAGTCGTCGCCGTCTGTCAGGGTCATCTTCCAGTGAGACCTCTCTCACAACTCCGTTGGCATCCTTATGGATTATCTTCATCGGAGTAACCTCTCGCTTGGTTATTTTGACAAACAGCTTCTTCTTGTTATCTGAGATTGCCCGCTCAATCAGCATCCTTCCTGCACAGACTGGGTCGACAGACATATACTCGTCTTTTAAATCCAGCAACTTTCGGCGGAGTTTTGTCTGAGCAACCTTGTCTGTAACAGGTATAGCATAACTACAACCTTCCTTCAAGGTTATAAGCTTTGCAAATATTTCTGTTTCGTAACTCATCTTACTCCTCCAGAAGCTCAGCCTCAACACTGACGTCTTTGCCGTACTTCATAGCCATTTCAGCCCTGAGTTTGTCCCTGACTTCTTTCAAAACAGTTTCGGCTCCGCCAGGTGTATGCTCAGCCACTATGTCAGGGATTGTTACAAGTGCACTGTAGATAATATTAACTTTAATTTTCATACTTCCTCCTTTAAGATAAAAATCTTTTGTCAAGCTCTTCCATCAGAATATCTATGACTTCGTCAACGGACTTAGCTTTGAGATACTTTCTGCACTGACTACAGTAACGGACGTGATAGTTCTTAACACGGTAGTTGTCTCCGACACTCTCCACCTCGACAGCAACAAGACCCTTCATAGTCCAATCAACAGTCATGTGGTACAGCTTAGCTTCGCTGTGTCCACAGAGTCTGCAGACCTTAGTCACAACAAGGTCGTATTCCTTGGGTATATGGGCTAAGGCCTTTTCAGTTTTCTTCTTTTCCTTCAGGGGAATACCCAGCACTGTGAGAAGTTTTATTTCGTCTTCAGTTAGATTCCCCATCGTTTCAGCATCAATACTTAGTGACTTCATCATTACCTCCTATTGAGCTGAAAGCTTGTTGTATTCTACCTCTACTTCCTCAGGAGAAAATGCATCACATAGTTCCTCTTGCAACTGGTCGAGTTCCATACCATCTTTGATGGCGAGTTCTACAATACGGCTCAGTGTTTCGGTCCGATTTTCTTCCTTAACCTTCTCGGCAAGTGAAACAACTTGACCACTCTGCTTGATGATTACAGCTCCACTTTGCAGTGACTTCTTTACTGTCACATACAAGACACCGTCAATTGTTTCCTTGGAAATCATAAGGTCATAGACCTTTGCTACCTTACGTAACTGGAACAGCCGGACTCGTACAGTTTGCTGTTCGTTTTCGCTGGCACAAGGAATTAGCATTGTGTCACCCTCTTCCATTCGCAAAGCCTGCTCGAAATATTCCTGTGTTGTCATAGCTCATTCCTCCATTCTTGGTAGACCTTTACTATCAACCACACCAGTAATGTTATCCAAGTTTCCACCAAGATTCCTCCTAAGATTAAGAACAGTATTGTTCTTCATATACTCCTCAAACCACAGTACCCAACCTGCAGCATATACAATAATGCTGACCATTTCGGCCTTTCTTAAGTCAAAGTCTTTTATGTTAGGGATTTCCTGAATCTTCTTGAATATTTGTCCCCAGCTAAAGCCGCCAGCTGTCACTCTGTTGGCTACCATCATAGTTTGCTCTTCAAACGGCTTATCGTTAGCATGACGCTCCTTTCCCTTACCGAATGCAGCTTGGTTGTAAGCAAGGCTTAATGCGTAAACCAAGCGTCCATACAATCTGTCTTTTTTCTTACTCATTTGCTGCTGCCCTCCTTTTCAGTATTTTTTCACAAGCCTCAATCACACAATCACAGCAGAATGAAAGTCTTGCTCCGTTGTGATTTAAGGCAAGCTTTATAGTACCAACAGAAATCTCATCACCACAAAGCTTGCAGTGTGCACGTCTTCCGGTGGAGGTAACTTTCAATACTTCAGGGTTTATTGACTCGAACTTTCTTGGCACGTTTAGCCTCCTTTTCAAGTATTTTTCCAATCTCCAGCAATTCCTTGGTCGTAAGCAGGTTTGCTGTCTCATCCTCGTAAATGTGAAAGCATCTTCCTGCTCCCCAGAATGTCCAGTGCATACCCATCCTGGTATACTGCTGACTGATAGTGATTTCTTCATCGTCAGTCTTAACATCCTTAAGATTTGGCATTATCTTTGCCACGTTTCACCTCCGCAAACACAGGAAATCTTGGGACGTTCCGTCCAGGTGTCAGATGTTGATACTTGACAACGACAATTCTGCCAATAAGATTCTCTTTGACGTTCCAGTAGTTCTGTCGCTGTTCTGCTGTGAAACCAGAGCCGACCTTGAAAGTCCCACCATCATTGCTTATACAAATCAAGGCACCGAGTCGACCTTTAGGCTGACCATAAATATCCCTTTCTTCTTCATAACCCAGAATTTTGTAGCTGTCTTTCTTCCTTGGCTTGAACTTCATTATTAGTGTGGAACGACTACGCTTGTATGTGGCAAGTGGGTGCCGAACAATTATTCCTTCGTAGCCTTGTTTCTGAAACTGCTCAAGCCAAAGCATGATATTCTGAGTGTCGCCGTTGTCACTGCGATAAGTTTCGACTACCCGCAAAATGTCAGGATTAAATGCGTACTTGGTGAGTTCAAGCAAACGAGTTACCTGAGCCTCATTAGAAATTGTGTCGAAGATATGATACTGGATTTGTTCGTAGTCAGGATGCAAGTTTACCTTGCGAGATACTCTGGAATGAATTTCCTCAAAGGGTAAGCCATGAGCGTACAACTCACCATCCAACTCAATTTCATTCATTCCAGTTTCAAGCAACGCCTTGTTGATGTGTGGTACACTTGTAATCACGTTGCCTTCGCTGCTCAGAAGCGTCACAGTCTTGTTGTAGATTAGTGCCCTGCAACGCTCACCATCATACTTGGGCTGGATTAAGACATCCACGTTCCACCTTTTCAGGCGTTTCTCTTCAAACGGATAGCAAAGCATAACACCTGTCCGCCGTTGACTGGAAGGACGCTCGCCTTCATGTTCTTCCAGCATTTCTTTTACGCTGGTATCAGGATTGTAAGCCATGAAGTGTTACCTCCGTTTTCTGCTTATGCAGGCTCTTGTGTTTCAGGCCCAGGAGTTTCTCCGCTCCTCTCAGGCCTTGCTTTCTTGCCGATGCCCTGTCCTTGGCGAACCGCAATAGGCTGACCTTTTGCAAAGAATCCGGCTGGGTCGTCTTTTCCGATGGTACGCTTACCACAATCCTCCAGAGCCTTCGTAGCTCCCACTCTACGCTTCCACTCATTTGTCTTGTCCTCCTTTATCTGCCACCATAAGCAAGCTTTAGTAAGTACTGGGTCATCCCTGCCATCATAGCGTTTACACGCTTCAGGTCTTTTGTCGTAAATCTTGCAGCCGAGTTTGGTCAGGTGTTTACAATCTTTGTGAATGATAGTGAACAAGGTTGATTCGTCTGTTCCACCCATACCACTAACAAAGAACTCAAATCCCTTGGTTTCCAAGAAAGCGAATTCTTCCTTACTCCGAATGTCTACTGGCATGAGCGTAATCTTGCAGCATTTGAAGCATTTCAGGCACACCTGGCTTCTCAGCTTTTCAATCTTCTGTACTTCTTCGTAAGTCGCTGTTGGCTCCTCGTTTGCTTCCAGAAATTCCTTGTCGAAGGCAAGGCCTTCTTCATTATACTTCTCTTCCATTTTTTCCTCCTTCTTTATTTTCTTGCTTACTTCCACAGCTTTCATGTACTGCTTCTCCGTAGCCCATTTCAAAGCCTTGCTTGTAAACTTCCCAGAATACAACCCAACCGGACTTGTTATCTTCCAGGTCAATTTGTGAGCCTATACCATGTTTAGTGTTGAAAGCAACCATGCCTTTAAAGTATGTCCAGGCAGGATGCTTCTCCTTTGAAACCACAGTCATGTTACCGGTACCTTTCGGCATAAAACCTCCACTCATTGTTAGACCTCCTTTTCGTAGGGATATTGTTTTCTTATGATTTTTGCTACTGTTTTGTAATTCATGCTAAAACGTATTCCTAAGTTAGAGAAGGAGAGTTCAGGATTTTCCATCTTGACTCTCCTAATCTTACGAATCACATCGTCAGATGGACGTGGGATTCTACCTTTGTGATTCTCACCTGAGTTCATACTACTTCTTCTCCTTTGGAAACGTGAAAGTGATCTGGATTACCTGAGGACGCTTCTTTCCTTCAAACAGAGACTTGCGAATGTAGATGTCTCCGTAAGGGCTGTCGGGGTCGCCAGTCCCGTATCGTAGGGCTCCTTTTGTTTCCTTGTTAAGCTTGTACTTTTCCTGATGATTAGCCATATTCGGCCTCCTTTTAGCCCTGTAGGGCTTTGATTTGTTCAGCTATTTTGTCGGTATAGCTGATAAAGCTGTCAAGTGTAGATGGTTCTAAGAAGATTTCATTCTCAGGTTCCATGCCGTTGTCTGTATAAATGACAAAGGCATAGCCATCGAATCTTGCGTAAACACTGTCCCCACAGTAGGTGGGTTCGAACTTAGGTATTTCCCTATTGAGTGCCATCTTGTTTGCCTCCAGAAGATACAAATTTTGGACTTTCTTGGAACATTACGAAGCAGCTGCAGCCCATGCAAGAAAAGCTTGACCAGCTTTCCCTCGCCGCCAGCATGAGACAACTGCCGTATCTCTCGCAGTCGTGGTATCTATGCCGAGAAACTTCGTCCCGCCCAAGCGTGCGGTGGAGTTCCTTAGGTCTCATAACTCAACACCGGCATCTTTCAGGAGCTTCGCTATCCTAAACATGATAGCTGACTTCTTTCGCTGGTGTGCCCGAGCGGCTGCTTCAATCAAGTTCATCAGGTTCCTTTCAAGTCTCTCATCTTCGTCACTATCCCAGCGATACATATGACGCTTGGGTTGCTGAAAGTATTCTTCTGCAACAACTGCATCAGCAAGATACTTTGTGGTACCTTTGTCGCTTGCAGCCTTTATGCGTTGCAGAACTCTCATATGGTCAGGGCTGTATGATTTGTCAGGAGGAGGAAAAGAAGTGAAGCGGTTGTTGTGCATTTCTTCCACAGTTACCTTAACACCGTTGATAATGGACTTGAGACTTTCAAGACTGTCAACACGGGAATCCAGGGAATCAACGTCGTCTGAAATATCAGATTCTATCTCTTCAAGCCTTTCATCAATTGATTCCTTGAGTTCCCCGACTGTTGCTTCGACAAGACGCTTTATTAAAAAATAGCGTTTGTCAATCTGACCACGAAGAGCCTTGTAAAGCTTTTCCTCAGTCTTATTGAAACCACTGGGAACAGGCTCTTCTTTTACAGCTTCAATCTGTTTGTTAATACGAGTTTTGGTGTTTAATCTTGTCGCCATTTGCTGCCTCCTTTAGTTTATTTTCATTCTCTACGAATTCATCGTAGGCTTTGCTAAGCAAGTTTCGGATAAGTTTACTGACTTTCAATCCCTGCTTATTTGCCACAAAGATAGCTTTATCATATTCTCTTGGTAGCAGATAAGTATGAACCATATATCTGTTGCGTTGCATCCAAGCCACTATTTCACCTCCTTCTTATATTCCTCGTTTGTTGGATAAGAATTTCGTCTTGTTTCATTTCTTAGTCCTCCAGTTCCTTTGTGTGGTCTGTCACGGTGAGTAAGGTTCCTTCCTTAGGTGTGATGGTGATTCCAAGAGTCCCAATTGGAATACTGCAGCGACTTCCAGCGTAGACTTCAGCCCTTATCTTGTGCTTCATATATAAGGCTCCAAAAGCAAAGGAACCCGCAAGCAGAATAAGTGGAAGGGCTATTGCAAAGAAAGTGCTGATAATTTTCTGTTCTTTGTCAGGTCTCAATTTCTCTCCCTCCAGTATTTGTTAGCTGCCATCTGCAGCAGGAACAGGGCAGCCATTTCTGGCTCCCTGTTAATAAGTAAGTCCATTGTACAGATATTCATAAGTTTGGCTTCGATGTCTTTACTGAATATCGGCACGCCTATAACTTTGCCTATCCTACCAGCAACTGGTTGCTCAGCCATGTAATCGCCTCCACTTTGGAATTAAAGCTTTTGAGGATTGTAGCCTGAATGCCGTTGTTAGTAAATGCCCTGACTACCCACTTGTTTTCTTGTGGATTGAAAGACATCTTGGTAATGTCAAACTTGGTAACTTTACCAGCTGGGATAGCAATAGTGCTGTCTTCGTTCCAGAATACCTTCATCTTAGGCCTCCTGTGCAGCGACGTGCTGTGTCCTGAGCCTCATCTCCCTGAAGCACTTGTAGCACATATCTGCGTCTATATTGTTGAGTTGTTCTTCTGGGCTGAGAGTTTTACTTTCATCTGTCATACCACGCCTCCCGTTCTCTGAGCTTCTCAGCTTGAGAAGCATTGCGAACTGCACGGTAGCAGATATAGCAGAGAGTTGCATTTGGTTTCTTAGCTACGAGGTTTTTCTTGAGATTCTTACCACATGAAGCACACTTCTTGTTACTCATCTCTCGATAAGTATAAGGCTTTTTAGCCATGGTTTGTTCCTCCTTTCTCTTTATCCTTCTACTTTAATATAGATAGGTACTTCTTCTCCTGTAATTTCACTAAGGTCAGTGAACTGATATTCATACTTCTGACCCTTTCCTATACCAAGACCAGTACCAATACTTTTATGACAGTCTACACACATCAGTCCCCATTGTCCTGATTTTGTTCTACCATCAATTAAGATAACGGGCTTAATAATACCACAGATGTCACAGTTGTAGTGAGAAAAATGTGCTTTCTCTCCAGTCTTCATAATATCACCTCCCTCTTGATGAGTTTAATGTCTTAGTTACGATAATAACTTCTCCTTTCTCGACA
>Ga0116173_1002233_pt1 | contig 15188 bp, 17 predicted proteins | sample AD_UKC085_MetaG_FD_89800 | JGI IMG/M metagenome (GOLD analysis project Ga0116173, IMG submission 89800) | Active sludge microbial communities of municipal wastewater-treating anaerobic digesters from USA - AD_UKC085_MetaG | ecosystem: Engineered > Bioreactor > Anaerobic > Digestate | place: USA...
GTAGAATAAGAAACCGCCGTATGCCGAACGGCACGTACGGTGGTGTGAGAGGTCGGAAAATGAAAGTAGGAGGAAACGATTACATCATTTTCCTCCTACTCGATTCAAAAAACGGTCTGTTTGTCATTTTCCTATTATGTTTAAACAATGAAGTGAATAAATCCTTATCATTAACTAAGAATGTTTTTTTTAAAATTTATTCTATTGATATTTAGAAAGTTAATTCCTGAGTTTTATTAAAGTTTCATTTTTAATGAAAAAATATTTTTTTTCTCTTGCACATAAAATATTTTTTTTTGAATATTTGCGATGTAAAAATGAACACGATAATAGTTCGAAAAAACAGAATATGTTAAACTTGATTTTAAATAACAATTGGTGGTGGCGCTTACAGAATACGAATTCCGTGAGTGACTTTTTCATGTTGTTATAGATAATCAATATTGAAAATATGCCGAAAGGCCTGTCGATCTCACGACAGGCCTTTTTTTGTTGCCTGCCGGAAATCCCAGAAAGAAAAATCAAACAAAAAAAATAACAAATTTAAGTATATCGAGTATGAACTACAATGTAAATGAACAAGCTTATTATGGTGAGTTTGGCGGAGCCTATGTCCCTGAGATTCTACAAAAGAACGTAAAAGAATTGAGAGAGAATTATCTGAAGATCATGCAGTCTCCGGATTTCATAGCAGAACTAGATCAGTTGCTTCACGATTATGCTGGTCGTCCTACTCCTCTCTATTTTGCAAAAAGACTTTCTGAAGAGGTTGGTGCTAAGGTTTATTTGAAACGTGAAGATTTGTGCCATACAGGTGCTCACAAAATCAACAACGCATTGGGTCAGATTCTTTTGGCTAGAAGAATGGGAAAAACTAGAATTGTAGCTGAGACCGGAGCTGGTCAGCACGGTGTAGCAACTGCTACCGTCTGCGCTTTGATGAATATGGAATGCGTGGTTTATATGGGTGAGACAGATGTTAATCGTCAGTTCTTGAATGTACAGAGAATGAAGATGCTTGGAGCGAAAGTTGTTCCTGTTATTTCCGGAAACAAAACGTTGAAAGATGCTACCAATGAGGCTATCCGCGACTGGTGTTGTAACCCACAAAATACATTTTACATCATAGGTTCTGTAGTTGGACCACATCCTTATCCTGATATCGTTGCAAAATTCCAATCTGTTATCAGTGAGGAGATCAAGAAACAGTTGAAAGAGAAAGAGGGACGCGAAAATCCTGATTATCTGATTGCTTGTGTTGGAGGAGGTAGTAACGCTGCCGGAACATTCTACCACTATCTTCAAAACGAAGAGGTGAAGTTGTACGAGGCTGAGGCTGCCGGTTTAGGAATTGATACAGACATGACAGCAGCAACCATTCACTTAGGAAAAGAGGGCGTTCTTCACGGTAGTCGTACCTTGATTATGCAGACTCCTGACGGACAGATCGTTGAGCCTTATTCCATCTCTGCTGGTCTGGATTACCCAGGCATCGGACCAATGCATGCTAACTTGGCCCGCATGGGAAGGGCAAAAGTATTTGCCATCACAGACAAACAGGCAATGGATGCAGCGTTGAGGCTGACAAGATTGGAAGGTATCATTCCGGCAATCGAGAGCTCTCACGCTTTGGCCATCTTGGCAGAGGCTAAGTTCAAACCTTCAGATGTCATTGTCGTTACCGTTTCTGGTAGAGGTGATAAGGATATGAATACTTATTCAAAATATTTTGAAGGACAATTCTAAATAAATTTTCAATTCACAGATTATAAGTTTTGTAAAAGAGTATGATTATGTATAAATATAAAATTAATAGCAGAACCATCTTGGGCGACTTACACACGCCTGTAAGCACCTATTTGAAATTAAGAGATCTTTATCCTCAGAGTGCATTGATGGAAAGTTCTGATTATCATGGAAGTGAGAATAACCGTTCTTTCATCGGTATCGATCCAATAGCAAACATCTCTATTGGCCACGGATTGGTTGAGACCTCTTTCCCAAATAGAGAGAAAACAACCCGTGCCATCGATTCTAATTACCGTGTAGACATGGCTATCAATGATTTTATCAAACAATTCGATGTTGATGGTGAATACAAAAAATACTGCGGTTTCTATGGATATACAACTTTCAATGCTGTACGCTATTTCGAAAACATTCCTGTAAAGGATAGCAAGGCAGAGAAGAATGATGCGCCCGATATGTGTTACATCTTCTATAAATACATCATTGTTTTCAACGATTTTAAACATGAGATGCTTCTTCTCGAACTTTTGGAAGACGGAGAAGTGAGCCAGATGGACAAGATTGAGGCTAAAATCAGTGGAAACAATTTCTCTATCTATAACTTCAGTGCAGTAGGTGAGACAACAAGTACATTGACAGACGAAGAGCACAAGGCAAATATCCGTAAGGGTATTGCTCACTGCTTAAGAGGCGATGTTTTCCAAATTGTTTTGTCAAGACGTTTCGTCCAGAAGTTTAAGGGTGATGATTTCAAAGTTTACCGTGCATTGCGTAGCATTAACCCTTCTCCCTATTTGTTCTATTTTGATTTTGGTGGTTACCGCATCTTCGGTTCTTCTCCTGAAACTCACTGCAAGATTGAGAATGGTCGTGCTTACATCGACCCAATCGCAGGAACAACAAGGCGTTCAGGAAACAAGGAGGAAGATGAGCGTTTGGCTGCCGATCTTTTGGCCAATCCAAAGGAGAATGCAGAGCATGTAATGTTGGTCGATTTGGCCCGTAACGATTTGAGTCGTAACTGTTCACATGTAAAGGTTGATTTCTACAAAGAGGCTCAGTACTACAGCCACGTAATTCACTTGGTAAGCCGCGTGAGCGGAGATTTGAAAAAGGATGCTGATCCAATCAAGACGTTCATCGACACATTCCCAGCAGGAACATTGAGCGGAGCTCCAAAGGTAAGAGCTATGCAGTTGATCAGTGAGATTGAACCTCACAACCGTGGTGCATACGGAGGCTGCATCGGTTTCATCGGAATAAACGGTACGTTGAACCAGGCTATCACCATCAGAACATTTGTAAGTCGTAACAATGAGTTGTGGTTCCAGGCAGGCGGCGGAATCGTTGCCAAAGGAAATGAAGATTATGAACTTCAAGAGGTGAACAACAAATTGGGAGCATTAAAGAAAGCCATCGTAATGGCAGAAAACATGTGATTTACATTTAATACTGGATTTTATGAAAACAATAATTATAGATAACTACGATTCTTTCACATACAATTTGAAACAGCTTTTTGAGGAGCTTGGAGTAGAGGTGGAGGTTGTTCGTAACGATTGTTTTAAAATGGATTATTTAGAGGGTTTTGACAACATTGTTTTGTCGCCAGGCCCTGGAATTCCTTCAGAAGCAGGACTCCTTCTTGATGTGATCAAGACTTACGCAGGTAAGAAACCGATTTTAGGCGTTTGCTTAGGTCATCAGGCAATCGGAGAGGCTTTCGGAAGCGGATTGGTAAACTTGAGTGATGTGTTCCATGGTGTTCAGACACCAATCGACATTGTGGCTGAAGATTCCATCTTCAAAGGATTGCCAATGGAAATCAAGGTAGGACGTTACCACTCATGGGTGATTGATTCCAACCGTCTCTCTCCAAATTTGGAGGTGACAGCCTTGAGCAAGGAGGGTCAGATTATGGCAGTTCGTCATAAGAAATATGATATCCACGGCATCCAGTTCCATCCAGAATCAGTTCTTACTCCGGATGGAATGCAGTTAGTGAAGAATTTCTTGAAGATTTAATCTGTTTTACGTAAAAAAAGAAGAGTTATGAAAGCAATATTAGAAAAGTTATTCAATCATGAAGAGTTAACACGCCAAGAGGCTCATGATTTATTGATTAACATAGCAAAAAACATATATAACGAAGATCAGATAGCGGCACTTTTGACTGTTTATCGAATGAGAAAGATTACAGTAAATGAGCTGATCGGATTTCAGGAGGCTCTTTTGTCGACCCGTGTTAAGGTCAATTTCGACGCTTACAAACCTATCGATATCGTAGGTACGGGAGGTGACGGAAAGAATACCTTCAATATTTCAACTTGTGCTTGCTTTGTTATAGCAGGTGCAGGTTATAAAGTGGCTAAGCACGGTAACTACGCAGCAACCTCTGTCAGCGGTGCTAGTAATGTGATTGAGCTCCACGGAGTGAAGTTCACCAACGATCAGGATAAGCTGACCCGTTCTATCGAAGAGTCTGGAATGGCTTACATGCACGCACCTTTGTTTACTCCAGCCATGAAGACAGTTGCTCCTGTTCGTAAGGCTCTTCATTTCAAGAACATCTTCAATCTTCTTGGCCCCTTGGTAAACCCTTGTAGACCGGCATACCAGTTGCTTGGTACGGCAGATTTGGAACAGTTCAGACTATATACTAATGTATATCAGACTATCAACATCGGTTATGGTGTGGTGCATAGCTTAGAGGGTTACGATGAGATCTCTTTGACAAGCGATTTCAAGGTAGCGACTAACAATTCGGAGAATATCTATTCTCCAGAAACACTTGGATTCAGGAAAATTGCTCAGTCAGAGATTTTCGGTGGTGAGACTACTGAAGGTGCTAAACAGATTTTCGATAACGTTCTTTCCAACTGCGCAACAGAGGCTCAGAAGAATTGCGTGCTGATTAATTCGGCTTTTGCTATCAGAACCATCAACGACAATAAGAGCGTTGAGGAGTGCATCGCTGAGGCCCGTGAGTCTTTGGAGAGTGGAAAAGCAATGGGTGTTTTGAAGAAGTTTATTGCATTAAATTCATAAAAGATGACAATACTGGATGAAATATTGGCAAACAAAAGACAAGAGTTGCCTTTCTTGAAGGAGAAATTCCCTTTGGAGTCTCTTCAAAAGAAGGCCAACTACAGCCGTACTTGTTTGTCGCTAAAATCTAGCTTACAAGCTTCCGATTCGGGTATCATCTCTGAATTCAAGCGTAAGTCACCTTCCAAAGGTTTTATAAAGGAACATGCCGATGTTTTGGATATTGTGCCGGGCTATGCAGCAAATGGTGCAAGTGGCATTTCCATCTTGATGGACACTCGTTATTTTGGAGGAGGTTTCCATGATATGGAATGTGCTCGTCCGAAGGTCAATGTACCTCTTCTCTTTAAGGAGTTTGTGGTGGATGAGTACCAGCTTCATTTGGCAAAAGCATTTGGTGCCGACGTTGTGCTGTTGATAGCTTCTGCCTTGACTGAGGATGAATGTTCGCATCTTGCAAGCGTAGCAAAGTCGTTGGGTTTGGAGACGCTTCTGGAGCTTCATGAACCGGATGAGGTGAAATATATCCAGCCAAATGTCGATATGGTGGGCATCAACAACCGTAACTTGAAGACGTTTGAGGTCAATTTGGATGCTTCCATCCGCTTGTGTCACAGCATTCCAGACAGCTATCTGAAAATCTCGGAGAGCGGAATCTCTTCTCCCGATACGGTAAAGAGGCTTCGTAAGGAGGGCTTTAGGGGTTTCTTGATGGGCGAGAACTTTATGAAGGAGGAGAATCCTCCATTGGCTTTGGCTAAGTTTATAGATAAGGTGTTGGATAAATAAACAGGTATACGGATGAATTCTTTATTTGAAAACGAGTCAGGTAACCTTAAGATTAAGGTTTGCGGAATGAGAGATGAGCAGAATATTGCCGATGTAATAAGTCTGAGTCCCGATTTTATGGGTCTGATCTTTTATCCGAAATCGAAGAGGTATGTTGGAGATTTTCCGTTGTCTTATCTTTGCAAGAGCTATTCTCCTGTCAAGAAGGTGGGTGTCTTCGTTAATGAGTCGATTGAGTCGATTTTGGAAAAGTATGAGGCTTTTCATCTGGACATTGTTCAATTGCACGGAAATGAGTCGGTCGAGTATTGCCAAACATTAAAAGATAAAGGCATTCCGATAGTGAAGGCTTTTGGTATTGCTGAACCATCGGATTTGGAGAAGTGCGAAGCTTACGCATCCGTTTGTGATGCCTTTCTTTTCGATACGAAGAGTGCGGGCTACGGAGGGGCAGGCGTGAAGTTTGATTGGCATATCCTCGACAGTTATAAGCAGGAGGTTCCGTTCCTTTTGAGTGGCGGTATCTCTGAAGACGATGTGGAGACAATTGCTGCTCTTCATCACCCTTTCCTTAGAGGTGTAGATTTAAACAGCTGTTTTGAGTTGGCTCCAGCCTTTAAAGACGTTGACCGCTTGAGACGGATGATAGAAAGAATTAAAAAATAACGCATTAATAATTAATGATATGGATAGAATTAAAAGATTGTTCGATTCTAAGAAGAACGAAAAAATATTGTCAGTTTATTTTACAGCTGGCTTCCCCCAAAAAGATAGTACAGTAGATGTCATTAAGGCTTTGTCTGACGGTGGCGTAGATATGATTGAAATCGGAATCCCATTTTCAGACCCTATGGCAGATGGACCCGTCATTCAGCAAAGTAGCCAAAAGGCTTTGGACAACGGCATGACTCAGAATCTTCTTTTTGAGCAGTTGAAAGACATCCGTAAGGTGACAGACATTCCTTTGATTCTGATGGGTTACATTAACACAGCTATGCAGTTTGGTTTTGAAAATCTTTGCAAAAAGGCTGTTGAGGTGGGTGTCGACGGATTTATCATTCCTGATATTCCTTTGGAAGAGTATATTAGTCAATACAAACCTATCGTTGAAAAATATGGTTTGAAGTTTATTCTTCTGATCACTCCAGAGACACCAGAGGAGCGTATCCGTAAGATTGATTCTGTCAGTTCAGGTTTTGTTTATATGGTCTCTTCTGCCTCTACAACTGGCGCTCAGAATAGTTTTAGCGAAGATAAACAACACTATTTCAGGAAGATAGCTGATATGGATTTAAAGAACCCTACGTTGGTTGGATTTGGTGTTTCAAACAAGGCTACTTTCGATGCAGCCTGCGAACATTCACGAGGCGCGATTATCGGTAGTGCTTTCATCCGTGCATTGGAAGAGCAACCAACCGTACAAGAGGCGGTTAAGAGTTTGATTTCTAAGCTGTAATTAGATATATTTCTTTTGTCGTAGGTGTCTGTCTTTCGATGGATGCCTACGTTTTTTTATGTCTATACTTCAGCCAAAAGTGACAAAATTATTCACTTTTGGCTGAAGTATAGCTCCATTTTGTAGCCAAAAATAGCTTAATTTCACATTTTTGGCCGATGTATAATCTATAGCATGCCCCTGAAAAATGATTTTTACCTCTTTTGTTTGAAAAATAACTTATACTTCAGCCAAAAATGTCATTTTTATTCACTTTTGGCTGAAGTATATTCTATACTATAGCCAAAAATGTCAATTTCTTTCATTTTTGGCTGAAGTATAACTCGTAAAACTAAGAAAACTATTATATTTGTATATTAACTAACTTGTTGATATGAAGACAGTAATAGGAAGGGATAAGGAGATAAAGGAACTTCAGCAGCGTTTGGATTCTAAAAAAGCTGAGTTTATAGCCATCTATGGACGTCGTAGAGTAGGTAAAACCTATCTTGTGACCCAATTGTTGGGCGATAAGTTGGCTTTTGATATGACAGGCGTTATAGACGGAACAAGAGATGAACAGTTGTTTTACTTCAGTGAGGCACTTTTAAAGGCTGGCTATGCATTTTCGGAGGGTAGACCTAAAAATTGGCTGGAGGCTTTCTCTGCATTGGAACATCACTTGGAAAAGCAGCCGGCTAAAAAGCAACAGATTCTGTTTATAGACGAATTGCCTTGTCTGGATACTCCTAAATCAGGATTTGTAAAGGCTTTCGACCATTTTTGGAATGCATTCGCTTCTCGTCGGCCTGGTCTTAAATTGATAGTTTGTGGCTCGGCTACGACTTGGATGGTCGGTAATCTTATAAACAATAAAGGAGGTCTGCATAATCGAATCACATTCGAAATGCATCTTTCTCCATTTTCCCTTTATGAGGTAGAGCAATATCTGAAGGCTAATGGCTTTGATTGGAGTCGTTTCCTGATCGTTCAGGCATATATGATTTTTGGTGGTGTGCCTTATTATTTGAGCCTTCTTAACAAGAATGAGAGTTTGGCGCAGAATATTGACCGTCTTTTTTTCTCGAAAGGAGAACTACAGCGAGAGTATGACAGATTATATACCTCTTTGTTCCGAAATTCTGAGTTTTATATGCGAGTCATAATGCTTTTGGCCAATACGAAAAAAGGACTTTCAAGGGAAGATATCATACAGAAACTAAAGTCCCATTCGGGCGGACAATTGAGCAAAGTGTTGTCAGACCTCCTGAATTGTGATTTTGTGAGATGTTATTATGTCCGCAAAAAAAGAGGGGTCAGTAAATCCGTGATTTATCAGTTGACCGATTTTTTCACTTTGTTTCATTATAAGTATGGTATGAAAGCTGTCACAGATACCGATTACTGGAGCAAACTGATGCATACTTCGGAGGTCTTGGCTTGGCAAGGTTTGGCTTTCGAAAAAATATGTTTGACGCATGTGAATCAGATTAAGAAAGCTTTGGGCATTGACCGTATCTATACGGATTGTTATTCCTGGCGAAGCAAAGAGTCTGAACGTGGCGCTCAAATTGACCTTTTAATTGATAGAGCTGATAACATGATTAATCTATGCGAAATAAAGTTCTTGGATACACCTTATATTTTAGGAAAGGAAGAGTTAAACAAGATTCTCAACAGAAAGGCAGTCTTCTCTTCTGAGTTAGGTTTAAAGTCGGGAATAAATCTGACAATGATAACTCCGTTCGGCTTGTCTAAAAATACTTATTCTGATAATATTCAATCTGTTATTACTTTGGATGATTTGTTTCTTCCCGGATAAAAGATGTCTATACTTCAGCCAAAAGTGACAAAATTATTCACTTTTGGCTGAAGTATAGCTCCTTTTCGCAGCCAAATTTGAACACATTCTCTTCCTGACTATTCCACAAGATAGACTTTATGGACTTTTTTCTTCTCGCATACTTTATTTTCTTAAATTTGTAGGTAATACAATTATTTCCTTGAATTAAGCAATAGAAATTTATTTTTTTGATGGTTGTTTTTATTAATACGAAAGAAAATATTGGTTTCAATAGTAAGAAAATCAATAAATTGAATTTTAAGATAGCGATGATGCTATTTCTCTTATTGCTATTTCCATCTTGTTTGAATCATGCGAATAGAGAAATATCCAATTTGCCTCTGGAACCAGATTATTCGGATTCATCGAATTGGTTCTCTGATGGAAAAAAACATAAGAAGTTTAAGGCTGATATATTTTATGTCTACCCAACAGTGGTGAAGGGAGGCCCTTCTAATGAGATAGCAGATGTCACTGATAAGGAACATCGCGATAATGCTTTTGTTAATCAGATGTTTAATTATAAATTGTATGCTGGTTATAACTTTTTTGCACCTTATTATAGGCAGATGACTTTTAGTGTTTATCAAAACGATTATGCTGATGATTATGTCAGGTTTTCTGCAGGTGATGTAAAGCGTGCTTTCAACTGTTACATGGAGAATTTCAATCATGATCGTCCGTTCGTGTTGGTGGGTCATAGTCAGGGCTCTCAGATGATTATTGAGCTTTTAAAGACAGGAATGACGCCAGAACAGAGAAAACGGATGGTGGCTGCTTATTGCATCGGTTGGAAGATAACTCAAACAGAATTGAATAAATATTCGGAAGAATTGCAACCTGCCCAAGGTGCTACGGATTTAGGAAAGGTTATTGTTTTCAATTCCGTTACAGATATTAATTCTATTTGCCCTATAATGTGGGACAATGCTGTAGGAATCAATCCGATAACATGGACTACAGACACCACTTATGCAGACTCAACCCAATACCTTGGAATTGCCGAATATGACAGAAATAATCAGACAGTTTCCATTCGTAAAACCGCTATGGGCGCTCGCTTGATGAACCATTTCATGGTATGTGATGGGATAGACCCTGCTATTTGTTATCAGGAGGAGATGAAAACGGAGTTTCCTTTAGGAAATCTTCATTTTGTAGAATCCCGTCTTTTCGGAGGAAATATCAAACAAAACATGAAGGATAGGGTAGCGGCTTATTTCGAAGCATCCAAAATGGAGTAAGTGTATTCTAGGTTTTTGTGCTCCGAGTATATTTTCTTAATTTTGCGAAAAATAAATATTCAAAATAATGATAGAGATAATTCCTGCCATTGATATCATAGACGGTAAGTGTGTACGCTTGTCGCAAGGTGATTACGACCAGAAGAAGGTTTATAATGAAAATCCGTCAGAGGTTGCTAAAATGTTTGAGGATGTGGGCATTAAACGTCTCCATCTTGTTGATTTGGATGGTGCTAAGGCAAAACACATTGTCAATCATAAGGTGTTGGAGAAGATTGCGACGACGACTTCCCTTACCATTGATTTCGGTGGCGGATTGAAAAGTGATGATGATCTCCGTATTGCTTTCGAGTGTGGAGCAAAGATGATTACAGGCGGAAGTATTGCCGTGAAGAGTCCGGATGTGTTCCGTTCTTGGATTGACAAGTTTGGATCAGAGCGTATCATTTTGGGTGCCGATGTGAAGAACGAGAAGATTGCCGTAAGCGGATGGTTGGAAACGACTGATGCCGATTTGTTACCGTTTGTACGTTCTTATAAAGAGGCTGGAATCGATAAGGTTATCTGTACTGATATCAGCAAAGACGGAATGTTGCAGGGTCCATCTACTGAGCTTTATAAGAAAATTTTGGCAGACATGCCTGATCTGTATCTTATTGCCAGTGGAGGCGTAAGCTCAATGAAGGATATCGAAGATCTTCAGGAGGCAGGAGTGCCTGCAGTGATTACCGGAAAGGCGATTTACGAGGGTAAGATAAAAATGAAGGATTTGGCTGATTTTTTGCGCTGAAATTTGTAAATTTGCATTTCTATAAAAACCAATAATTTATGCAGATGAATTTGGATTTCGATAAGTTGGGAGGTCTTATTCCTGCCGTCATTCAAGACAATGTGACAGGTAAGGTTCTTATGCTTGGTTTCATGAACGAGGAGTCTTATCGCAAGACATTGGAGATTGGTAAGGTTACCTTTTTCAGTCGTTCAAGACAGAAACTTTGGACAAAGGGTGAGACAAGTGGTAATTTTTTGCATGTAGTCTCTATGGCCGACGATTGTGACCATGACACACTTTTGATAAAGGTAAATCCAATTGGTCCTGTATGTCATAAAGGTACTGATACTTGTTGGGCAGAGGAAAATAAAGCGGATTTCTCCCCCCTTCCTTTTATAGAAAAAGCAGTTTTGGATAAAGCGTCATTGAAGAAGGCAGAGAGCGCAAGGACAGAAAAATTGCAGGAGTTTGCAGACCATTTGGAGAACATGATGAAAAGTCTCGCTTATGATGGTTTGGAAATCAAGGATGTGGTTGAATGCCTATCTCATAAATATATCCAAAGGAAAAAATAAAGTCGATGGACGATCTATTAGTCGAGTATAAAAATGTATTTGTCAACCAGGAGGAACAACTGGTGTTGAAAGACGTGAACCTTGAGGTTCGTGTCAAAGACTTCGTCTATTTATACGGAAAGGTTGGCAGTGGAAAAAGTACATTTCTGAAATCCCTTTATAGTGAGGTGCCGATTGTTTCAGGGTCGGCTCGTGTGCTTGATTATGATATGACTCAGATCAAGAAAAGGCAGGTGCCTTATTTGAGGAGACGAATCGGTATCGTTTTTCAGGACTTCCAACTGTTGATGGATAGAAGCGTGTACGAGAACCTACGTTTTGTGTTGAAGGCTACTACTAAGAAAAACAAAAACGAAATTGATGTTCGTATTTCCGAAGTGCTTCGTTATGTAGGCATGGCCAACAAAGGATACAAGATGCCTCATGAACTTTCAGGAGGAGAGCAGCAACGTATCGTTATCGCTAGAGCTTTGTTGAACGAGCCAAAGCTTCTTTTGGCCGATGAACCAACTGGAAATTTGGATATGGAGACGGCTGATGAGTTGATGAAACTGATCTATAAAATATCTCAGGATGGTAATGCTGTTATCATGGCTACACACAATTTGTTTTGGCAGAACGCTTATCCAGGTCGTGTGATTCGTTGTGAAGAGGAGACACTAGAAGAGATCAAGTCTGAAGAGACTTTTGATGATGATAATTTAACTTGTGAAATTTAATAAATATTTAGGATGAAGGTAATTGATTTGATAAACAACAGTAAATCAACCGCATTTTCTTTCGAAATACTACCCCCATTGAAGGGCAACTCTATTGATATGGTTTACAAGACCATTGATCTGTTACGTGAGTTTGACCCTAAATATATCAATATAACTACACATCGTAGTCAGATGGTCTATAAGACGATGCCAAATGGATTGTATCAGTTCGTGGCAGAGAGACATCGTCCAGGCACGGTTGCCGTGGCTGCTGCCATCAAAAATAAATATAAGATCAATGTCGTTCCTCATATTCTTTGCAGTGGATTCTCTAAAGAGGAGACGGAGTATGTGTTGATAGATTTGGATTTCTTGGGGATTCACGATCTTCTTTTGTTGAGAGGCGACAAGGCTGTTCAGGATAAGAGTTTCACTCCAACAGCTAACGGTTATGCGCATGCTTCCGAACTTCAGAAACAGATCAACCAATTTAACGAAGGTTTCTTCATTGACGGAACACCTCAATTGCAGAAGAAGAACACGATGTTCTCATACGGAGTTGCAGGTTATCCTGAAAAACATGATGAGGCTCCTAATTTGGACTCAGACATCTATTGGTTGAAACAGAAGGTTGAGAACGGTGCTGATTATGTCGTTACGCAGATGTTTTTTGACAACCAAAAATACTTCGACTTCGTAGCACGTTGTCGTCAGGAGGGTATCACAGTTCCAATTATTCCAGGATTGAAACCAATCACATTTATGAATCAGTTGACTGTTTTACCAAAGATTTTCCATGTCGATATTCCCGAGGATTTTGCAGTTGAATTGCGTAAATGTAAGTCAGACGAGGAGGCTCGTATCGTAGGAGTTGAGTGGTGTACAAAACAGACTCAGGAATTAATTAAACAGGGTGTTCCTAGCATCCACTTCTATTCAATGATGGCAGCTAAGAGCGTCAAGGAAGTAGTTCAAAAGGCATATTAAGAGTCAAGTCATAGATAAAAATCTATACTTTTTAGAATTATAAAAAGTATATAATTCTTCTTTGATTTAACGTAATATCGGATTATATGGGTTCTTTCTTAATTTTATTATTTTTTCTTTTCATATTTCTCTTGGTTGTTGTGCTGAGTGTTGTTAGCCATGTGCTAGGGGGTGTGTTTAGATTGTTAGGATTCGGTAGATCACAAAATGCTTATTCATCTAACAATAAGGGTGGGCAAGAAAATGATTCCGAGTCTAATTTCGATGCGTCTCGTTCGGAGGTAGGAACTAAACGTATGAAGGTCTTTAAAGAAAAGGCGGAGAGCGTTGAGTTTGTCGAAGAGAAGGAATAAGTCTATTGATTTTAGAAAAAGAATACATTAAAAAATAAAACAATGAGCAAAAAAGTATTATTGATGATCCTCGATGGTTGGGGATTTGGAAACAAAGGTAAGGCAGATGTTATTGCATCAACTCCAACTCCATATTGGGGTTCTTTGTTGAAGAACTATCCTTATTCTCAACTTCAAGCTTCTGGCGAATATGTTGGATTGCCAGACGGACAGATGGGTAACTCGGAGGTAGGTCACTTGAATATCGGTGCAGGTCGTGTTGTTTACCAAGACTTGGTAAAGATCAACAGAGCTTGTAAAGACAACTCTATCATGGAGAACCCTGAGATCAAGAGCGCTTTCTCTTATGCAAAGGAGAATGGCAAGAACATCCATTTCATGGGATTGTCTTCTAATGGTGGTGTACACAGCTCACTTGATCATCTATACAAATTGTGCGATATAGCTAAGGCATACGGACTAGAAAATACATTTATCCATTGCTTCATGGACGGTCGTGATACTGACCCTAAGAGTGGCAAGGGATTCATCGAAGAGGTACATGCTCATACTGCAAAATCAGCAGGTAAGATTGCTTCTATCATCGGTCGTTTCTATGCTATGGACCGTGATAAACGTTGGGAGCGTGTGAAAGAGGCGTATGATTTGATAGTAAACGGAAAAGGAAAACAGGCAACTGATATGGTTAAGGCTATGCAAGAGTCTTACGACGAAGGCGTAACCGATGAGTTCGTCAAGCCTATCATTAACTCAGCATTTGACGGAACCATCAAAGAAGGTGATGTTGTTATCTTCTTCAATTACCGTAACGACCGTGCTAAGGAGTTGACAGTTGTTTTGACTCAGAAAGATATGCCTGAGGCTGGTATGCAAACAATCAAGGGTCTTCAGTACTACTGTATGACTCCATACGATGCATCATTTACTGGTGTTCATATCCTCTTCCCTAAAGAGAATGTAGTCAATACTTTGGCCGAGTACTTAAGCAACAAGGGCTTGAAACAATTACATACAGCTGAGACTGAGAAGTTTGCACACGTAACTTTCTTCTTGAATGGTGGTCGTGAGGCTGAATTCCCTGGTGAGGATCGTATCTTGGTTCCTTCTCCTAAGGTTGCTACTTACGACTTGAAGCCAGAGATGAGCGCATACGAGGTTAAGGATAAATTGGTTGACGCAATCGGTACTAAGAAATACGATTTCATCGTAGTTAATTTTGCTAACGGTGATATGGTTGGTCACACTGGCATTTACTCTGCAATTGAGAAGGCTGTTATTGCTATCGATAATTGTGTGGATAATGTAGTTGAGGCTGCTAAGGCTAACGATTATGAGACAATCATTATTGCTGACCACGGAAATGCAGATAACGCAATCAACCAAGACGGAACTCCAAATACTGCACACTCTTTGAATCCTGTTCCATTCGTTTATGTAAGCGAGAACAAGAATGCAAAGGTTAAGGATGGTAAGTTGGCCGACGTTGCTCCTTCAATTCTTTGTTTGCTCGGTCTTGAGCAACCTAAGGAAATGACAGGTGAATGTTTGATTTCAAAGTAAAAATCGATTTTATCAAGTCCTAAATAAGCGTTACAGGTTTTATTGGACAAACATACTATGATTTATCCATTCCAGCAAGCTAGCTTGCTGGAATGGATATTTTTTTTGATTTGTATTTTTTTATTTTGACAA
>Ga0116173_1002234_pt1 | contig 15187 bp, 15 predicted proteins | sample AD_UKC085_MetaG_FD_89800 | JGI IMG/M metagenome (GOLD analysis project Ga0116173, IMG submission 89800) | Active sludge microbial communities of municipal wastewater-treating anaerobic digesters from USA - AD_UKC085_MetaG | ecosystem: Engineered > Bioreactor > Anaerobic > Digestate | place: USA...
AGCAAGTTGGTACCACTCCTTCCCATCCCGAACAGGACAGTGAAACGACTTTGCGCCGATGATAGTGCGGGTTCCCGTGTGAAAGTAGGTCATCGTCAGGCTCTTACAGCCCAGCAACGCCCCACTCAATCATTGAGTGGGGCGTTTCTGCTTTTAAATCACATTTTTTTGTAGGGTGGGAGACGCCCTCGACACAGAGTAATGCAACTCCAAGATATTCTGTATTCTCAAGGGTTTGGTACACGCCGTGTTTGCGCAGGATTGGTTCAGCATGGGTGGGTTGAGACCGCGCGTCTGGATCCTGGAACTCCTTTTGTTGCGTGCACCGACGCATCGCTGGATTTGGATGCCGCCGATTTGCGTCTGCGGGTTCAAGGGGTGGAGTGGCCCTACCATGCCAAAGCCTATGTGATGCTGCACAAACCTGCGGGCACAGAATGTTCCCAAAAGCCGTCCACCTACCCCAGTATTTACACCCTGCTGCCCGCTCCGCTGCGGCAGCGACCGTGCAAGAGTGCCATTCAAGGGGTGCAAGCTGTTGGTCGACTTGATCAAGACACGACGGGTCTCTTGCTGCTGAGCGACGATGGGCAATTCATCCATCGCATGAGTTCGCCCAAAAAGCATGTGCCCAAGGTGTACCGGGTCACGACCAAGCATCCGGTGGACGAGGTGCAAATCGCGAAGTTGCTGGCAGGGGTGGTGCTCGATGATGATCCCAAGCCCGTGCGCGCCGCCGCTTGCACGGTCGTGGATAGCCATTGTCTGGACCTGACCCTCACCGAAGGCAAATACCACCAGGTAAAGCGCATGCTGGCTGCAGTGGGCAATCGCGTGGAGGCATTGCATCGTTCGCGCATAGGCATGCTGGAAATGCCCTCTGATCTCGCACCAGGGCAGTGGAAATGGTTGTCCGCTGCAGATCTGCTGCGGCTGTATCCAGTGCCTTGAGCACGTGAACATGTTCCGAGAGGAAATCCCCAGAGCAGGCGTTTGGTCGATGTTTTGGTGCAGATCGCGTGCCACGCCGCATTTTCAAAAAATTACGCACGCAAAAAATGGCTGGCTCGCCGGTTGTTGCGTCTTTGGCACGAAGACATGGCCTGTGCAGCGCTAAACTCCAACGCTGCTTTGAAGGTGTTTTCTTGTGAAAATTTTTTCTCTTGCGCGCTGCGGCGCTGTGTGGGCCTGGTTCGCATTGTCTGTCGCCAACGCGGCAACGTCCGCTCCTCCTCCGGTATTTGTCTTGAATTCGCTGGAGGCCAATGTCAGCGTGATTGATCCCGTCACCTGGACGGAAACCGTGCGCATTCCGACGGGAAAAGAGCCCCACCATCTATACCTGACCCCGGATGAAAAGTCGCTGATCGTGGCCAATGCCTTGGGTGACACCCTGACCTTTGTGGATCCGCGAACGGCGCAGGTTCAGCGAACTGTCCGCGGTATTGTCGACCCCTACCATCTGCGGTTCACCCCCGACATGAAGTGGCTCATCACGGCAGCCAACCGGCTCAACCATGTGGACTTTTACCGCTGGGACGGGAGCGAGCCTGTGTTGGTGAAACGTGTGGCTACATCTCGTACACCCAGCCATTTGTGGATAGACAGCCGCAGCGCAACGGTCTATGCATCGATGCAGGACAGCGATGAGCTCGTTGCCATGGACATCGCTACGCAGACCATCAAATGGCGCACGAAGACGGGTGCCATGCCGGCGGACGTGTATGGCAGTGGCGATGACAAGCGACTTTTTGTGGGCTTGACGGGCAGCGATGGTGTGGAGGTGTTCGACATTTCCGGACGTGAGCCGCGCAGTATCAAAAAAATCACCACCGGCAATGGGGCCCACGCGTTCAGGGCGGCGGGGGATGGCCGCCATCTCTATGTCAGCAACCGTGTGGCCAACACCATCAGCAAGATAGACATGGGGACGCAAGAGGTGGTGGCAAACTATCCTGTTCCCGGCGGGCCCGATTGCATGGATGTGTCGGTCGATGGCCGCTGGATCTACGTGAGCTCGCGCTGGGCGCGCAAGCTGTCGGTGGTCGATACCCAGGCTGGCAAGGTGGTGCGGCAAGTGGCCGTGGGGAAGTCGCCCCATGGCGTATGGACGTTGCAGCACGCACCCCGGTGACGATATGCGCGGTGCGATCATGCGGCGCGTGGGGTGGTTTGTAAACACTTTATTTTGGATAGCTGCTTGCGCTTTGCCCATAAGCGCAAGCGCGCAAAATGACTGTAAAAAGCCGCTCTACCTCACCTTCGATACCGGCCACATGGAGGTGGCTCCGCTGATTGCGGATGTGCTGCAACGTCAGAAGGTCCAGGTGACCTTTTTTGCCGCACAAGAACCGACCAAGCAGGGCGATGGCAGTCTGGGCTCGCACTGGGCAGTGTGGTGGCGCGCCCGCGGTGCTGAAGGCCACGCCTTTGCCTCCCATACCTGGAACCATGTTTACTGGCGTGCGGACCTTGGTGATGTGCCCGCGCCGGCATTTCGCGTCCGACCCTCGGCCGGTCCGCGCCAGGGGCAGGAGTTCACGATGGGTGCACCGGAATATTGCGCAGAGATTGCCCGTGCTGCGGATCGATTGCAGGCCCTTACGGGCAAGAAGCCCTTGCCCCTGTTCCGGGCGCCCGGCGGCAAGATATCGCCCCAATTGCTTGCCAGCGCCAAGGTATGCGGCTACGCCCATGTCGGCTGGTCGCCGTCAGGATTTTTGGGGGATGAGCTGCCCAGTGAAAAATTCAGCAACGAAGCACTGCTGCGCCGGGCGCTGCAAGGCATACGCAGTGGCGACATCCTGATGGCGCATCTGGGTATCTGGTCGCGCAAGGACGCCTGGGCACCTGCGGTGCTGGAGTCGTTGATTGTGGGTTTGAAGGCGAAAGGTTTTTGTTTTCGCACATTGCGCGAGCATCCGGATTACGCGGTCGGGCGGATGCGCTGACCGTGGTACGGGCGCTTCGTTCGAGCAACACGGGGCGCAAAACAACGACAAGGGGTTTGATGATGGAATGGTGGACGAACGCCTTCAATGGAGCGCAACAGTGGTTGTTCGAGTCCACACTGCAGCCTTTGCTCTTTGCGTTGGGACTGGGCAATCTGCTGGAAAACGGATATGCGGCCACAGGCTGGCTGCTGGTCGGGCTGCTGCAGCTCGCGGTGATTGTGGTGGTGTTCGGCCCCTTGCAGCGCTGGCGTCCCGTGGAGACGGTCACCGACCGGGCAACCATCCGTACCGACATGCTCTACACCCTGTTGCATCGGCTGGGCCTGTTTCGTGTGCTTCTCTTCTTTGTCCTCACCCCTTTGTCGGACATGCTGTTTGGCGCTCTCCGGGTGGTCGGTATCAGCACGCTGCAGCTTGATGGTCTGTGGCCAGGGGTCACGGATATTCCCTGGGTGAGCCTGCTGCTCTACCTGGTGGTTTTTGACTTCGTCGACTACTGGCTTCATCGGGGCCAGCACCATTTCGATTGGTGGTGGCGGCTGCACTCCCTGCACCATGCACAGCGCCAGATGACCATGTGGAGCGACAACCGCAACCATCTGCTCGATGATGTGCTGAGGGACACCTTGCTAGTGATCGTTGCGCAAGCCATCGGCGTCGCTCCTGGGCAGTTCATCGCCATTGTGGCGATCACCCAGCTGAGCGAGAGTTTTCAGCATGCGAACCTGCGCATCTGGTTTGGCCGCTGGGGTGAGCGGCTGTGGATCAGCCCCCGGTTTCATCGCCGGCACCACACCATTGGGTTTGGCCATGAAACCTTCCCGGCGTTGCCCTCATCTGTCCAACGGGCGGACATGGGCCAAGGGCCGGTGCAACCTAGCGGGCGCAAGGCGGTTTTGGGTGGGCATAACTTCGGCGTGCTGTTGCCCTGGTGGGACATGTTGTTTGGTACGGCCGATTTTGAGCTCCGCTACGACCCCACGGGTGTCAGGGACCAGGTGGAGCCAGACCAGGACGGCCGCCTGCGCGACTATGGCAGGGGGTTCTGGTCTCAGCAATGGCGCGGGGTGCTGAGGCTGGTAGGCAAGGCCTGAGCCCCTGCCCGTGCCGTCCTTCTGGCGGTAACGGTATGCTTGACGCCATGGGAATTCTGGCTGACTCATTCTGGCGCGCGGCGGTGTATTGCCTGCTTCCGCGCGTGATCCTGCTGTCCATGTTGCCCTTGCTGCTGATCGGCTTGTTGGGCGGCATACTGGGCTATTTCTACTGGGATGCCGCGCTACAGGGAACGCGTTCGCTGCTCGAGTCTTCGACGCTGCTGGCGAGCTTCTGGGGCTGGCTGCAGGCCTGGGGTGTGGGCGACGTGACCGCGGTGCTGGCGCCGCTCACGGTGGTCCTGGTGGTCACACCTGTGCTCGTGATGATGGCCCTGCTGCTGGTCGCGCTGCTGATGACACCCGCGCTGGTCACCTTGGTGGCCGAGCGCCGTTTCCCTCATCTCGAGCGCAAGCAGGGCGGCTCTTTCTGGGCCAGCGCTGGGTGGTCGGTGGGCTCCACCCTGTTGGCGCTGGTGGCACTGGTCGTGTCTGTTCCGCTGTGGCTGGTGCCACCTCTGGTGCTGGTGCTTCCGCCGTTGATCTGGGGCTGGCTGGCCTACCGTGTCATGGCGTTCGATGCATTGGCCGAGCATGCCAGCAAGGCAGAGCTGCGGGAGATAATGCAGCGCCACCGCACGCGTCTTATGGGAATCGGTGTGGTGACCGGTTTTCTGGGGGCGGCGCCCAGCCTGGTGTGGGCGTCCGGGGTCATTTTTGCTGCCGCCTTTTTCATTCTGGTGCCGCTGGCGATCTGGATTTATACGCTGGTGTTTGCGTTTTCTTCCCTGTGGTTTGCCCACTATTGCCTGGCCGCCCTGGATCGGTTGCGCTCTGATGGCAACCCTGTGTCGGCCCATGTCGCTTCTGGCAGCGATCAAGGTGCTGAGGCCATTGCAGCCCAGTCCGGCGCCCCTTCTGATGCCTTCATTTCGGAGAATAATTTGCCATGAGTTCCCATTTTGGTCTGATCATCGTGGGCGATGAGATTCTTTCGGGCAAGCGTGTCGACAAGCACATGCCCAAGGTCATCGAGTTGTTGTCGGCGCGCGGGCTGGCCTTGTCGTACGCCGACTATGTGGGCGACAGCCCCGAGCGCATCACGGCCACCCTGCGCCGTGCGTTCTCTTCTGCAGACGTCGTTTTTTCGTGCGGCGGGATCGGAGCCACCCCGGATGACCATACGCGCCAGTGTGCGGCGCGGGCGCTGGGGGTGGAGTTGGTGTTGCACCCGCAGGCCGAGGCGTTGATCCGTGAGCGCATGCAGGACACAGCGCGCGAGCAAGGCGTGCCGTACGAGGCCAACCGTCCGGACAACCTGCACCGGCTCAACATGGGCATGTTCCCGAAGGGCGCGCGCATTGTGCCCAATCCCTACAACAAAATTCCCGGCTTCAGTTGCACCGGCCCGGAGGGGGCCGATGTGCATTTTGTGCCGGGCTTTCCGGTGATGGCATGGCCCATGATTGAATGGGTGCTGGACCAGCAATATCCGCATTTTTTCAATCGAGCCCCGCAGACCGAGCAGTCTGTCATTGTCTTTGGCGCTCTGGAGGCGGTGCTCACGCCGCTGATGGAGCGCATCGAACAGCGGCACCCGCAGATCCGGGTTTTCAGCCTCCCGAGTGTCGATCATCCGCAATACGGACGCCACATAGAATTGGGGGTCAAGGGGCCTGCTGCACATGTTCCTGCCGCTTGGGCAGACTTGCAAGAAGGTCTGCACAATATTGGTGCAAATTGCGGCCCTCAGTTGGTGCGAAATTTGTAGATGATCGCCCCGGAGGCTGGTTTGCACTATTTTGGTGATGTTGCGTGCGGGGTTAGGGCTGTGGCCTTCAGTGCTCCGTGCCGGTGCACGCCGCCCAACGGCCTGGCACGCAAACTGCTTTTCAGTCGGTATATTTTTTAACAAGCGCTTTACCCAGGAGAACCTGATGGCCAAGACCGTTGCAGACGTGATGAAGCTGGTGAAGGAAAACGAAGTCAAATTCGTGGATTTCCGCTTCACCGATACCCGTGGCAAACAGCACCACACCACGGTGCCCGTCTCGCACTTTGACGAAGACAAGTTCATTTCGGGTCATGCCTTTGACGGCTCTTCGATTGCCGGGTGGAAGGGCATCGAAGCCTCTGACATGCAGCTGATTCCTGACCCGAATTCGGCCAACATCGATCCGTTCTTTGAAGAAACGACGCTGATCCTGACTTGCGACGTGATCGAGCCCAGCGATGGCAAGTCGTATGACCGCGACCCCCGCTCGGTGGCCAAGCGCGCCGAAGCCTACCTCAAGGCCTCTGGCCTGGGCGACACGGCATTCTTCGGCCCTGAACCCGAATTCTTCATTTTCGACGGCGTGCGCTGGAGCACCGAGCCCAACCACACCTTCTACGAAATCGAAGAGTACGAAGCACCCTGGAATACCGGTTCCAAGCTCGAAGGTGGCAACCGCGGTCACCGTCCCACCTTGAAGGGCGGCTACTTCCCTGTGCCTCCCGTCGACAGCACGCAGGACATGCGCGCTGAAATGTCGTTGATCCTCGAATCCCTGGGCATTCCGGTTGAAGTGTTCCACCACGAGGTGGCGGGCGCAGGCCAGAACGAAATCGGCACGCGTTTCAGCACCCTGGTCGAGCGCGCCGACTGGACCATGCTGCAAAAGTATGTGATCCACAACGTGGCCAACGCCTATGGCAAGACCGCCACGTTCATGCCCAAGCCCTACCACGGCGACAACGGCTCGGGCATGCATGTGCACCAGTCGGTCTGGAAAGATGGCAAGAACCTGTTTGCGGGTGACGGCTATGCGGGCCTGTCGGACTTTGCGCTGTACTACATCGGCGGCATCATCAAGCACGCCCGTGCCCTGAACGCCATCACCAACCCCGGCACCAACAGCTACAAGCGCCTGGTGCCCCATTTCGAAGCCCCGGTGAAGCTGGCTTACTCGGCCAAGAACCGCTCGGCCTCGATCCGCATTCCTTACGTGGCCAATCCCAAGGGCCGTCGCGTGGAAGCGCGTTTCCCTGATCCGCTGATGAACCCTTACCTGGGCTTTGCCGCCCTGCTGATGGCTGGTTTGGACGGCGTGGAAAACAAGATCCATCCCGGCGAAGCCGCCACGAAGGACTTGTACCATCTGCCGCCCGAAGAAGACAAGCTGGTTCCCACCGTGTGCCACAGCCTCGACCAGGCGCTGGAAGCGCTGGACAAGGACCGCGGCTTCCTGACCAAGGGTGGTGTGTTCTCTGAAAGCATGATCGACGCCTATATCGATCTGAAGATGAGCGAAGTCACGCGCTTTCGCATGGCCGTTCATCCGGTTGAATACGACATGTACTACTCGCTGTAATCGCCTGCCCGCAGGCCCTTGCATCCAAAGGCGGCGCGAGCCGCCTTTTTTCATGGGGCCGACCAATGCGTTGTCCCCGGGGGCAGGGTACCCGGAGCGCAGTGGCTGCATCCTTCAAAGCCCAGGGTGGCTGAGGCTGTTGCATTGGCGATGCGCAGCGATTGGGAGATACTCCAGAGCACCCCTGCAGCGCATGTGCGAGGAAATTGAATGAAACAAACGCTCACCATCTTGACCGTCATAGCCGCCATGGCACCCGCCGTCTGGGCGCAGGACCGTATCTATCGCTGCGGCAACGAATACACCAACAACGCCGTTCTGGCCAAGGAACGGGGTTGCAAGCTGGTGGAGGGGGGCAACGTGACGGTGGTGCAGGGCGCTCGGCCGGCTGCTTCAGGTGCAGGCGCGGCGGCGCCGGCGAGCACTGCAGCCTCGCCCACCAGCGCTCCCCGCGTGGGCAACAACGACCAGCGTGCCCGCGATGCGGATGCCCGCGCCATTCTCGAGGCCGAGTTGCGCAAGGCCGAGGCGCGCCATGCCGAACTGCTCAGGGAATACAACGACGGCGCGCCCGAGCGCAATGCGCTGGATCTGCGCAATCCCCAGCGCTACATGGAGCGCACTGCAGAACTCAAGGCCAGTGTGGCGCGCAGCGAGAGTGACCTGGCCGGAATCCGGCGCGAGCTGGCACGCCTTCCAGCCGGCCCGAAGTAGGCAGGGTGGAACGCTCGGTGCCCGATTTTCTTGCCGCTGAGACGGAGCGCTTTCGCTCGCTGGACCTGATGTCCACCCTGGTGGCGGTGCTGCGTTCGGACGGCGCGGTGCAGTTTGCCAATGCGGCGCTGGAGAACACGCTGGGTTTGTCGCGGCGCACGCTGGAAGGCGTGGACTTCTCCTCGTTCTTTACCGACCCTGCGCTGCTGCAGACCGCGCTGGCCGGTGCGCGCGGCAAGGACTTCGCCGCGCTGCGCTATGAGGCCAGCTTGAAGCGCTTGCACCAGGACCCCGTGCCCGTGCATGTGCATGTGGCCGATGCCGAGCAGGTGGGCGAAATCCTGGTGGAGCTGTGGCCCCTGGAGCAGCATGCCCGCCAGGACCGCGAAGAGCGCCTGCTGGACCAGGCCCAGGCCAACAAGGAGCTGATCCGCAACCTGGCGCACGAGATCAAGAACCCGCTGGGCGGCATCCGTGGCGCCGCGCAGCTGCTGGAGATGGAGCTCGATAGCCGCGAGCTGACCGAATACACCCAGGTCATCATCCATGAGGCCGATCGCCTGCAAAGTCTGGTGGACCGGCTGCTGGCGCCGCACCGCCACCCTCACCTGGTGGGCGACGTCAACATCCACGAGGTGTGCGAGCGCGTGCGTTCGCTGGTGCTGGTCGAGTACCCGCAGGGCCTGAAGGTGCAGCGCGACTATGACACCTCGATTCCCGAGTTTCGGGGCGACCGTGCCCAGCTCATCCAGGCCCTGCTGAACATCGTGCAAAACGCGGCCCAGGCCTTGACAGAGCGCATCGCTGCGGGTGACGCAGTGATCACGCTGCGCACGCGCGTGGCCCGGCAGGTCACGTTCGGTCGCCAGCGTTATCGGCTGGCACTGGAATTGCATGTCATCGACAACGGACCGGGCGTGCCCGACGCCATCAAGGAGCGGATTTTTTACCCGCTGGTGTCGGGGCGGGACGGCGGATCAGGGCTGGGGCTCACGTTGGCACAAACCTTCGTGCAGCGCCACCATGGGTTGATCGAATGCGACAGCGTACCGGGTCGCACCGACTTTCGCATCCTGATCCCCTTGCCTTAAAAAACGCGCACGATGGTCCCTGATACGCAACCACAGGGAAGGTAAGAAAAATATATGAAGCCGATCTGGTTAGTAGACGACGACCCCTCGATCCGCTTCGTCCTGGAAAAGGCGCTGGCCCGTGAGAATCTGCCCACGCGCAGCTTCACACAGCCGCGCGAAGTGCTGGAAGCACTGGCGGACATCGCCGCAGGCGACCCGGCGCGCCAGGGCCCCCAGATTCTGGTGAGCGACATCCGCATGCCTGGAGGTTCCGGCCTGCAGCTGCTGGAAAAGGTGCGCGAACTGCAGCCGGGGCTGCCCGTCATCATCATGACGGCCTATTCCGATCTCGACAGCGCCGTCTCGGCCTTCCAGCGCGGCGCGTTCGAATACCTGCCCAAGCCGTTCGATCTGCCCAAGGCAGTGGAGCTGATCCGCCGCGCCGTCGAAGAAAGCCAGCGCGAAGAAGTCACCGAAGAGCGCCAGTCCGACACCCCCGAAATGCTGGGACAGGCGCCCGCCATGCAGGACGTGTTCCGCGCCATCGGCCGCCTGAGCCAGAGCCAGGTCACGGTGCTGATCACGGGTGAGTCGGGTTCGGGAAAGGAGCTGGTGGCGCGTGCGCTGCACAAGCACTCGCCGTGCGCGCAAGGCCCCTTCGTGGCCATCAACACGGCGGCCATCCCCAAAGACCTGCTCGAATCCGAGCTATTTGGCCATGAGCGCGGCGCCTTCACCGGCGCGCAGACGCAGCGGCGCGGCCGCTTCGAACAGGCAGAGGGCGGCACGCTGTTCCTCGATGAAATCGGCGACATGCCCTTCGATTTGCAGACGCGCCTTTTGCGCGTGCTGTCGGACGGCCAGTTCTACCGCGTGGGCGGCCATGCGGCCGTGAAAGCCCATGTGCGCGTGATTGCCGCCACCCACCAGGACCTGGAAAGACGCGTCAAGGAGGGCGGTTTTCGCGAGGACTTGTTCCACCGCCTCAACGTGATCCGCCTGCGCCTGCCCGCGCTGCGCGAGCGGCGTGAAGACGTGCCCATGCTCACGCGCCACTTTTTGCAGCAAAGTGCGCGGCAACTGGGGGTGGAGCCCAAGCGCATCGCCGACGCAGCCATCGCACGGCTGGAGCAGTTCGCCTTTCCGGGCAACGTGCGCCAACTGGAAAACATCTGCCACTGGCTCACGGTGATGGCCCCATCCCAGGTCATTTCGCTGCGCGATCTGCCGCCCGAGGTGCTGGATGCGCCCGTGGACGCGGCGCCTGTGCGGGCCGAAGGCGGCGAGCCACCGGCCCTGGCAACGGGCATGGCGGTGGCCCCCGTGCTGGCCTTGCCGGCGTCCGAGCTGGTGGGCAGCATGCATGCCACAGAGCCCCCCAGCGCCGCCACCGATAGGCCGGCACCGGTGCTGGCAGCCAGCGCGGTCGACAGCTGGGAGCTGGCGCTGGAGGCCGAAGCGCACCAGCTGCTCGCGGGTGGGCAGCCCGAGGTCTGGGATGCGCTCACGCGGCGCTTCGAGTCCCGCCTGATCCGTACCGCCCTCTTGGCCACCCACGGTCGGCGCATGGAGGCCGCACAGCGCCTGGGCATCGGGCGCAACACCATCACGCGCAAAATCCAGGAGCTGGGGCTAGATGCCCCGGATGAGGCATGAAAATGGCCTCTTGTCTCTGATTTAATTGCACTTAATGCTATTTAATTAATAGCATTTCGGGTGGCGGCATTGTCCCATTGCCGTTCGAATTCAGCCCAGCGTCACCACCACCGGCGCATGGTCGCTGGGCTGCGGGTTCTTGCGCGGGGCGCGGTCCACCACGCAGGCGGTCACCGTGGGCTTGAGCGCCTCGCTGACCAGGATGTGGTCGATGCGCAGGCCCCGGTTTTTCTGGAAACCCAGCATGCGGTAGTCCCACCACGAGTAGCTCTTTTCGGGCTGTTCGAACATGCGAAAGGCGTCGGTGAGCCCCAGTGCCAGCAGGGCCTGGAAGTGGTTGCGCTCTTCGGTGGTGTGGTGAATGGTCTCGCGCAGGCCCACGGGGTCGTAGGAGTCGCGGTCCTCGGGCGCCACGTTGAAGTCGCCCACCAGCACCAGACGCGGGTGGGTTGCCATTTCGGCGCGCACCATGTCCTGCAGCGCCTGCAGCCAGCGCATCTTGTAGGCAAATTTTTCTGAACCGGGTTCCTGTCCGTTCACGAAGTAGCCATTGAGCAGGCGCAAGGGGCCTGTGGGCGTATCCAGCGTGGCCGTGATGACGCGGGCCTGTTCGTCCGCGAACGCCGGGATGTTGCGCACCACGTCGCACAGCGGATGGCGGCTCAATATCGCCACGCCGTTGTAGGTTTTCTGCCCGAAGGCCAGGGCGTCGTAGCCGGCCTCTTTCAGCGCGTCGTGCGGAAATTTGTCGTCGGTCAGCTTGAGCTCTTGCAGGCACAGCGCATCGACCGGGTTGGCAGCCAGCCAGGCCAGCACCTGGGGCAGGCGCACCGAAAGGGAGTTCACGTTCCAGGTGGCAATTTTCATAGGTTTTTGGTCTGTAGCCCTGGTTTTTCCAGCACTGTATGCTATCAATAAAGAAGTGAGCGAGGGCCGGAGTGCGCGCGCTCAGGCACGGCGCACATAGCTCACAAAGCTGAACGGCAAGCCGCTGGCACTGGTGTGGTTCGTGCGCGCGGCTTCGACCCACTCGGGGCCCAGCACCGGCGCGTGGGCATCGCCGTCGAAGTCTTGCGCGATCTCGGTGACTTCGACGCGCTCGGCCAGCGGCAGGGCCTGGGCGTAGATCTGCGCGCCACCGATCACCCACACCGTCTCGGAGGGGGCAAAACACTGGAGCGCATCATGCAGGCTGGAGGCACGCTGCACCCCCGCTTCATGCCAGTCGTTCTGGCGCGTGATGACCACGTTGGTGCGCCCCGGCAGGGGGCGAAAGCGTGCCGGCAGCGAGTCCCAGGTCTTGCGTCCCATGACCACCGGGTGCCCCAGCGTGAGCCGTTTGAAATGCGCCAGGTCTTCGGGCAAATGCCAGGGCATGGTGCCGTTGTGGCCGATGACGCCGTTGGCGGCGCGCGCGTAGATCAGGTGCAGTGGCATGGTGGCGGGCAATCCGTCAGATGTGCAAAAAGGCGAGGGCGCCTATGCCCAGGCCCAGGGTGGCCACGCCATACATGCCGTATTCCAGCCATTTCTTGCGGGTGAGCAGGGCAATGGCGGCGAGGGCGATGGCCACCTGCAGCGCGGTGGTGGCCTGGGCCCAGCGGTGGTGCTGGTGCATTTGGGCTTCACTCTGGTGATCAAAGTTGACGGCCTCGGCCTCGAGCTTGTCTGCGACCCGCTTGATATCGTTCTTTTCCGTCTCGTAGCGATCCACCTTGGCCTGGTAGGCCGTCTTCTTGTCATCCGCGGCCAGGTCGCGCGCCAGTTCAGCCAGTGACTGCTTGGTGCTCTTGGCCTGAAAGTAATTCCACTGGTTAGATGCCTCTGTCTTGCGGATGGCGGCATCGTTCTTGAGCAGGCCGGCATTGGCCTGGGTGGCGCCCCCCATGTACGAGAAGATGGCGCCTACCGTGGCGACGATGGCCGTGAACATGGCGATCTTGCTGGTCGACGAGCCGCTATCGGCCGCATGGCTGGCCTCGGGGCCGTGGCTTGCGTGCTCGATGGCATGGTCATGGGGGCCATGCACGTGAAATCCGCCTGAGGACATGCTGGTTCCGTCTTGTAAAAGGGACATGGCGATCGGGTTGCTCTGGTGCGCCCGGTCGGAGAAAAGCGTTTACACCGCCACCGGTGCCTTGATGGCGGGGTGGCACTGGTAATCGACTACCTCGAAGTCTTCGTACTGGTAGTCGAAGATGCTGTCCGGCCGGTGTACGATGCGCAAGGTCGGATAGGGGTAGGGCGCGCGCGCCAGCTGCGTTTTTACCTGTTCGGTGTGGTTGCTGTAGATATGGCAGTCGCCGCCGGTCCAGATGAAGTCGCCCACGTCAAGGCCACACTGCTGTGCCACCATGTGGGTGAGCAGGGCGTAGCTGGCAATATTGAAAGGCACGCCCAGAAAGATGTCGGCGCTGCGCTGGTACAGCTGGCAGCTGAGCTTGCCACGTCCGCCCGGCGTGGTGGGAGGCGCCACATAGAACTGGAAAAAAGCATGGCACGGCATCAGCGCCATCTTGTCCAGATCGGCCACGTTCCAGGCGCTGACGATGATGCGGCGGCTGTCAGGGTTGCTCTTCAGGGTGTCGATCACCTGCTGGATCTGGTCAATGTGGCCACCGTCCGGTGTGGGCCAGCTGCGCCATTGCACACCGTAGACCGGGCCCAGGTCACCGTCGGCGCGGGCCCATTCGTCCCAGATGGTGCAGCCGTTGTCCTGCAGCCATTTGACATTGCTGTCGCCGCGCAAAAACCACAGCAGCTCAACGATGATGGCGCGCAGGAACACCTTTTTGGTGGTCACCAGCGGAAAGCCTTCGTTCAAATCAAAGCGCATCTGGTAGCCAAACACGCTGGTGGTGCCGGTGCCGGTGCGGTCGGCCTTGAACACACCGGTGGTGTTGACGTGGCGCAGGAAATCTTCGTATTGGGAACGGATCGGGTGGGCGTTCATGGTTTGCTGGCGAATTGAATGCGGGGCAGTTCGGGCGACGGGGGGGTGACCCGCGGGTCGAAGGGATGCTGCGCGAGTCCAAAGGCTTCCTGGATGCGCATGATGTAGTGCTGTGTTTCCTTGAACGGGGGCACGCCCCGGTACCGGTCGACAGTACCTTCGCCCGCGTTATAGGCGGCGGCCACCAGACCCACGTTACCCTTGAAGTAGGCCAGCAGCCAGCGCAAGTAAGCCAGTCCGCCGCGTATGTTTTGTTCCGGATCGAGGATCTTCTTGACGCCAAAGCGTGCTGCTGTGTCGGGAATCAACTGCATCAGCCCCTGGGCGTTTTTGACGGAAATGGCATTCGGGTCGAAGTTGGACTCGGCCCGGATGACTGCAAACGCCAGGCCTGGGTGAATACCAAATTCAGGGGCCAGCCGCTGCACGATACCCATGATGTGTTTCTGGCCAGGGGTATCGATCATCAGTTCGTATTTTTTGGCCTGGCGCGTGTGTTCAGCCTCGGCTGCTGCGGCTGCCGCTGCGGCGCGAGCCCGGGCGGCTTCAAGTTCCAGCCGTTGCAGCTCGGCCGCTTCTGCTTCCAGCACGCAGGGCGGCTTGGCGCTGGTCGTGCCCACCATCGCCAGCATGCGCACCGCGGGCTGATCGCCCAGCTCGGCCGCCTGCTTGAACAGATAGGCCGCAAACGCATCATTGCGTGGCACGCCCCGGCCATTGGCGTAAATCCAGCCCAGGCTGTAGTGCGCCTGCGCATCGTGGGCCAGGGCGGCTTTGCAGTACAGCGCAACGGCTTCGTCCACATTGCGGGCAACGCCTTCGCCGTGTTCCAGCGCGCGCGCCTGCTCGCGCCATTGGGCGGCCAGGGCGGGGTCCACGCTGGCCGCCAGGCAAACAACAGGTGTCGTCAGTGCCAGCAGCAGTAGCGTGAACCACCGGGCACAGATGCGCGACAGCGTGAGATACCTCATGACCAAAGCACCCGCCCCGGGTTCATCAGCTGCTGTGGGTCCAACGCGCGCTTGATGGCGCGCATGGTCTGCAGCGCCACGGGGGATTTGTAGTGCGCAAGGTGGTCCACTTTGAGGCTGCCCACACCATGCTCGGCCGAGATTGAGCCCCCAAAAGACTGTACCGAATCAAACACAATGCGATTCACCCGGGCCTCCTGATGGCGCAAAAAGTCAGCTGCATCCATGCCCACGGGTGCCTGCACGTTGTAATGCAGGTTGCCATCACCCAGATGACCAAAATTCACCAGTCGCACGCCGGCAATGGCGTGCGCAAGCTGGGCATCGGTGCTGCGCACGAAATCTGCAATGGCGGACACCGGCAGGGAAATGTCGTGTTTGATGTTCAGGCCTTCAAACGCCTGCGCCAGGGGAATGCA